>Ga0182027_10002504_pt1 | contig 29673 bp, 22 predicted proteins | sample 712E1DmetaG_FD_121300 | JGI IMG/M metagenome (GOLD analysis project Ga0182027, IMG submission 121300) | Permafrost microbial communities from Stordalen Mire, Sweden - 712E1D metaG (Illumina Assembly) | ecosystem: Environmental > Terrestrial > Soil > Wetlands > Permafrost | place: Sweden...
ACCCCAGCGAGGCGGTGACGCTGATTCAGGCGGCGTTCGACCTGGGATTGGTGGTGGAGGGATTGAGCTTCCATGTCGGCAGCCAGTGCATGAACTTCGAGAACTTCGTGCAGGCGCTGAACATCTCGGCCAGCGTGATGCAGGAATCCGAGGCGCGGGGCCACAAGATCAAGATACTTGACATCGGCGGCGGCTTTCCCGCTCCGTATCATCGGGACGTGGAATCCATTCAAGTCCTCGCCCGCAAAATCAACGCCGAGGTGGAGCGCCTCTTTTCCAAGGACACCGAGATCATCGCCGAACCGGGCCGGTTCGTGGTGGCTTCCGCGGCCACCTCCATTGCCAAGGTCATCGGCAAAGCCCGCCGCGACGGCAAGACCTGCTATTACATTGACGACGGGGTCTATCACACCTTCTCGGGCATCATCTTCGATCATTGCCAGTACCACCTCAAGGCCTTCAAGCGTGGTCCAACCGAAATCTGCGCCGTTTTCGGCCAGACCTGCGACGCGCTGGACACCATTTCGCTTTCGGAAGATTTGCCGGAATTGGAATTGGACGACCTGGTTTATTGCGAAGCGATAGGGGCCTACAGCAACGCCTCCGCGACCTGGTTCAACGGCTTCGCTCCCGCCAAAGTCGTCCACATCAACGAGTGACTTTTTTGTAGCGGCGGTCTGCGACCATCGCAAATAAGCCAAGCCTCCCGCCGAGCCGCGCAAGGTGAGACCCCTTCCGAATCGCGCCGTCCTCGCTAAATACGTGATTCCGAGGGGTGACCCCAGTGTCGCATATTTCATAGTCTGGTAGGCGAAGCTGCTGCTTCGCCCAAATTCAGGGCGGCGCGGCAGCGCCGCCCTACCGCTCAGGGTGTGGAATGTTCGCCCAGGGATATGAAATATCCCGGCTAACCTGGATATTTCACACTATCGGGTCCGGAGCGCCGGCATGTTGCCGGCTTGGGCTTTCGGAGGGTGTAAGCCGGCAACATGCCGGCGCTCCGAACTGTCGGCATTTCGTGCGGAGCATGAAATATCCCGGCTAAATGGGCGCGGGATTCTGCCGATAATGTAATGAGCGCCTGCCCGGAGGTGGCGGGCGGCTTTCCCGTAACGGGCGTGCGGCCTGTCGCGGGGAGGCGTTTTCCGGCGGCGGTTCTTCCCGCGGGGATGCCGCGCCGGGAGCGCGTTGCCGGACGGTCCGAAGCGAACGTCAAAAGAAATAATGAATGCCATCGAAGAGGCGCCAAGCCCTGAAGCGACGGAGTTTTCCAAGCTGACCCGGCTGCAAAAGCTGGCCGGCTTCCTTTTGATGTTGGAGCCGGACAACGCCGCCCACATCATGGAACAGTTGGGGGAATCGGACTTGGAGGCGGTTTCGGCGGAAATGGCCAAGTTCTCCGCCATCTCGCACGAATTGCAGAGCGAGATCATGGAGGAGTTCCTGCCCGTGGCGGTGCAGGCCTCGACCGCGGTGCCGGGCGGGGTGGACCGGGTGAAAGTCATCCTGGAAAAAGCCGTCGGTTTGTTCCGCGCTTCCGATATTCTCGGACGGGTCTCCGTCCAGCGTCCGTCGGTGGCGGCGATGCAGGAGATCATCGAGATGGATCCGCGCGCCCTTTACAACGTGCTTTGCCACGAGCAACTGCAAACCATGGCGCTGGTGGTCAGCTACCTGCCGCCGGAAAAGGCATCGCAGCTTTTGGGCCTCGTCCGCCCCGAACTCCGCGAGCGGGTGGTCGAACGCCTCGCCACCCTGTCGCCCACTTCCCTCGATGTGGTCGAAAGCGTCGCCGAGTCGCTTCAGGCCAGGCTGGCCGGCAACCCCGCCCGCGCCCTCAGCCACACCGGCGGGGTCAAGGTCGCCGCCGATCTCCTCAACGCCCTGCCCAAGAACCTGAGCGATTCCATTCTCAGTTCCCTGCGCGAGCGCAACGCCGAGTTGGGCGATGCTGTTCTGAAGAAGATGCTCACCTTCGAGGAACTGGCGCGCCTGGATGCCAAGACGCTGCAAAAGATTCTGCAGGAGGTGGATTTCCGCTGCCTGGCCATTGCTTTGACAACCGCCCCGGCCAGCCTCAAGAACAAGATCTTCTCCAGCATCTCCAAACGCGCCGCGGACAACGTGCGCGAGGAAATCAGCTTCCTGGGCCAGATTAAAGCCAGCCAGATTGACCAGGCTCAAATGGAAATCATCGAAACCGTCCGCCGGCTGGAAAGCGACGGCAGCATCAACTTGGAGGCCATCCGCCAGAAGGGCTGAGACCTGCCTGCCACCCCCATTTATGTTCGCCTCCTCTCCTCAAACACCGCCCGTCGCCCCGGCTACCCCGGCCATGTCCCAGTCCGAGGTCGAACAGCTCTTGGCGTCGGTGGGCGAGAGCGAATCGCTGGGGGCCGGGCTGGGCGGAGATGCGGGCGCCGGGCAGACTATGGTTTCGCGCCACAACTTTCCGCAGTTGGCCTTTTTCTCCGCCAGCGAATTGCGGAACCTGCAGGCGCGTTGCCAGTCGTTTGTCAGTTCCCTGGCGGCGCGTCTTTCCGTCCATGTCCGTCTGGAATGCGCCCTGCAAATGACGCGGCTTGAGACCGTCCGCTTCCACTCGGTGGCGGCCGCTCTGTCCCAGCCGGCTTATCTGACCTTGTTCAAAATGGAACCGCTGGAAGGCGTCTGTCTCCTGGACATTCCCGTCCGCCTGGGCCTGGCCATCGTGGACCGGGAACTGGGCGGCCCGGCGGTTTGCCCGGACGAGATTCGCGACCTGACGGAAATGGAGGCGAAACTGGCCGCCAAGGTCGTCAACCTCGTGCTCGCCGAATGGTGCAACACTTGGGCCAGCGCCCTCTCCATGCGCCCGCTGCTGCTTCGCCATGAGACCTCCGGCCGCTACCTGAATCTCTGCCCGCCGGACACCATGTTCGTGAGTTTGGCCCTGGAGGCGCGGATTGCCCAGACCGTTGAGACCATCCAGCTCGCCTTCCCCCAATCCATCATGGAACCGCTCATAGCCAAACTGAACGCCGACCTCCAAAACGGCCAGAAACCGCGGGCCGCCCAGCCCGGCGCGGGCGCCCGCTGGAATCCGGCGCTCAACGAGGTCCAGATCCAGGTCAGCGCCCGATGGCACGGCTTGGAAATCACCGCCCGCGAACTCGCCGCCTTGAAACCCGGCGCTCTGTTGCGCCTGCGCCCGGCCACAACCGGCCGGGTGGAAATATCCCTCGACGCCCAGCCCAAATTCGCCGGCCAACTGGGGACCTCCGGCCAGCAACTGGCCGTTAAAATTGTTGAAACACTGTGAACCTGGAACTCTGCCGGGGAGACAGAGAATTCTATCCTGTGCCCTCTCTCAGGGGGTGCAGGGTTCTTCGTATCTTCGGTAGGGCGGCGCTGCTGCGCCGCCCCAGAATTCAGGGCAGAGCAGCAGCTCTGCCCTACCAGGATATGAAATATGCGGGTTAGGTTGAGGAAAGGAAGGCTTTGATATCCCGCCAGTTGTACGCCACAACATTTAGATTTTGCGCCTTGTCGGTAACCGCTTCGTCGAAGTCCAGCGGGACGAACTCTTGCTCAATTTCCCGCAGTCGGGACGAGAGGGTGCTCGAGGCCGGGTCAAGCCCGCGGATAATTGTCAAGCCCGTCGGGGCGACATCCACGGTGCGGATCTTGAGGTCCGGGCGGTACTTCTTCAGGCATGGGATCAATTTCCACACATCCCCGCTCCAAAGCAGTTGCGTCTGTTTGCGCGCTGCCATGGCGGCGTCCAGCGGATTGCAATCATGCACCAAAATGGTGGATTGCGGGCCGCAGTAGCGTTCCAGATTGACGAAATCGCGCAGAGCAAACTCGAAAAGGTGCATCCCGTCAATAAAAGCCAGGTCCAGCTTCCTTTGACCCAGTTCGTCGCTCAGGTTATAACGTCTGAAAAAGTCCTCGCTGGTCGTTTTGTAAAGGCGCGCGGCCGGCGGCAATAGGACCTTGATCTGCGGCGAAGGATCAATGCCGACACAAAGATCGGCCCTCTTGCCCAGCACGATCGAGTCACCGAAGCAAACGCCGATTTCGACGTAGGTGCGGGGCTTGAGGTGGCCATGAATCCTTTTCAACAAACCATAATAGGGATACGCGCGGATGCGCCTCATGCGCCTTAATGACGAATAAGCGCGCGCCAACAGGCCGTGCTTCTCCGCGGTCGCCACATTGTTTTTAGCCTCGCCAAGCATATCCAAGCATTGCGTGCCAATTTATCAGACGCCAAACGGTCGTGGCAACGCTAAACCGGATCTTTCACACTTTCGGGTTCGGAGCGCCGATTTTGAATCGGCTTTCAGCGTCCTCGCGATCCCCAAGCCGGCTGCAAGCCGGCGCTCCAGACTGCAGGAAATTCGTGCGGGGCATGAAATATCCGGGTTAACGCCAGCCTGAACATGAAGAGGGCGATCCGAAGATATTGAGTAACTATTCAGGTAGGGACAGCGCGCCGCGCTGTCCGCGCCGCATCCAACGGTGCAACGAACCGCCCCCCCCGGACGCCTCGGCGAGGCGTCCCTACCTGAATAGTTACGATATTGATTGCGCCCCCGGAACGGGCGGCTTATGCTTTTTGAAAACATAACAAACACATTACATGAGACGCAATTTGGATCCTTTCCCGATGGGTGAAGCAAAGGTGATCCCGCATGATTTTCACGCCGGATTGAAGTCAATATCCAATAGGAGGAGCACGACACCTTGAGCAAATTATTGGTCACCGGTTCATCCGGTCTTATCGGTTCGGAGGTGGTGGACTATTTCTGCAAGGCGGGCTGGGAGACGCATGGCATTGACAACAACACGCGCGCGGATTTCTTCGGACCGCCCGGAGACACGAGATGGAACCAGCGCCGCTTGCAGTCGCTGCACCCGGATTTCCGGCACCATGAATTGGACATCCGCGACCGGGCCGGCGTGGACGCGCTGGTCGCGGCGCTCAAACCGGACCTGTTGGTTCACACCGCCGCCCAGCCCAGCCACGACCTCGCCGCCACCCGGCCCTTCGACGATTTTGACGTCAACGCCGCCGGCACCCTGAATCTGCTCGAAGCCGCCCGGCGGCACGCGCCGGGCCTTGTGTTCGCCCACTTGAGCACCAACAAGGTCTATGGCGACCGCCCCAACACCATCCGCCTGAAGGAACTTCCCACGCGCTGGGATTATGACGACCCATCTTTCGTCAACGGAATTGCGGAAGATTTTCCCATAGACCAAAGCAAACACAGCCTGTTCGGAGCCTCGAAAGTGGCGGGGGACGTGATGGTGCAGGAATACGGGCGCTACTTCGGCATGAAGACCTGCTGTCTTCGCGGCGGTTGTTTGACAGGCCCGAACCACAGCGGCGTTGAATTGCACGGCTTCCTGAGCTATCTGATCCAGTGCAACCTACAGGGGCGCCTCTACCGGGTTTTTGGCTACAAGGGCAAGCAGGTTCGCGACAACATCCATTCCTTTGACGTGGCCCGTTTCATCCATGCCTTTGCGGAGAACCCGCGTTGCGGCGAAGTATATAACATCGGCGGCGGACGCGCCAACAGCGTTTCCATTCTGGAGGCCTTTGAACGCGCGGCGGAGCGCAGCGGCAGGAAGATGAAATGGAAATATGTGGAGCAAAACCGCGCCGGGGACCATATCTGTTACATCAGCGACCTCTCGAAAATGAAGGCGCATTATCCGGGCTGGGGCATCACCAAGAGCCTGGACGATGTCTTCCGGGAAATCCACGAGGCGGCGATCCGGGGCCGGTGACGCCGCCTTCGAGTTACTTGCCATGCGAATACGCTTAAGCTTGCTTTGGGCCTGCGCGCCAGTAGATGCCCACCCCGTCAATTTCCCTGATTTCCGAATCAATCTTGTGTTTTGCCCTGTAATCATTGACAGCCAGCCTGCAGCCTTCCACGGCGCCGTAATCATCTATAATGCAAAATCCATGGTTGGATAATTTCGGATACAAGTTTTCCAGGGATTCCATGGTGGACCCATACATGTCTCCATCCAGACGGAGCACCGAGAGCTTTTTCATGGGGGCCGCTGGAAGTGTGTCCTTAAACCAGCCTTTAAGGAAAACCACCCGGTCATCCAAAAGGCCGTATTTCTTGAAATTATTCCGGACATCCTCTTGTGAAACTGCAAGGAAATTATTGATGTGAAGCGAATCGCCCTCGTCCGCGGGATATTTTTCGGCGTCCGGCTTTGGCAAACCTTCAAAGGAATCGGCGACAAAGACCCTGCGATCCTCTATTCCGTAGGCGGCCAGCGCGGCGCGCATGAAAATACACGCCCCCCCCCTCCAGACCCCGGTTTCAATGAAATCCCCTTCCACTCCTTCCCGCAACACAGTCTCAATACAATGCTGAAGGTTATCAAGCCTTTTAAGGCCGATCATGGTATCCGCATATCCCGGCCACAGGCGCCCCTCTGTTCTCTCCCGTTCCGAAATGTCCCGTTCATAAACAATCTGCAGATTCAGCGGCTGGAGTGAATTGGCCATGCCAACGACTTTGGAAACTGCGGAAACAAGAAACCTCTTGAGAGGCGGACGCACCCTGTTAAAAGTCGTAATCGGTGTCGGCGGCTCGGTCCACAACGTGAACGAGAGCGTCTTCTTCAGCAGGTCGAGATAGAGCAGCGCAGGATCTGGCTTCATTTGTTATCCGCGACGGCGATGCCCGAATCCAGCGCAAGAACCCCTGGTTTCCCGGAAAAATGGCCGAAGACAGGGGCATTGTTGTCGCGTGGTTCGGCAGCACTTGAGAGGGCCGGCGCGCGGCTCTTCCGGCAGGACGGATTCATAAGGCCGCCTCCTTCCACGGAGTCTTGTTCGGTTCGTTCGTCACGGGTGCAAAATTGGCATGAGGATGAAGAAAAGTCAAGCGGAGACGGACCCGGGAATGCCGGGCAAATTTTTGGCGCTTTTTTGGCTTGCCAAAAGCCGGGGTCGGGTATTAAATATGCCAACTGTGAGTTGAAGCGGGGGTCTGCCCCGCGGAAATTCACACAGAAGTCATTTGATGCATACATGAACATCTTAGCACTGGTGAGGGCCTCTTGAGCCGCCCTTTTTCTCCTCGTACCCCTCCTTCCGCCGCGTCCTTCACGCGCGTCAACGGGAAAATCCGCGCCCGCGAAGTTCGTGTCATTGACACGGAGAAGAAAATGCTGGGCGTCATGCCGCTGGGCGACGCCATCACTCTGGCCCGTTCCCGGGCGGTGGATTTGGTGGAAATCGCCCCCAATGCCACCCCGCCCGTCTGCCGCCTGATCGCCTTTGGGAAATACCGCTACGAACTGGCCAAGCAGGAAAAGGAAGCGCGCAAACATCAGCACGCCAACAAGGTCAAGGAAATCCAGCTCAGCCCGAATATTGACCCGCATGACTTCGCCGTGAAATTGCAGCACGGGGTGGATTTCCTCTGCGAAGACATGAAGGTGAAGATCACCCTGCGCTTTCGCGGTCGCGAGATGGCCCACAAGGAACTGGGGTTTCAGCAGGTCGAGAAGTTTGTCCAGAACCTGACTCCCTACGGCCATCCGGACGCCCCGCCCAAACTCATCGGCAAGGGCATCAACGTCATGCTCAGCCCGTTGCCACGGGCCAAACGCGCCAAAAACCCGCGCCAGGCCGAACGCGATATTGAACTGGCTGCCGAGCGCGCCGCCGCTGCCGCCAACGGCCAGCCGCCGGAGGACGATTTGCCCCCGGAGGAAGAATCCCCGGAAGAGTCCCTGGAAGAGTCCCCGCAAGAGTCCCCGGAAGACCCGTCTCCCGGGCGGGAACCGGACAGCGACGAGTCTGCCGACGACGAAGTGACCGCTTAACTTAGACGCGGACTGAGACCGGGCTTTGGCTCCTGGCCACGATGGCCACCCCGGCCGCCCTCGCAACAACCCGGGGAGGCTTTGCCGCTCCCCCATTCAAGCAGACGCTCATGCCGAGAATCCCGGTGAACATAAAAAGCTGGTTCTTGAACGCGCCAAAAACCATGAAGAAGACGATGCTTTCCATGAGAAAATACGCCAGAAAAAAGGCGTTGATATTGCGAAGGGCAGGGTCCCCATAACGAAAATTCCGGTAGAGCACGTTGATCCCCGCTCCCAAAAGCCAGAAAAACCCGGCCACTCCCCAAATGCCCAGCGGAATAATGAGAGAGAGCGGGCCGCTATGATAATCCCCCGCCACGATCTCTGCCTGCGCCGCAGGGTCCCCCGCCCCGCCGCCTATGTTCGCAAAGTATATCTCTTCCGGATCAATGCTGTAACCCTTCCCCAGCAAAAAGTAGTGTGGTATCTCCGGGATCAGTACTTGCCACATCGCCAACCTCCACTCCACCGATCCCTCCGCATCATACTCCACGGTGGAATCCACCTTGACCGGCAGGAAACTCAAAGCCCGTTGCGCCGACAGCGGCAAACGCTCGGAGAACGCAAACAACAACACCCCGGCCGCCGCCGCCAACCCCAGCAGGATCGGCGTAAAACGGGTCAGCCACAATTTTTCAATGGTAAACTGGATGAGCAAAAGCAGCGAAATCATCAACTCCACCGCGCGGAAGCCGCCCAGCAAACTCAAAAAGAGAGTCGCAACGAAGAGAACGCCCCGCCACGGATGCCCGTACGAAAAAGTCCCGCGAATCCCCCAACGAAGCAGGAAATAGCTCACGAATGCCGCACAGACAGTGCTTACAGAGGAAAGCCGCTCCATGCCCACCAACGCCGTAGGAGAGGTGATTAGCTCGAAACTCCGGGTGTCAATGGTGGTCAACAAAAATAAAAAATAAAACGCCGGCCCCAGCATGAAAACGACGCTGCTCAAGAGATTTGTCGTGGCCGAAAGAAGGTATAGCGCCGCCACACCCTTTGTTTTCTCCAGCGGTATCCGCACCGCCGAAAACGCAAAATAACCGAGAATGGAGACCAGAACGAATACGTAATGTCGTGACCCATAGGAGGCGCTCCTAAACGCTGAGAGCCCTATTCCGCCGCGCAAAAGCCCCGTCAGAAGGACGACGCTCCCCAGGAAAATGAGCGGCCGGGTCAGCTCCGGCACCCGCAGGAACCGGGCGCCGGTCAACAGCCCGTTGAGCCATGAAATCCCAAAGCTCACCACCCCCAGCAGCAGCCAAAAGGGAAGACTCCCCGGCAGAAAGGGGATAGTCAGGGCGGCATTCCAGGAAAAGATCATCAGAATATGATGCCACTTGAAGAAAATTGGCAGCAGCAGAAAGCAAACCGCCAACGCCACAATCATCAGGTTCATCTCATCGCCGGTCGAGGCAAGGCCCGTGGAAAGGGCATAGCCTATGATCAACGCCAGAGGGATGGCGATGGCATAGACTATTAGAATTTTCGGCAGTCCAAACATGTTCGACTCTTGCCCAGTTTAGCCGATGCAACCGGGCTTCCGCAATGATAATTGTCCGTGCCCGTCTCAAATTCGTGTGGAGCGGTTGCCGGGCGGGCGCCATGCATGCCCCGATGGCAAGTTCCAAGACGCGCGGGATGGCAAATTGCGGATTGCGGATCGGCTGCAATTTGCACAGGAGTTTTCTTATCGAGTCACTCTCCTGAGAGAGCGGCGAAAATCAACACGGTGGGAACGGTGTAATCGTCCGCCGGTTCCACCGTGGCCCAGCTTCCCGCGTCGTCGGTGTACTGGACGGCTTGGCCGGAAAAGGCGGCGAAGGGATTGCTGCCGCCGGGCCACGGTGTCGCCCGCGCGCCGTCCGGCGCGTCGCCGCTGTTGGAAGATCTTCCGCGCGCCGGGCCGTCCACGGTCGCGCCCAAAAGAACCGGTGCGGTCCCGTCGAGCGAGCCGGCGAGATTGGCGATCTGATGGTGGATATGAAAGGGAAAGGCCGTTCCCGCGCCGACGATGAAACTGGTCCCCCACGGGTTTGCGCCGAGAACGAAATCCAACTGGCGCCGGGCAAAATCCGAGTATGCCGGCGTGCGCGCCAGGCTGTCGTAAGAAGTTGCCTCAATCACCAGGCCGAGAATGTGCGGGACCAGATCGGCGGTCGAATAGCGAAGGCCCAGCCCGAAGGCGTCTTTTTCGGAGAGGCGCGCGGCGCTGTCGAGTTGTTTCTTCAAACCGCCCAGAAGGTCCGCGCGGGTGGCTTCGAGTTCGCCGTCCGCGCCCGCCTTTTCCAGGGCGCGGCAAAGTTCGCGATGCGCGAGGCCGCTCACGTCGTAGAGGTTGAGCGAATCGCCGTTGCCGGAATTCAGGCATGCCCGCGCCCAATGGGCGGCCTCGCGGAGATAGCGGGCGGGAGTCGCGCCGGGCGGATGCGCGGGCGGGTTTCCACCGGCAAGCGCCAGGTATAATTCAACCGCGCCCCATTCCATGTCGTCGCGCCATTCGTCTTCGGGGTAGAAATCGCGCGGATAGGCCGAGTTGAGCGCGGTGACATTGGTGGTCGCCGCCAGATCATACATAAGAACGGCCGCCAGCAGCAGTTTTTGCGCGTAGGCGGGGTCGCCGGTTTTGAAGACTTGACAGCCGAGGGCGAACGCGGCGGCCAGGCGACCGGCGAGGTTCGGGCTGATTTTACCGTCCAGGGAAGCCGCCGGAAACACGGGGCGATACTTGATGAAGTACTCCGGCTGGCCCGCGCGGACATTTAATTTGTCGTCCGCCTCCGGCAGTCGCCAGAGGTCGTGGTCGCCGGTGGCGTATTGATTGCCGTCGCCCAGGCCGACCTGGACGTAAAGAGTCTTCGTGTCGTCATTCCACATTTTGAGGAGCCAATCCAGGCCGAAGCGACCTTCGGCGGCGAAATCGGCGGCGGCGCCGAGGCCGGCTTGGGAGGGATAATCGCGCGCGCCCTGCAACATCATGGCGGCGACGTAACTGGCCGTCTCGACAAACTTGAGATAGTCGCCCGCGTCAAACCAACCGCCCGAAACGTCCACCGGCCCGCCGATTTGTTGGAGGCGGCCCTGTAATCCGTTTTTGCCAAAGGGCGGGATTTGATAGACGAGGGCCTGTTGGTCGGCGAGGTGCGAGGGTTTGCGGTGGAGCGCGGCGGGGAACACATCCGGCCCGTCGCGTTGCGCCTGGAAAAAGTACAGCGCGTTGCGGAGCAGGGGCGCATAGAGATCGCCGCCCGCGCCGATACGGAACGAAGGCGAGACGGCGGGAAGCCCGCCCGCGACTTTGATGGAATAAACCCCCGGCTTCTTCACGGAAGAAAAATCGAGCCGATAAACGCAGGGATAATTCGTGTTCCACGAGCCGGTTTGATTTGGAACGGAAGCGGCGAGGGCGACCGCGCCGTCGGAGGCGATGACTTGGAAAGTCGCGTTGCTTTCCGGGCGGGCCGACATCAGGAGCGCTTGCTTGGCACTATCCGCGAGAAAGCCGACTTGGTTGAGGCGGATAAGCGCGCCGGCGTCCGCCGCTCCGAGCGCGAAGACCTGGCAGGCAGCGGCGGCAAAGATGACGGCGGGCGACAGGCGGCAGCGCGGAAGTTTCAATGTGCGATGTTGCATAAGTGGCGGGTTTGAGATTATTCGCAATGGCGCAACAGGGCAATCATGTTTGACCGCAAAATGCAGCAGGACAGCTTCACCTTCCTGGTAGGGCAGAGCTGCTGCTCTGTCCTGAATTCTTGGGCGGCTCCCGATTCAGAATCGGGACGCCCTACCAGAACACGGAGAAATTTGTCGTGCGCCCCCGCAAATTTAGACTCGAAAGAGCTGGCGCTACCAGGGATAATCGCGGTGTGTGAATGCAATCAAGCGAACGATATGCGTTAGTTTCGAGCATCAGGTGCATTTTACGGAAGGGGTGTTCGAGACGGGGAATGCGCTGCTCCGGGAGGTTCTCACGGGAGCGCCGGGGCAAGCGGCCGCCGCGCTGGTGGTGGTGGATGGGTCGCTGGCCGCCGCACGGCCGGGGTTGGTGACCAGCATTGAGAATTATTTCGCAGGCTCCGGCGGGCGGCTCCGGCTGGTTTGTCCGCCGCTCGTCATCGAGGGCGGCGAACGGGTGAAGGATTCCTGGGTTCACGTTTCGGAAATTCATTCGCAGGTGGAGCGCGGGCGGCTGGACCGGCACTCTTATGTTGTGGGCGTCGGCGGCGGGGCGTTGCTGGATGTCGCGGGATTGGCCGCCGCCACGGCGCATCGCGGCGTGCGCCATGTCCGCATTCCAACGACGACGCTCAGCCAGTGTGACGCGGGGGTGGGCGTCAAGAATGGAATCAACGCTTTTGGCAAGAAGAATTTCATCGGCACCTTCGCCCCGCCTTTCGCGGTGATCAACGATTTTGCGATGCTCTCCTCGCTGTCCAATCGCGACAAGCGCGCGGGCGGCGCGGAAGCGGTCAAGGTGGCGCTGATCCGGGACCGCGAATTTTTCGGGCAACTGGAGCGCGACGCGGCGCAGTTGGCGGCGTTCGCGCCCGAGGCGGTGCGGGGGATGATCCGGCGTTGCGCGGAATTGCACATCGAGCACATCGTGTCGGGCGGCGATCCTTTTGAGACCGGGGCGGCGCGGCCTTTGGATTTCGGGCATTGGGCGGCGCACAAGCTGGAGCAACTTTCGGGGTATAAAATCAGGCACGGCGAGGCGGTGGCGTCAGGGATGGCGCTGGACGTGATTTATTCGCGGCAGACGGGCCTGCTCGGCGCGGCGGCGGCGGAACGGGCGCTGTCGCTGCTGGAGGGGTTGGGCTTTGAATTGTTCTGTGGCGAGATGCTTCTTCTTGACGAGGAGCATCAGCCGGCGCTGCTCCAGGGATTGGAGGAATTCCGCGAGCATCTGGGCGGGGAATTGAGCCTGACGATGCTCCAGGACATTGGGCGGTCGGTGCAAATTCACGAAATCAGCCTGCCCATAATGCGCGAAGCCATTTACGGCCTGCAGCAGCGCCGGAGTCGAGCCGGAGGCTCGACGCTACACTCCGAAATCCCGGGCGGGCGGCGCGGGTGAGAATCAATAAAATCGAATTTGCGGCGGTCATAGACCGCCGCTACAGTGCAAAATCGCAGCGGAAATTCCATTATGAAACGCGCGGCTGTCATCAATGTGGTTGGACTGACCCGATCGCTCGTCGGGCCGGCCACGCCGAGGCTGGCGGAATTCCTCCGCGAAGGGGCGAGCGCCCCGGTCGTCCCGGCGTTTCCGGCGGTGACCTGCACGGCGCAATCCAACTATTTGACAGGCGTGACGCCCGCGCGCCACGGCATCGTGGCCAACGGCTGGTATGATCGCGATCTGGCCGAGGTCCATTTCTGGAAGCAATCCAATCATCTGGTCGCCGCGCCGAAAATTTGGGAGCAACTGCGGCAGACCGTTCCCGGTTTCACCTGCGCGCAGTTGTTTTGGTGGCACAACATGTATTCGACCGCGGATTATTCAATCACGCCGCGCCCGATGTATCCCGCCGACGGCCGGAAAGTATTTGACATTTATTCCTGGCCTTACTCCATCCGGGAGGAGATCAAGCGGGACCTGGGTGAGTTTCCTTTCGCGACGTTTTGGGGGCCGGCGGCGGGCGTGTCGTCTTCGCAAGGCGGCGCGGACGCGGCTTCGCGCTGGATAGCCGAGTCGGCGAAATGGATCGAAAACAAATACGCGCCGACGCTGAGCCTCATTTACCTGCCGCACTTGGACTACAATTTGCAGCGGCACGGCCCGGAAGCAGTCCGGACGGACGTTTTCGGTGATTTGGCGCGGGTGGACGCTGTGGCCGGGGATTTGATTTCCTTTTTCCGCGCGCGCGAAGTGCGGATTGTTTTGCTTTCGGAATACGGAGTGGAGGCGGTGGACAGGCCGGTGCATTTGAACCGGCTCTTCCGGCAAAAGGGGTGGCTGACGGTGAAGGAGGAACTGGGATTGGAATCGCTGGATTGCGGCGCGAGCAAGGTGTTTGCGGTGGCCGATCACCAGGTGGCGCATATTTATCTCAACGACCCTTCGCTGGAACGGGCCGCGCGCGACGTGTTGCGCAACGAACCCGGCGTCGGGAGCGTTCTCGGCGCGGAGGAGAAAGCGGCGCGGGGAATCAACCACGGCAGGGCGGGGGATTTGGTCGCGGTGGCGGCGGAGGGGGCTTGGTTCACCTATTATTACTGGCTGGAGGACTCGCGGGCGCCGGATTTCGCGCGCTGCGTGGACATTCATCGCAAGCCGGGATTTGATCCGGTGGAATTGTTTCTGGATCCAAAAATTCCGCTGATCAAATTGAAAATCCTCTGGCAGTTGATGCGCAAGAACCTGGGATTTCGGATGTTGCTGGATGTCATCCCGCTGGATGCCAGCCTGGTGAAAGGCTCGCACGGCCGCCCCGTGGCGGACCCGGCACTGCGCCCCCTTTTCGCATGCGAAAGCGCGCCGGAGCCGCTGCCGGACGAAATAGATTCCACCGCCGTTTGCGGCCTGATCCAAGAGCAGGTGATGGGATGAGCGATCTAATAGCACGTTGACTCGGTTCGATATTTGGGGGGAATTCCGCCTTCGTTTGACACTGCGGTGCAAGAAGGGTGTTCCGCGTTGATGGCGACATGGCAACGATGAATTGACCTGGACGGATTTTCGCACATACTCACGTAATGAATAGCGCCAGCATGCTCGCCGAACTTCCCAAATACACCCGGGAAGCGGTGCGGTTCTATTGGGAAACGCGCGCCAGGCAATTGCAAAAGCAACATGACGCAGGTGTTTCAGATCAAGGATTGAGAAGCGCTGTCACCGGCGGCGCCCAAATGGACGGATTTATTGGGTTGATTACGAAATTGGTGATGGAAGCTGGGATTGATCGTTCGGATATTCATTATCGGGATTCGCTCGAGCTTCCGGGCTATTTTCGCCCCAGCAAGCGTTGGGATTTCCTTGTCGTTGGCAAAAATCAACTGGTCGCCGCGCTCGAGACGAAGTCTCAAGTTGGCCCATCTTTCGGCAACAATTTCAACAATCGAACGGAAGAGGCTATGGGGAGCGCACTCGATCTTTGGACGGCGTTTCGGGAAAGAGCCTTCGGCTCGGGTGTGCGCCCGTGGATTGGCTATATGTTCCTTTTGGAAGAGTCCAACCGTTCGACCTCGCCTGTAGGCGTCAAGGAGCCGCACTTCAAAGTCTTCCCTGAATTTCGTGATTCGTCCTACGCCAAACGGTACGAACTTTTTTGTCGCCGTCTCGTTCTTGAGAGGCATTACGATTCCTCAGCGTTTTTAATGTCGAATGCAGAAAAGGGCGCAAATGGTGATTATTCCGAACCGGCGGACGATTTAACTTTTCAGAGGTTTGCAAATTCGCTTGTCGCTCATGTTGCGGCGTTTTCAGGCCGCATAAAACAACTATGAGATACGGAGCCGCAAGCCCACAATCGCTCGAGGACGTTCCGACGGTGCATCGCTTGGTGCAGGGAGATTCGCGTGATTTGTCGTTTCTGGACGATCAATCGGTTCACTTGGCCATAACCTCGCCCCCTTACTGGAAACTCAAACGCTACAACGAAACAGAGGGGCAGTTGGGACACATTGACGACTACGAACAGTTCGTCACGGAACTTACTCGGGTCTGGAAAGAAGTGTACCGAGTCCTGGTTCCTGGCGGTCGTTTGGTTTGCGTAGTTGGCGATGTCTGTCTGTCGCGTCGTGAAAACAACGGACGCCATACGGTTGTGCCACTGCATGCCGACATTTGCGTGAGGTGTCGCCAGCTTGGCTTCGACAACCTGAACCCAATCATCTGGCATAAAATTTCCAACGCGAGCTATGAAGTGAGCAACGGCTCGAAATTCCTGGGAAAGCCATACGAACCCAACGCCATCATCAAGAATGACATCGAGTTCATTCTCATGCAGCGCAAGCCGGGCGGTTATCGCCAACCCACCGAAGAGCAACGCAGGCTGAGCATGATTCCGAAGGACAAATTCGACAAATGGTTCCAACAGTTTTGGAATCTTACTGGCGCTTCGACAAAAGGACACCCGGCTCCGTTTCCGCTCGAACTGGCGTCCCGTCTTGTGCAAATGTTTTCGTTTGCCTGTGATACGGTGCTTGATCCTTTTTGCGGGACGGCCACCACGATGATAGCAGCATTGAAATTTGGGCGAAACAGCATAGGAGTGGAATTGGACGACGAATATTGCAAAATGGCCGTCTCTCGTTTGACGTATGAAACCCGACAGCTTTTTGGAAAAGCTCAATTGCAAGTAGATCTAAAGTCAAATTCCGCTGTTGAACACCCTTTTGTATTTCATGAAAAATCGTCCGCTTATAGAGTGCGGACTCGAAAGAAGGTTTAGCGAATTTTAGACATCGTTCGCGCCATGCAATAATTCGGCCGGCAAGGCGTTGGCGTTGCAGCGTGATTAGAGCACAGCCATCGGGATGAGCGTTCCATCCAAAATACCGGCGTTGCGGCTGCGGCTCTCGGCCGCGGCGGAAAGCATCGTGCGCGCGGGGCATCCGTGGGTGTTTACGGCGAGTGTCCGCGGGCAGAATCGTCCGGGGAAAATGGGCGAACTGGCCGTCATTTATGACCGGCACGATGAGTTTCTCGCGGCCGGTTTGTTTGATCCCGATTCGCCGATTCGCGTGCGCATTTTGCACCGGGGCAAACCGGAACCGCTGAATCGGGCGTGGTGGCGGCGGCATTGGGAGGAGACGCGGGCGCGACGGGACGGGCTGTTTGAGGGGCATTGCGGATTGCGGATTGCGGATTGCGGATTGAAGGAACGGCGGGCGGGGCTGTTTCAAGGGCGGACAACCGGGTATCGGTGCATCAACGGGGAAAGCGACGGCTGGCCGGGGCTGGTGCTGGATCGCTACGACACCACGCTGGTGATGAAATTGTACACCGCCGCCTGGCTGCCGCGTTTGGGGGAGCTGGAGGAGCTTCTGGCGTGGTTTAGTGGAGGAAATTTGAGCAAATCCGCCGGCGAGACGCCGGCGGAAGCGGGCGAGACGCCCGCGCTCCCCGCGCGTCAGGATGGTGCAACGCACTTTAATGACAACACGCCAGCGCCAGGAGGGGATCGAGTTGTTTTGCGCTTGAGCAGGAATATCGCGGCGACGGCGCGGGAGCAATTCGGGATTGAGGATGGTGAGGTGCTGCGGGGAGCGGCATTGGAGGGGCCGGTTGTTTTTCTGGAAAGCGGGCTGCGGTTTGAGGCGGATGTTTTGCGCGGGCAGAAGACCGGATTTTTTCTTGACCAGCGGGAAAATCGGCGTCATGTGGAATCGCTCGCGGTCGGATGTCGGGTGTTGAATTTGTTCAGCTATTCGGGGGGCTTTTCGCTCTATGCGGCGCGGGGCGGGGCGGCCGGGGTTTGCAGCGTGGACATCAGCGCGCGGGCGCTGGAGGCGGCGGAGCGGAATTTTGCGTTGAACGGGGATGTTCCGGCGGTGGCGGCCTGCCCGCGCGAAACGGCACAGGCGGATGTTTTTGGCTGGTTGCGCGAACCGGCGGCCCGGCGGTTTGATTTGATTGTGCTGGACCCGCCCGCGCTGGCCAAGCGCGCGTCCGAGCGCGAGGAGGCGATGCGCGCTTATTCGCGGCTGCTGACCGGGGCGATGGCGCGCCTGAACCGGAATGGGATGCTGGTGGCCGCGTCGTGTTCGGCCCACGTTTCCGCCGGGGACTTCTTCGATCTGGCGCGGGAGGCGGCGCGGCAAACCGGGCGTGGATACGAGGAATGGCTCACGACGCGGCATGCGCCGGATCATCCGGTGACATTTGCCGAGGGGGAGTATCTGAAGTGTATTTACCTGAGAATCCGGTAGGGCTTGCCAACGGGCGGGGGGATTTGGTTTAATTTTGACGTGTTACATCAACAGACTCTGGGCCAGCCGGCGACTTTTACGGGGATTGGCCTGCATGGCGGAAACCGTGTCAATATGACTTTTCTGCCGGCCCCGCCGAACAGCGGCGTGCGTTTCCGCCGGGTGGATTTGGAGGGGATGCCCGAGGTGGAGGCGGGCATCGAGAACGTCAGCGCCAGCGCCCGCTCCACCGCGCTCTCGCGCGGGAACGTGAAAATCCAGACCGTCGAGCATGTGCTGGCGGCGTTTGCCGGGCGTGGCATTGATAACGCGGTGGTGGAATTGGATGCCAATGAACCGCCCATCGGGGATGGCAGCGCACGGCCTTACATGAAGATGATCCAGGCGGCGGAGGTGGTGGCGCAGGACGCGCCGCGGGAGGTTTTTCGCGTGCAAAGCCCGCTTTGCCTGGAGCGCGGCGAAACGACGCTTTCGGTTTTTCCGCACGACGGCTTCAAAATCACCTGCACGAGCGCCGATGCGCGCGGGCGCTACACGCAGTTCTACGAGGTGGAAGTGACACCGGAAACCTGGGAACGCGACCTGAGCCACGCGCGGACGTTCTGTTTTTTTGAGGAGATCGAGGCGCTGATAAAGAACGGTTTGATCAAGGGCGGGAGCCTGGAAAACGCGGTGGTGATCCGGGACGACGCCGTTTTAACAACCGAGCCGCTGCGTTACCCGGAGGAGTTTGTGCGGCACAAAATCCTGGATATTATCGGGGATCTTTCGCTGGCGGGCGCGCCGCTGGCGGGGCACATCATCGCCGTCAAGCCGGGGCACGCGGCGAATTGCGAATTGGCGCGGCTGTTGAGCCTGGAGATGCGCAAACCGCTGGAGGCGGCCCTGAGTTTCGCGCCGCCCGCGCCTCCGCCAAGCGCCCCGGGCCAGGCCCCTGTTGAATTGAAGGACGGCGAGGCTCTGGACACCGCGCGCCTGATGAAGGTGCTGCCCCATCGCTATCCTTTTTTGATGGTGGACAAGATTACGAAACTCGAGGGAACGAAGATTACGGGTGTCAAGAATGTGAGCGCCAACGAGCCTTATTTTCAGGGTCATTTTCCCAGCCAGCCCATCATGCCGGGAGTGCTGCAATTGGAAGCCATCGCGCAGGTCGCCGGGGTGATGATGCTGCGGCAGGCGGAGAACTTTGGCAAACTGGCCTACTTCATGTCCGCCGACAGCGTGCGGTGGCGCAAGCCGGTGCGCCCCGGCGACGTGCTGGTGATCGAGGTGGAGCTGATCAAGTCGCGCGGGAAGGTCGGCAAAGCCCGGGGCGTCTGCTTGGTGAACGGCGAGACGGTGAGCGAGGCGGAGGTGACGTTTATGTTATTCGACCGCCCATGAACTCTTCCGTCATCCATCCCAGGGCGCAGATCGGCGAGGGCTGCGTCATTGGGCCTTTTTGTGTCATCGGGGAGAATGTCGCGCTGGGGAAGAATTGCCGGCTGCATTCGCATGTTGTGATTGACGGACACACGGTGCTGGGGGAAGGCAACGAGATTTTTCCCTTTGCCAGCATCGGACTCAAAACGCAGGACTTGAAATGGAAGGGCGGCGTGACGCGCACCCAAATCGGCGACCACAACACCTTCCGGGAATACGTCACCATCCACAGCGCCACGGGCGACGGGGAAGCCACCACGGTCGGCTCGCACAACCACCTTCTGGCCTATTGCCATGTCGCGCACAACGTCACGCTGGGCAACCACATCATCATGTCCAACGTGGCGACGCTGGCGGGGCATATCGTCGTGGAGGATTACGCGGTGATAGGGGGGCTGGCGGCGGTGCATCAGTTTTGCCGGATTGGCGCGATGTCCATCATCGGCGGATGTTCCAAAGTGGTGCAGGATGTGCCGCCTTACATGCTGGCGGACGGCAATCCGGCCAAAACGCGGACTGTCAACAAGGTGGGACTCGAACGGAACGGCGTCTCCGAGGAGGCGCAGTCGGCGCTCAAACAGTGTTACCGGATTGTGTTTCGCGAGGGTCTGACCATTCCCAACGCGCTGGCGCGCATCGAGGCGGAACTGCCAGCCCTGCCAGAAGTGCGGCATCTGGTGGAATTCATCCGCGCCAGCGAACGGGGCATCAGCAAATGACATGACGCTGCTGCCCATCGTGGTCCGGGAACTGCGTGTTGCGGCGCGGCGGAAGAGCACATACCGGGCGCGGTTCGGGACGGCCTTCGCCGCGGTGGCGGCGGGCGCCGTGCTTTTGGTTGTTCTCAATCTCAACAATGTCCCTTTGCTCCCGAACACTGGTGTGGCAGTTTTTACGGGAATGGCCTGCGCCGGCTTTTTCTATTGCATGAGTTTGGCCGCCAACACCGCCGACTGCATCAGCGAGGAGAAACGGGAGGGGACGCTCGGCCTGCTTTTTCTGACCGACTTGAGCGGCTGGGATGTGGCGATGGGAAAACTGTGCGCCAATTCGATCAAATCGTTTTACGCCGTGCTCGGCACTTTTCCCGTGGTCGCTGTCGTATTGCTGTTGGGCGGAGTCAGTTTCGGGCAGTACTGCAAAGTGGCCCTGGCATTGCTGAACGTTTTCTTCTTTGCGCACGTTGCGGGGTTGCTGGCTTCGACGATGAGCCGCGTATTGTCCAGGGCGCACGCGGCCACAGCGGCGTTGTTGATTGGTTTTCTGGCCGGGCCGCTGCTGCTGAACCTGATATTCAGTGGCGGCCGGTTCACCCCCTTGGGTCTCCCGCTGGCCATTCTGAGTCCGGCATACGCGTTTGTCCAAGTTCTCCTTTCTACCATCCCGGGCCTCCCTATTGTCCCAAGCTGGGGCCGCTTCTACTGGGTTTCCCTTCTTTTGTCTCACTTGATGACCTGGTTTCTGCTGGCGCTGGCTGCGTGGCGGCTGCCGCATTGTTGGCAGGAAAAAGCCGGGCCGGCCCGGCTGCGCTGGCGGGACCGTTTCCGGCAATGGACTTACGGGCCGCGGGCGTTTCGCGAGGGCTTGCGCCGGAGGATGGTTGGCATTAATCCATTTCTCTGGCTGGTGAGCCGCAATCGGCTGGCCCCGCTTTTTATCCCGATCAGTCTGTTGCTGGTGAATGGTCTCTGGATTTGGGTTTGGTTTGACGCGGACCGGCAAGACCGCATTGGCGTGTTGTATGGCATCGTTGTCGTGAATCATCTCTTGCTGCTGCTGGGCGTGGCCTCCGAAGCCAGCAGTCATCTGCAAGCGGAACGCCGCAGCGGCGCGCTGGATTTTGTGCTCTGCTCCACTCCGTTGCAGGTCGGGGATATCCTGGGCGCCCACTGGGAGTTGTTGCGGCGGCGATTTTTTTGGCCTTTCATCGCTGTGTTGGTGACCGATGTGGTGGCAGTGGTTCTTAGCCAAAGCATCTTCGTGAAGGTGGACTCGGAGGACCGAACATATTTTGCCTGGGCTCTTGCCGGCGCGATGGTGATGCTGGTGGCGGACGTCGTTGCCGCCGGTTGGGTGGGGATGTGGAGGGCCATGGTGCAGCGATTGAGCCGGAAGACCTCGGGGGCCGGCTCCGCAACGATCGAAACGGTCGGGCTTCTGGTGTTTGTGCCAACGATGGGCCTTTGGATGAGCGCGCTAATTCTCTGGCTCCTGGTTGGGGAGGATTTCGTGAACCGGTATTATAACTCCTTCGCGCCGGTTTATGGCGTTTGGTTTCTGCTGTCATTTTTTGCCGCAGTTGGTTTCGGCAAACTGGCGCGAAAGAAATTGTTGACGCGGTTTCGGGAGATGGCGCGGGTGGAAAGCGGCGAAAGCGTTGGAATTCTCGGTCACCTGGGGCGGTGGCTGGGCAAAATGATGCGCTGAAGGCGGCGGGCGCGGCTACTTTGCATGGTAGGGCGAGACTCCGTCGAGCCGTGACTAGATTCAGAGGTCAGAGGCCAGAGGTCAGAGATCAGATCGAGTCACGGCTCGACGGAGTCTCGCCCTACCGTTACCTGGCGTCACAGACGCAATAGCTATTTGGTCGTTGCGTCCTTGAGGTTCTTGTTTTCCTTGAAAACCAGCGAGGCGGAGTTCATGCAGAAACGGAGGCCGGTCGGACGCGGGCCATCCTGGAAAACATGGCCCAAGTGCGCGCCGCAGAGGGCGCAGAGGACTTCCGTGCGCTGCATGCCGTAGCTGTGGTCCGGCTGGAGCGCGATGTTTTCCCTGGCGAAGGGTTGGAAGAAACTGGGCCAGCCCGTGCCGGAATCGAATTTGGTCTCGGAGGTGAACAACGGCAGCCCGCAACAAACGCACTGATAAACCCCCGGTTTGTGCTCGTCAAAAAAGGCGCCGCAGAAGGCGGGTTCGGTGCCCTTGCCGCGGGCGATGGCATACTCGTTGGTAGTCAGTTGTTTCTTCCATTCGGCGTCCGTTTTCACGACCCTGGGGGTGGGGGTCAGCGGGCCGGGCCGTCCTTTGTCATCCAAAAAGCGCACTGGAATCATGGTGGTTTGGCCGGGGGTTGAACTTCCGGCAAACGCCGGGGGATCTCCCGGAGAGCAGGCCGCGTAAGCCATGGCCAGGAGAGCCGCCGCAGCAACATATCTCTTACTGAACATTTGCATCACGATCCATTATACACCGGGATTGGAAGTATTCAAGCTCCAACGCCACGACGTAACGCAAGCGGGTGCAGGACAAAAATCTTCGACATCTTGGTAGGGCAGAGCTGCTGCTCTGCCTGAATTCTTGGGCGGCGCAGCAGCGCCGCCCTACCGGAGAAACGAAGAATTTTGTCCTGCACCCAACGCAAGCAGCCGGACATCGTCATGCCCAAAGACACGGCGTACCGCCGCGCATGACGCAACAAATCTTTTGCCGCTCTGAACGCTTCGACCGCTTGAAAGTCTGATCAAAAAAGTGAAAAAAAGTGAAATAAACTCTTGACCCTGGCGTATTGCGGCGTATAACGGCTGGCACAAAAGATTGGAATAGTATTGATAATTATGTGCATTTTTAATTTGCATGGGATGGTTTTAGGGCTTAAATTACAAACGAGAGCGGTTGCGGTCTCGCAGTCATAAACAGTTGAAAGAAGATTAATGAAAAAGAATCCACGAATCTCCCCGGCAGAGTGGCAGATCATGAAAGTGATTTGGGCCGAATCCCCGCTTCCGGCCCGCGAGGTCATTGCCAGGCTCTCCGCTGTGCGGGTATGGCATCCCAAGACCATCCGCACGCTGCTGGCGCGCCTGGTCAAGAAGCGCGCGCTCCGTTTCCAGCGTCAAGGCCGCGCCTACCTTTACCGGCCGCTGGCCAAACAGGCCGATTGCGTCCGGGCCGAAAGCCAGGCGTTTCTGGACAGGGTGTTTGACGGCGCGCTGGTGCCGATGTTCACCCAATTTCTGGAAGGCCGGAGCCTTTCGGACTCCGAAAAGCGCGAAATCAAACTTTTGCTGGGCGCGAATAATTAGCCGCCGGGCGCATGATTGGACTTTTCATGCCGGGGTGTAAGTGTCATCAATGAGACTCATTAAGCACTTTATACTTGCATGATCAAGAATCCAATTCATGTGGCCGTTACCGGCGCGGCCGGGGCCATCGGCTACGCCATCCTGTTCCGGCTCGCTTCGGGCGAAGTGTTTGGCAAGGACCAACCGCTGGTGCTGCACCTGATTGATATTGAGCCGGCGGTGCCGGTCATGTACGGGGTGATCCTGGAATTGGAGGACTGCGACTCGCCCGTGTTGCAGAAGGTGACGGCGACGGCCGATCCGGCGGAAGGATTCCGGGGCGTCAACTGGGCGCTGCTGATTGGCAGCGTGCCGCGCAAGCCGGGGATGGAACGGAGCGACTTGCTGGCCGTCAACGGAAAGATTTTCACCGTGCAGGGCCAGGCATTGCAGAAGAACGCGGCCAAGGATGTGCGCATTCTCGTGGTTGGCAACCCTTGCAACACCAACTGCCTCATCGGCATGAACAGCGCGCCGGAAATCCCGCAAGACCGCTGGCTGGCCATGACGCGGCTGGACGAAAACCGGGCCAAGGCGCAACTGGCGATCAAGTCGGGCGCGGGCGTTGGAGCGGTTTCCAATCTGGCCGTCTGGGGCAATCACAGCCCGACCATGTTCCCGGATTTTTATCACGCCAAAATTTACGGCGAGCTGGTGACCGATGTCATCCGGGATGAGAATTGGCTGAGGACGGGATTTGTCGGCACGGTGGGGCAACGGGGCACGGCGGTGTTGAACGCGCGCAAACTGAGCAGCGCGGCCAGCGGGGCGAACGCGGCCATTGACACCATCAAATCCATTATCACTCCCACACCCGCCTGGGACTGGCACAGCGCGTGTGTTTGTTCGGACGGCAGCTACGGGATCGAGAAGGGGCTGATCTGTTCCTTCCCCGTTCGTAGCGACGGCGACGCATTGCAAATAGTGCCGGGGCTTGATCTCAATGACTACAGCCGCGCTAGGATCATGGCCAGCGTGGACGAATTGAAGGAAGAGAAAGCCGCCGCCGCCGAACTGGGGCTTCTGTAGCGGCGGCCATTCTTCATTTCAGCTTTTGTCTTGACAGGTTAGCAGGAAAGAACCCAAGACATGCGATTGTGCCGGCCCCGCTTTCCACGGCACGGTTAGCCTCCTTTTCCCGGCCTTGATCGCCCTCCCAGCCACAGGTAGAATGAAGGAGGAAGTTGGCGACAGGCTCAATCCCAACTCGCGCCAAGAGGCAGAAGATGACTAAAATGGCATCCGATGAAAACTGCGGTTGACAAGACATTGATCCGACTGGCGGAATTGATTGGCCAAGGACGTTTCGAGGAACTCGAGACGGATACTTTGGAGATCAAATCGGTGCCGGCGGATTCCCCGGGATGGCGGGAGCGGCACAAGAGCGCGTGTGCATTTCTGAACACTCGCGGCGGCATTCTGATCTTCGGCATCAAGGAAGAAGGAACCGGGGCTGCCCGCAAATATGTCTTCACCGGCTGGCAGCCGCATGCCGAGCCGAATCTCAAGGACTTTCCAAAGCAATTCACGGAAAAGGATGGCAGCCCGCTTGACCTCACCGATGCGTTTCCACCGCCTATGATCCTCGACTTCATGGGAGGCAAAGTTGCTGTGATGCTGATAGACGAACTGCCTGCCGACCGAAAGTTCGTCTTTTACCGGGGCGCAGCTTATCGCCGTATTTTGACAGGCGATCACCGGATTTCCGAGTCCGAGATCGAAAAACAGGAGGGGTTTCGGGAAGAGGCATCGCAGGCCAGGGAATTGCAGGTCGTTCCAGGGGTGACCCTCGCGGATCTCGACCTGGACAAGCTCAACGACTACATCACGCAACTCAACCGACTGGTGAAAATTGAGACCGTCAAGCCGGACTTGGAGTCGGCACGCCGGTTTCTCGAGCGGAAGAGCTTTATTCAGGATGGAATGCCGACCACGCTCGGAGTCCTGGTCTGCGGCAAACACGCAGCCGACATTCTGGGTTTCCGCTGTCAGGTGCATGGTTACGTGGATGCGCCGCAGGAAATCGCGAGGGACAAGCAGGACTTCGCCGACAATGTCCTGCCGTTGATGGAGGGAAGCTTGGCTTATCTTCTCCGCAACATTCAGATCGGAGTGAGCGTCGCTCAAGGAGGGAGCAATCGCGCGCAATATCCGGAGGAACTCTTGCGTGAAACCGTGAATAACGCGCTGGCTCATCGGGACTATTCCATCAACCGCCAGGTGATTCTCATCATCAAACCCGGCCAGCACATTGCCATTCGCAACCCCGGCACATTCCGAAAGCACCTCTTGATTGAGAATCCGGATGTCGAGCTGCCGGCCGTCGAGATACCGATCAGGCGGATCCTTCCGGAGGCCAAGCCGCGCAATCCGAAACTGGCGGATGTCTTGCGCGTCTTCCGCAAGTGGGAAGGACGCGGCATTGGAATGGCGACGATGGTCAACCTTTGCCTGCAGAATGAAATTGATCTGCCCTATTATCTGCTCCGCACCGACGAGGTGACGCTTTATTTGCCCACAGGCAAATTGGTGGATGATCGCATGGAGCGCCTCTTTGAGGCATTTGACCGCCATATTGAGACAAAGCTGCAAGGAAGCCAACTGACCGACAATCAGAAGAGAGTGCTGGCCTATCTCATCAAGTCCGAATGGGCCAATGCGCAGGTCCGTTACACGATTTTGTTGACGCCCGATAACAACCACTTCAATGAAATCGAAGCATTAGAGCACGCGGGATTAATCGCCAAGCACCGCTTGAGTTCCGCAAATTGTCCGATCTACGTCGTGGATCGGGTGTTGGTTCGAAAAGACTACGTCCCGGAACTTCGGCGGCAATTTGGCCTGATGTTTGACGGACTTGACGCGTTCCACAAACAGGTATTGAGCGTGGTCTACCGATACAACAACTTCTCGAAGAAGAGATTGGTCAGCGCGAAAGCGGTCAGCTTCAGCCTCTGGCATGAACGAGGAGAATCATCGGGAGATATCGCGCAGTTTGACGCTTTTTATCGCAAGGTGCGTTACGTCTTCAACCAACTTCTAAGAAACGGTTTTGTGGAGAAGCCCGAGGGAACGCGAGGCTACATCCTAAAATCCGACGCGGGAGCCGGCGCTTTGCCTTCGCCTGCGGCGAATTGAGCATTTAGGCGGCTCACGCGGGCGGCTTGGGGGAACGGTTGGCCAGGCCGCGGGCGGTTTGCTGGCGGCGGAACTCCTCGTAGGCGGCGCGATGTTGGGGATGTTTGTTGCCCAGGATGGCGGCGGCCAGCAGGGCGGCGTTGATCGCGCCGGGTTTGCCAATGGCCAGCGTCCCCACGGGAACGCCGCCGGGCATCTGTACCATGGACAGCAGGGAATCCATCCCGTGCAGCGACTTGGATTCCATGGGCACACCGAGAACCGGCAGGCAGGTCTTGGCGGCCGCGACTCCGGCCAGATGCGCCGCGCCGCCGGCCGCGGCGATGATGACTTCCAGTCCGCGGGCAGCCGCGCCGGAGGCGTATTCGAACAGGAGATCGGGGGTGCGATGGGCGGAGATGACCTGGGTTTCGTAGGGGACGCGCAGTTCGTCCAGTTGCAGGGCGGCGTGCCGCATGGTTTCCCAATCGGACTGGCTGCCCATGATGATGGCCACGAGGGGCGGAGTGGTTTCGTTTGGCATCGGCTGAAAGGCTAAGGCGGCGGGTTGAAAATGCAAGGCGCAAAAAGCGGCGCACAATGCGTCGGGGGCTTTTCACTTCTTTTGGGTGACTCCTGTCGGCGAAGATGCGATCTAAGATCACGGGCCTTTCAATTGAGAATGGGTCATTGAAAATTTGTCAAAATGACAAATGACAAATTCTCTCCCGATTCCGAATCGGGACTCAATCGTTTCAATCGCTGAAATCCAGTCCACGACACAGCAGCACCCAAGAAAGTGATATGCGGCTGCGGACGACAGCTTCACCTTCCTGGCAGGGCAGAAAGTGAATTCTTGGGCGGCGCAGCAGCGCCGCCCTACCGGAGACAAGAAGAATTCTGCACGGCGCAAAAAGCGGCGCGAGCAATTCACTTGACAGATTGGTCGAGGGCGGCGAGGACGATGGAGGGGGTGAGGATGGGGGGAAGCATCTGCGGTTCCCGGTTGGGATCCTTGGGATAGACGAGAACCAGGGGCACGCCGGCGGAGCCTTTCCATCGGGCCAATTCGTGCGCAATGACCGGGTCTTCATCGGTGAAATCGGCCTCAAAGGAGACGGCGCCAATTTCCAAAAGCTTGGCGCGGGTCTGCCGGATTTCGAGGCTGGAGGCCTTGTTGACAATGCAATTGAGACAGGTCTTGGCGGTGAAATCCACCAGCACGGGATGGCCCTCTTTGCGCGCCTGCTCGACCGCTTGCGGGCTCCATACTTTCCAATCCACAAAGCCGCTTTTCCTGGGAGGCGGCGGCAGGAAGGCGAAACCCGCCGCGACCAGCAAAATGCAGAGCACCTGAGCCAGGCGTTTTCGGCGTGTCCCGCGTTGCACGAACTGCCCCCAGATCCACGCCGCCAGCGCCAGCATCGCGAGGGAAAACTCCAGCAATAGCATGTCCGACTGATTTTGGGTGGAGCCGTAAGCCAGCCACAGGGCCGTTGCCAGCATGGGAAAGCCCATGGCGATTTTGAATTTTTCCATCCAGACGCCGGGCTTGGGCAGCGCATTGAGAAGGCGCGGCATCGCGCAAACCAAAACGAAGGGAAACGCCAGGCCCGCCCCAATCGCCAGAAACACCAGCAGCGTGACTGCCGCCGGTTGCGTGATCGCGAACGCCAGCGCCCCGGCCAGAAACGGGGCTGTGCAGGGCGTTGCCAACACCGTGGCCAGAATGCCGTTGGAAAACGCCCCGCCGTAGCCCCCCCGCGAAGCCAGGTCCGAGACCGGTTCCATCACGCCCGCGCGCAGATGGACTTCAAAGAGGCCAAAGAGGTTGAGGGCGATCAAGGTCATCAGAGCGGTCAGGGCCAGCCGGAATTGGGGGTGGCGCAGAGCATCGCCCCAACCGGCCTGTCCGCCCGCCTGTTGGGTGACGATAGCCAGGATGGCCAGCAGCAGAAAGGAAACCAACACACCGGCTCCATAGGCCCATCCGAGAAGCCGCACCCGCGCGGGCGCTTCGCGGGATTGATTGACAAATCCGAGCGCCTTGAGCGCAATGACCGGCAGCACACAGGGCATCACGTTCAGGATCAGTCCGGCCAGGAACCCCACCAGCAGTTCCACGACCAGCGTGAGCGGCGAAAATCCGGCCGACGCCGGCTGCTGCAACGGCAAATTCACTTCCACGGCCACCGGCTTTTGCGAACTGTCCTCCGCCACAAGGATACCCCTCAACTGGTCCGGCCAGGGGCCATCGCCTTTTTTGACCACTTTGCGGAGGCGAATGTGGCCCGGAGCCGCCGGCAAAATATCGGTCCCGCCCTGGACTTCGGCGCCCTGTTTTTCGTACGGATAGAAGTCGGCGCAAGTGCTCGCCGATTCCCAGTCAATAATAACGGTGCGCGGGCCGTCGGGGGAGACGTTTTGCCATCGCGCTGCGGCCCGCGCGGGCGCGTCGGTCTGCGGCAACAGGGCGCGCCATTGTTCAATCAAGTCCGTGTCGGTCGTAGGCCTGTCCTCAGGCCCGACGCTCAATCTCGTCTTCAGTGTCGTCGTGTAACGGTTGCATGTGTCCTTGCATTCCATCCACGCCACGTCCGCGATCAGCAGCGCCGGGCCGGCGCGGAGGCCCGCGGAGATCTTGATGGGAACCAGCAGCACCACCCGGTCCTGGTATCCGTAGGTGTAGAGCGGGGTGTCGCCGGCGGGCGTCACCGATTCATCGGGGATGGGCCAGTTGATTTCGCCCGCGGTGATTCCGGGGGGCAGGTGCCAGGTAACAGTGGTGGGGAGACCGGCATCGCCGGGGTAGCGCCAATAAGTATGCCAGCCGGGGGCCATTTTCAGTTCGATCCCGGCCCAAATCGTTGCTCCCGGCCTGGCCGCCTCCGCCGAAATGACCAACCGGACTTGCGTCGTCGGCACGTCGGGAACCGCGCCGCCGACCTGGGCGAAGGCTGGGAGCGCCAGGAGAACCGCCAAAATCGTGATAGACAGTCGCTTCATTAGTACGCACAATATAGCCCATGAAAGGTGGTTCCCGCAAGGCGGGAGCGCAACTGGAGGGATGCGATTTCTGTTGACGGCTTTCAAATCTCTACCTTTTTGCTATGGATTTGGCGATTCTCTGGCAATTCGGGTCATCAAAAAGACTTTTTTAGCTTTAATCAACTTTAATTAGGCTTAATTAGTGTCCGGCAGAAAACTCTTGTTTTTGTAGAAAAGTAGCATGGTACATCAATCAAGATGAAGTCATTTGTTAATGAAACTGATCGTTTTTTCCTTTTTCCCCGGTTTGCCGAAA
>Ga0182027_10002505_pt1 | contig 29670 bp, 15 predicted proteins | sample 712E1DmetaG_FD_121300 | JGI IMG/M metagenome (GOLD analysis project Ga0182027, IMG submission 121300) | Permafrost microbial communities from Stordalen Mire, Sweden - 712E1D metaG (Illumina Assembly) | ecosystem: Environmental > Terrestrial > Soil > Wetlands > Permafrost | place: Sweden...
ACAATTGTGGAGTAGCATCAGTCACCAATGATGCCACATCATCGTTTCCGGTAGGAACAACGATTGTTACATGGACAGTTACTGACATACATGATAACACAAGTACGGCAACCCAAAATGTCATAGTCAATGACAACCAAAACCCGACAATCACAGCCCCGGCAGACTTGACGGTCAATACCGACGCAGGTTTACATATAGCATCAGGCGTAGCATTGGGCACACCTGTAACTACCGATAATTGCGGAGTAGCAACAGTAACCAATAATGCACCCACAGCCTTCCCGGCAGGACCGACCACTATTACCTGGACGGTAACCGATATACATAGAAATGCTGCAACTGCAACTCAGACCGTAACCGTTATTGATAACACAGCCCCGACAATTACAAGTGTTACCACAATAAATGTTACAGAAAATACTACTGCGGTAATGACAGTTACAGCAACAGATACTGACATCGGTGACATCCTCACATTCTCTATCTCCGGCGGAACTGATGCTGCAAAATTTACCATAGACGCGAATACAGGAGAATTAAAATTTATAACCGCTCCTGACTATGAAATTCCAACCGATGGCGACTTGAACAACATTTATATGCTTAACATAACAGTGACCGATGCCGGAAAACTTTTCGATACAAAAGCCATTTCAGTCATCGTCGGCAATATCAATGATGCACCTACAAACATCATCTTATCCAAAAACAGTGTTTACGAGGAACTTCCGGTAGGAACAATGGTAGGCACACTTACAACGATTGATCAGGACGCTGGCGATTCGCATATTTATGAGATACTGCCAGGAAACGATGCTATATCGTTCATTATCAGTGGCGACATTTTGAGAACAACTGCTGTCTTTGACTATAAGGTCAAATCAACCTATAGCATTACCATACGCACCGCGGATCAGGGTGGATTATATTTTGATAAGCCCTTTACTATTATAGTTAATAATGTAAATGAGGCTCCGAAAATCTTAGATAATAATAACAATCCGGTTGATACACTTTATTTTGATGCTTACGAAAATGAAACTCTCCAGGTATGCCTGAATGTTTTTGATCCTGATGGCGATAATGTCAGTATTACTGATTTGCGTTTATTAGAGGGTAAAGTTAAGTTAATTAATTCAAGCAAAACGTGCTTAAGTTATTTGTCTCCCTCAGGGTTTATAGGCGAGGCAAGGTTTTTTGTACAGGTTTGCGACAACGGCGCTCCATCGCTTTGCGATTCTGCTATTATAATTTTTAATGTTCATCCAAGATTTATCATTTCGCAGGCTATCTCTCCGAATGAAGACGAAATAGACGATACATGGCTTGTACAAGGAATTGAAAGATATCCAAATAACACTATAACGATTTTTAGCCGTTGGGGCGACTTAGTTTACAAAGTAAAACATTATGATAATACAAATACTGTTTGGAAAGGCCAATACAACACAGGTCAGAAATCTAATATTAACGTACCAGACGGAACCTACTTTTATATCATTGAAATCGATGGTATGAATAAGCCTCTGAGTGGCTATATTGTTGTAAAAAGGTAACATAGTAAAATAAAATGAAAAATTCTACAATGAAAACTATTAAATATTTATTAATAATTTGTATATTAATGGCGTCTTCTTTAAGCTATGCCCAACAAGAGATGCTTTATACACAATATATGTTCAACGAGTTGGCTATCAACCCTGCTTATGCTGGCAATCATGATGCATTAAGCCTTACTTGTTTGGCCAGAAAACAATGGATTGGTTTAAATGGATCGCCCTCCACTTATACTTTTACGGGTGATATGCCTGTAATGAATAAAAAAGTTGGAATTGGGTTAGTAATTTTTAACGACAGAATAGGGGTAACCAGTACCTTTCAATCAAACATAGCTTACTCTTACAAAATCCGAATTCGGGACCAACGAATTTCTTTCGGGCTCCAGGCGTCAGTGCTTAATTTAAATCAATTTTATAACCAGCTTGATAATGTAAATAGCCAGGATCCAAGTTTCCACGAAAATCTGCATCGTACCATGATCAACGTGGGTGCAGGCTTTTTTTATGAGGCCGATCGCTATTATATAGGCCTTTCGGTGCCGCAACTGGTCAAAAATTATTATGAACCCGACAACCAGTCAAGCGAAAAGCAATTACGCCAATATTTCGTTACGGGGGGGTATGTTTTCTATTTAAACCGTGACCTTAAGTTTAAACCAACCGTTTTATGCAGATATACTGATGATTTACCTGCTCAATTCGATTTTAATGCCAGTCTTCTTTATCACGAAAAAATCTGGATGGGGTTATCTTACAGAACTAATAAATCAATGAATCTCATGCTGGAGTTTTTGCTTTCCGACAAGCTTAGATTAGGATGGGCATACGATTTTGTAGTTAGCGAAATACATAAAGTAACCAGTGGTTCTGCCGAAATAATGATTAACTATAATTTTAGGAAGACCAAAAAACGGATTTTTAGCCCGAGATATTTTTAGCATGTTAGTATTCTTAAAAAAACTAAAGTCCAGATATGGTAAGCAAGTAATAATAAGCATCGGTCTAATTCTCTATTTAGGAGTGGTAAGTGCACAAACCAATAAAAAATTACCATACCTATACATAGAGAAACTGCAAAAAGCTGATGAATACTATAGCTTAATGAACTACAAACAAGCTATAGATTTGTACCAGAGCGTACTTGAGAAATCTGGTGAAGATACTGCTATAATATACAAAATAGCCAATTCGTATCGTTTGCTAAATGATAATAAAAATGCAGAAGAGTGGTACAGGAGAGGTATCATAAATAACGAAAATACTGTTAATCCTATTCATAAGTTGAATTTTGCCCAGGTACTAACAATAAATGGTAAATATGAGGAAGCATTATATTGGTTCAAAGAGTATTACAAAACATCATCTATTTCCGATTTAAGGGCTAAAGAAGCAATTAGAAGCATTGAAAATATTTCAAGTTTTTATTACGATACTACATTTTACGTTACGTATCCGGTAAATATTAATACCCTATATTCTGAATTTGGCCCATGCTATTATAAGGATGGTATCATTTTTTTATCCGATAGAAATAGCGCCCAATCAGGCTTCCTGTCATGGTTTTTTTCTTCTGTTGATTCAGTAGGAAATTTTTCAAAACCCGTAAAATTTAACAAAAGTTTAAAGACAGGATATAATGAAGGGCCTGTGACTTTTTATGATGACTACAAAAAAATGATATTCAGCCAGAACTTAGTTCCTGAAAAATTCGATAAAAAGCAAATAAACGACATTCCTGTCCAGTTATTTTCTGCCTTCCTTGATGCTGATGATCAGTGGCAGGACAAGCAAATATTGCCTTTTATCAATAAAGGCTATTCCTATGCCCAGCCATCTGTCTCTGATGATGGGGAAACCCTTTACTTTTCTTCAAATATGCCAGGTGGATATGGAGGTGCGGATTTATATGCCAGTAAATTTGAAAATGGAACCTGGAGTTCCCCTGTAAATTTAGGAAATAAAATTAACACTCCTGGTAATGAGATGTTTCCTTTTATTTTCAAAGATACAATCTTATATTTTTCGTCTAATGGTCACGGTGGACTTGGCGGTTTGGATATTTTTAAAATCAATTTAAAAGATACCGATAAATTAACCAATTTAGGTGTTCCCATGAATTCACCAAATGACGATTTCGGAATAGTATTGGATAAAGATGGCCTTAGTGGCTATTTGGCATCGAATCGGCCCAATGGAATAGGATCAGACGATATTTACGGATTTAAAATAGTGAGGCTAACGCTAACCATTAAAATTATTGATGGCGCTACAGCTCTGCCTGTATCCAATGCCGAAATTTACACAGTTGATAGTATCAATGGAAAAAGAATTGGTATCACAGATCAGGAAGGAAGTTGCACTCTTATTGTTCCTGTTTGTAAGTTGTATCAAATAAGGATTAAAAGAGAAAACTATGAAACCAAGGTTTATACTTTCGAATCCCTTAAGCAGGCTCAAAAAACTTTGGCTGTAATTTCCCTTAAAACAAAAAGCGCCCCAAAGGAAGAGAATATTATACTTACCGATGAAAATAACAAAACCATTGATAATCCCAAAAATGTTATTTATAAAGTTCAGATTTGTGCCAGCAGGGTACCTGCATCAACAAAAGAACTGAAACAAAAATACAAAGGTGATTTACAAATATATAACTTTTATGAAGATCAATGGTACAAATATGCCATCGGTGAATATGCAACCTATACTGAAGCCAAAGCCTGCCTTTTCTCATGCAACGTGTATGATGCATTTATTATAGCTTATATTAATAATAAAAAAGTACATATTACCATAGCAAAAGCTAATACCAAAGAAACTAATGTGCAATCGCCTATTAACAGAACAGATCTCCTTAATCGTTGATGAAAAACCCGAAAACCCGGTTTGTTAACTTGCACATAACGCTTTCTATTACTATATTCACTCTATCCAATAACTGTAAATATAATCATCCATTACAAAGCCTCCGCCTATATCATTCACAACCGACTCGGTACAAACGAAGCCAGCCTTCTCATAAACTTTGATGGCTTGTACATTGTTTTTGTTCACAGTAAGATAAACCCTCTTAAAAGAATTGTCCTTTGCATAGCCGATGACATGTTCTAAGGCTTTACGGCCAAAGCCTTTACTATGGTGCCCGATTTTCAGATATAGCTTGTTTAACTTGATATCAAGTTTGTCAAAAATAGCATAAGATAAAAAACCGATAGGCTCCGAATCGAATGCAATAACCTCCCAAACCACACCCTTATTCAATTCCTGTTCTATGGCGTTTTGCGAGTACATCAGTTGAAGCATGTATTCGATCTGTTCTTTGGTAATGATGCTTGGATAATAGCCCATCCAAATTTCGTGGGCCATGATACTAAGAAGTTCGATGTCGGCTTTGGCTGCTGTTCTGAAGGTAAGCATAAAGATTTTTTTGATACAAAATACCCTTAAAGATATGTCAAATAAATGTGAGAAAAATAGAGTTTATCAGTAAAATTCTAACTTGTTTAATGCTTAATAATGAATTTATATTAAATTTATAACTCAAAATTATTAAACTGAATCTCAATGAAAAAGCAAACTCTAATTATTACTTTAATCTCTATGAGCGTATTGATGGCCTGTCAGTTAGGTGGTAAGTATAAAAAACTTGATGATGGGATCTTAGTAAGTTTGAAAAAGAAGGCTGCCAATGATACCCGGTTGATTAAGATACAGGTTATATCAGATAAAATTATTCATGTTAGCGCCAGCCCGAAAGACACATTTACAAGCGGGAAAAGTCTGATAGCTATTGAAAAGGAAAGGATCCCTGTTAAATGGGAAGTAGAAAAAAAAGATAATGAGGTCATTCTCCATACGGCTTCTTTGAATACGCATGTATCTCTTAGTACAGGAGAAGTAACTTTTACCGATACAACCGGACAACCAATACTTAGAGAAAACCAGGGTGGCGGTAAAACTTTTGTTCCTGTTACCATCGATAATAAGCAAGCATATCATATCCGCCAGGTATTCGAATCACCTTCCGACGAAGCATTTTACGGACTGGGGCAGCACCAGTACGAAATTATGAATTATAAAGGTAAAGATATTGATCTCTACCAATATAATACTAAGATATCCATACCGTTTGTAGTGTCAAATAAGAATTACGGCATATTATGGGATAACTATTCACGCAGCAAGTTTGGCGATATTCGAGATTACCAGCCTCTTTCAAAACTTAAACTATATTCATCTGAAGGTAAACCGGGTGGCCTCACAGCTACTTATTCAGCTTTAGCCGATACTAACAAAATCTATATAAAACGTACCGAATCCGATATAGATTATGCATTTAGCAATGATTTAAAAAAACTTCCGAAAGAATTCCTAATGAACATAGGAATGGTCAAATGGACGGGATTTATTGAATCTGACTCAACGACTGAATACAAATTTCAGATTTATTCGGCAGGATACATAAAAGTTTGGTTAAATGGAAAATTAGTTACCGATAGATGGAGACAGGCATGGAATCCAACTTTCACATTATTCAACCTTGCTATGGCAAAAGGGGAAAAATATCCGATACGCATTGAATGGAACCCCGACGGAGGAGAATCCTATATTGCGCTTAAATGTCTTAATGCCCTTGCTCCGGCTGAACAAGAGAAACTTTCACTGTATTCCGAAATGGGCAACCAGATTGACTATTATTTTATTAAAGGAAATAACCTTGACCAGGTGATAAGCGGTTACCGTGAAATTACAGGTAAAGCCCCTATTATGCCAAAGTGGGCAATGGGCCTATGGCAAAGCCGCGAACGATATAAAACCCAAAATGAATTACTTTCTGTTGTAGAAGAATTCAGAAAACGTAAAATTCCTCTTGATAATATCGTACTCGACTGGCAGTACTGGAAAATTGATCAATGGGGAAGTCACGAATTTGATTCAGCCCGGTTTCCCGATCCGACCGGTATGGTCAATAAATTGCATAACGATCTCCATACCAGGATCATGATCTCAGTTTGGGCCAAATATTATGTGGGTACCAAAAATTATAAGATTATGAACGATAAGGGTTTTCTCTACAAAAAGAATGTAGAAAAAAACCAAAAGGATTGGATAGGCTATGTATCAACATTCTATGACCCATTCAACCCTGAAGCAAGAAAATTATTCTGGTCCCAGATAAATGAAAACCTATTCAGCAAAGGATTTGATGCCTGGTGGCTCGATTCTTCGGAACCTGACATGCAATCTAATCTTTCAATGGACGATCGCAAAGCATTAATGAACCCCACTGCCTTAGGTCCCGCAACTCAATACTTCAATGCTTTCCCTCTAGTAAATGCAGAAGGGGTTTACAAAGGCCAGCGAGAAGTAAACCCCAATCAGCGCGTATTTATACTTACCAGATCTGGTTTTCCGGGTTTGCAACATTATGCTGCGGCTACCTGGAGCGGCGATATCGGAACCCGTTGGGAAGAAATGAAACGTCAAATACCTGCAGGCATTAATTTCTGTTTATCAGGGATTCCTTATTGGACCATGGACATTGGTGGATTTTCTGTTGAAAGACGTTATGAAAAGGCAACAGGAAAAGACCTGGATGAATGGCGCGAATTAAATGCCCGGTGGACCCAGTTCGGATCTTTTGTCCCATTATTCCGTGTTCACGGGCAATTCCCCTATCGCGAAATGTTTAACATAGCGCCTGCGAGTCATCCTGCATACCAAACTATGCTTTGGTACGATAAATTCAGGTATCGTCTTATGCCATACATCTATTCCCTGGCAGGTAAAACATACCACGAAGATTATACAATCATGCGGGCATTGGTCATGGACTTTGCCAACGATGTTGCAGTGCAGAATATTGGAGATCAGTACATGTTTGGCCCGGCTTTAATGATATGTCCTGTTTATGAATATAAAGCCACGAATCGCAAGGTGTATCTTCCATCAACAGGTGGCTGGTATGATTTATACACAGGCAAACACTTAAATGGTGGACAAAACATTAATGCTGATGCCCCTCTGAGCAAAATACCCGTTTTTGTAAAAGAAGGCTCCATTTTGCCATTTGGCCCCGAAATACAATACAGCGACGAAAAACCTGCCGACCCTGTTACTCTTTATGTATATACCGGTAAAGATGCCCAATTTACGCTGTATGAAGACGAAAATATCAATTACGATTACGAAAAAGGAATGTTTTCAAATATCCCTATATCTTACAACGAACAATCCAAAACCCTTATCATTGGCAATAGGCAAGGTTCGTTCCCTGGTATGATGGAAGAAAGAACATTCCAAATTGTTTGGGTAAGCAATAACAAACCAGTTACCCTGGATTTTAACCGGAAACCGGATGTGGTAATCAAATACTCAGGCAAAACACAAACCGTAAAGATGGAACAAACTAATTTTTAATTATTTAATTCCCTAAAACATTATTACTTAATTAAGCATTATATATTGTAACCTATATAAACTCTATTTGAATAACAAAAATAAACCTCAAAAAAATGAAAAAAATACTTTTTACTTTGGCACTTTTCAGCACTATAAGCCTTTACAGTCAAAAATTTAACAATTTGGCGTTAACCCCGCCAATGGGATGGAACAGTTGGAACAAATTTGCATGTGATGTAAACGAAACGATAATACGCGAAACAGCAGATGCTATGGTTTCAAGTGGCTTAAAAGATGCCGGTTACCGATATATTGTTATTGACGATTGTTGGCATGGTCAACGCGACAGTCTTGGCTTTATTCATCCCGATCCTGTTCGTTTTCCCTCAGGAATAAAAGCACTTGCTGACTATATCCATTCGAAAGGCCTTAAATTTGGAATATATTCCGACGCAGGCGCCAAAACATGCGGTGGTAAACCTGCCAGTCGCGGACGAGAATACCAGGATGCGCTGACTTATGCCAAATGGGGAGTTGACTATTTGAAATACGATTGGTGCAACACCAAGGACCTCAATGCCAAAGGAGCTTATACTACCATGCGAGACGCATTATACGAAGCCGGAAGGCCTATCGTGTTTAGTCTATGTGAATGGGGAGATAATAAACCCTGGGACTGGGCAGCAAACGTTGGTCATTTATGGCGCACCACAGGCGATATTTATAATTGTTTCGATTGCGTAATAAATCATGGCACGTGGTCATCCTGGGGAGTTATGAAAATCCTTGACATGCAAAAAGATTTGCGTAAATACGCAGGGCCCGACCATTGGAACGACCCGGACATGATGGAAGTGGGAAATGGAATGTTGGTAAACGAGGACCGTGCACATTTTTCAATGTGGTGCATGTTGGCAGCTCCCCTCATTGCAGGTAATGATTTAAAAAATATGCCGAAAGAAACTCACGATATCCTTACCAATAAAGAAGTTATCGCAATTGACCAGGATTCATTGGGTATCCAGGGATTTAAGCAAAACACAACTGATAGCGTTGAAATATGGTATAAACCATTAAAAGGTGGCGACTGGGCTTTGTGTTTCTTAAACCGTGGTCTAAAGTCAGCGAATATCGAATACGATTGGAAAAAGCAAGTCATTTCAGACGATGTGGCCAAATTGGAATTGAAGTTTGATCAGAAACCTTATGCTATCCGAGACCTTTGGACCAAAAAGAATATCGGTGCAACGGATAAACTTCTTAAAGCTACTTTGGCAGGACATGACGTACTTATATTAAGGCTGATAAAATAGATAGTTGAATAGATGTGGCTGGAGAGGTAATTGAAACAGTGATTGAGCACTAAATCGCCGCCATTCTGAGCTTTAAAAAATTATTATCAAATTCAAATTATTTGTAATAATGTCTCATTTTAGACTTATAGTCGCATTTATTAATATAAATGCGACTATAAGTCTAAAAGTTGAAACTATTCTATAATCATGCTTATGTAATTGCTTATACATTGCGCCTTCATAATTAAAAATTAATTAATGGCATTGTGAACTACTGCTGAAAGAATATATTTAATATATTTGTACCCTAAAACTAACTCTATGAAAAGACAAAGGAGAGCCTGTGGCTTGATTGTTATATTTTGTGCGGTATTGAATTTAGTATTTACCGGTTGTAAGAAAGATTTTAACGGATATTATGATACACCAGTAAACCTTAAGGGGGCCATTTACGAGCAACTTAAAAGCGATCCTGATTTTAGTGAATTCGTTTTAGTTATTGATAAATTTCCCGAGCTTAAACAAGCCATCAATACTTCCGGATTATATACCGTATTTGCACCCACTAATGCAGCCATTAAAACATATTTAGCGGCTAAATTTCCGGGCAAAAATTCCATTGCCGATTTCAATATTAATGTATCAGCCGATTCTGTTGCCTTGAATGAACTTGTTCAGATGCATATCCTATATAATATGTATTTTGAATATGATTTTAATCATGCTATAAATACACTTATCAAACCTGACCCCAGGGGGCCATCATATTCAAACGATGTGTACCGCTATACTACCAGGTACAAGGATCCGGTTTACCCGTATTTCGACAAAACTTACAAACTAAAACGGTTGGTTGGAAGGGGCAATAAAGCTTTAACAGTTTATTCGGCAGCTTTTTTAGATAAGTACGATCTCAGATCAGATTACCAGGCTTTTTTTGGAATAGCGCCTTCTGACTTCAATGTTGATGAAGCTCAAATTATCCCTGGGAAAAAGAATATTGGCGCGAAAAACGGGGTAATCCATGGGGTAAACACGGTTTTGGAAAGGTTACCTTTTATGGATGAATTATTGTATCAGAAGAATCCGGATTTTTATAATCTTCTGGACCAGTTTTCAGTGCTATTGTATGATGCTGCAAGTACCCGCGCACAAATAACTACCAAGCAAGTGCCGGATTCTATTTTTATTAAAGCTTACGGCGCTTATTATGCTTTATTCCTTCAATCGGATGCCTATGACTATTCTTTTTTATGCCCGACTGGTAATTCATTTAATGATTTTATTACCAACCAAGTGTTGCCCGGGTTTTATAATTCTTACGATTCCATAAATTCAGTTACCTCTTTATTAATTCTGAATAGCTACTTAGTTCTCTCCTATGCCAATTCTACCAATCTTCAACATTCATTATTAAATGGAGTGGGAGATACATTGAAGAACCTGACTTTTGTTGATAAGGCAAGGGCAAGCAACGGCGTGCTTTATATGGTTAATGACCAAGTACTTTCACCGGCGTTCAATTCGGTTGCCAAAGTGGCCTTACTGGATTATAAATATTCAATGTTTACTTACTTATTAGCACTCACCACTTCAAATGGATATTTACAATTTGTCCTGAATAAAATCGATTATCTAAAAAATCCGAACCGTTCATTTACATTGGTTATTCCTTCCAATTCTGCTTTTACCGATGCCGGAATTACCTTTCAGAAAGACTATAAAGGTGTGTATGATTTCTGGCAGGGAGGTTTAAAATTAGTGCAAAACCAAAAGGACTCCATCATTAATAGTTTAATCGTCCCGGACAATTCGATTAGTCCCGGCCAAATGACCTATAAATGGGCATTGACAACCTGTGGTACCTACATGCTTTTTAACGACGGAAAAATTCAGGGAGTGAATTATGTAACCGATGAGCTTACAGGAAACGGATATGCATATACTACTGATGAATTGCCCAAACGCCCCAGTACTCCTATAAAAGCAATTATCGGAGGAAGGGCAGGTTATTCCATATTTGTTGATTCCATTCTTAGTGTTCAGACCTGGAACGGAAGCCAAACCTTTAAGGATCTGTTGGGCACAGTTGATGGCGTAAACACATTTACCGTATTGATGCCTTCCGATGCCTTATTGAATCAGTATAAATCTGATCATGCCAGGGGGCCTTTTTCAAAGGATACCATTTGGAGGAATATTGCAGCTTACCATATTATAACAACAAAAATTTTTAGTGACGGGGCTTTCCAGAGAAAGCCTGGAAACCCTATAGTCGGCGATGATAGCAAATTTGCTACGCTATATGCCACGGATGTATACAACAGTATTTTTATTAGAGATTTGTATGCCTGGGTTCAACTGGATTTTAATGCCAAGACTGTTACCAGTGAAAATGGTGTGCAAGCTAATATTTTATCATCGCCTTTTCTTGATATTCAGGGAGCAAATGGTGTTATAGAGGCTGTTGATCAAATATTGGTGCCTCCAACCAGAATATATCATTAATCAACCTGCTAACATAAAAATAGGACTAACTATGAGCCGAATAAAAAATTTATATAAGTATTCAATCATTGTGCTAATCGGGATTATAAGCTTCTCCACGAATACGTCAGCTCAATCTCAGGAGGGCAAGGTTATCAAAGGAACTATTACTGATCAGGCAACAAAAGAGTCTTTGCCAGGTGCAAGTGTAATTATTAAAAATGAGGATGGGCGATTGATAAATGGGGTATTGACCGATTTGGATGGACGATATACCATTAAAGTAAGTATTCCGAAGGCAATATTGCAAATATCATATATGGGATATAAACCACAGGAATTTCCGGTTTCGAACCAGCAGGTTATTGATGCACAACTGGTCCCCAACGCCACGGAACTTCAGGCAGTTGTTGTTACAGCTTCGGATAAATCGTCGAATGGTTTTTTGGATGTTGATAAGAGAAACCGGGCAAGTTCTGTTGCTACAGTGGACCTTAATAAGGTGTCCGGATCATCGGCTACATCGGTTGGTGAAATGATGCAAGGCCGTGCGGCAGGTGTTCAGATTACTTCGAATTCCGGTGATCCCGGGGCAGGGTTGAGCATCAAAATCAGGGGCACGAATTCGCTTAATAGCTCAAACAACCCTTTAGTAGTAGTTGATGGGATAGAATTTCCTGTGGATGGGCCGATTTCAGTTTCCGATCTTGCCAACCATGCAAACAGCGCCCTTGGCAGTATTAATTCAGAAGATATCGAAACGCTCGATATCCTTAAAGATGCCGCTGCCCTGGCAATTTATGGTTCAAAAGCAGCCAACGGGGTAATCCTGATTACTACCAAACGAGGAAAAAAGAACACTACGCTTGTTAATTTTTCTTCGAATGGTTCATTTCAGCAAGCGCCACCTAATCCGCCTTTACTTTCTGGCAACGATCTCAAGACATTGATTCTTGAAGGTAACCAGAACAATGGCCAGATCGTTTATGGCACCAATGTCCCTTTGCCTCAACTCAGGGACGATCAGACCCGTAACGATTATTATTATTACAGCAACAATACTGACTGGGTGAAGGCAATTCAGCAGACTGGTTCAACACTGAATAATAATCTATCTCTCAGGGGAGGGGGTAATGCCACCAGGTACAGTTTTAGTATAGGTACTGTCAATCAAAAAGGAAATTTTATTCAAACCGGTTATAACCGTTTAACTACAAATGTTGCACTTGATTACGATGTTTCGAAAAAACTGTTTTTTAAAACGGATATTGGCTTCACCAACGAAAAAACTGACCATGGAGGCCAAATAGGGAATGGACATGATGCTATAAACGGGACTACATATTTGTATCCCATTGATATGGCACGGAAGTACCTGTCATTTTTGCCAATTCATGAAAAAGATAAAAATGGAAACGACCTCCCGGCTTATTACATTCCTAACCCTCTGGACAATTCTCTTTACCCGTTGAACATTTACAACCCGGTTGCATGGTCGCATAAGGTTCCCAGTATCACTAAAAAAACCACGTTCTTCAATAACTTGTCAGTTATTTACGAAATTCTGGAAGGTTTGCGTTTTACCGGAAAATTAGGCGTTAATTTTATTGATTTTGGAGATGATGCTTTTATACCCTCTGAAGCTACCAACCGAAACTGGGATGATAATATGATCAACCATTCCATAAAAGATAACGAAAGCGACCAATCAATTCAGCAGACCAATACACTTTCTTATACAAAAACGATTAACGAAAAGCATGAGTTATCTTTTGCTTTAATTACCGAGATAAACTGGTACAAGAAAAAAAAGTTCTTTGAAGAAAGCTCAAATTCGGGTTCGTCCCTGCTCCATGATATGAATGCAACCAATGTATGGACTTTAAACAACAACCTTTCGTCGTACGTCGGTAATGATGCAATGGAATCGTTCAGGGGTAATTTTAGTTATGTGTATAATGACAAGTACATTTTGCAGGGAACCGTGGACTATGAAGGTTCTTCCAAATTCGGGCAAAACCAGAGGTATGCAATTTTTCCTACCATAGCTCCTGCCTGGAGAATTTCGAGGGAATCTTTTTTAAAAGATGTTGCTTTTATCAATGACATTAAGTTTAGGTATTCATGGGGAAAGAGCGGGAAGGGCCCCAATGATCAGTATTTGTATTTTAACACCTATAGTTCAAATGTAAGGTACAATAATGAGCCAGGGGTTACTCCTGATAATATCCAGCTCAACAATTTGAAATGGGAGACTACAACACAGAATGACCTGGGTTTGGACATGGCCGTCTGGAACAACCGCATCTCGATAACTATAGACGTTTATGACAAGCTGACCAAAGACCTTTTAATAAAACGCACTTTACCAACAACATCTGGCTATGGTGATTTTTGGACAAATTTCGGGACTGTCCGTAACAAAGGGATTGAGTTTTCTCTTAATGAGTTAAGGATGATTGATGGCAAGGACCTTAAGTGGAGTTTCGTCAATTTTAATTTTTCGGCCAATAAGAATAAAATTGAATATTTACCTGCCGACAATGGAATTACCAGTGTAACGGACAATGGTTATGTTTTCCTGGTTAAACAGGGCGATCCTATCGGGTCGTTTTACGGGTTGCGCTATAAAGGCGTATTTAAAACCGACGCTGATGCTGTGGCCAGGGATGCAAAAGGCAATGTGATTATGGGTTTGGACGGGCAACCTAAAAAATTGGTATATAACGGGTATATTTTTAAAGGTGGTGATGCTATTTATGAGGACATGAACCACGATGGCGTTATTAATGATTTGGACCGTACCCAGATAGGCGATGCCAACCCTCTTTTCTATGGAGGTTTTGGTACAAGACTGTCGTATAAAATGTGGACTCTCGATGTATTTTTCCAGTATCAATATGGAAACCAGGTTTTGGACCTTGCCCGCAAAAATTTGGAAGCCATGCCCGGTGGATATCAAAACTACATCAATCAGGCAACATCGGTACTTCGCAGGTGGAGGGAACAGGGAGACGTTACCGATATGCCGCGGGTTACGTATGATCCGCAAAGTCATAATTCAGAAGGTAGCGATCGTTATGTCGAGGACGGATCGTATTTGCGTTTAAAAAGCCTTGCCCTTACCTATAATTTGCCGGCAGGCCTGCTGAAAAAAGTGTACATTAAAAATGCAAGCGTTTTTATCAATGCATATAACTGGCTGACATGGACAAAGTACAAAGGCCAGGATCCGGAAATTTCGTTAAGCAACAACACTAATTCCTGGATTATGGGAGAGGATATAAATCAAACACCTGTTCCAAAATCAATTACTGCAGGATTTAGACTAACTTTTTAAAACTACTGACAATGAATATGAAACGAAAAATATACGCTCAGGTATATATTTTAATTATTTTGGCGTTTATCATCATATTATCAGGTTGTAATAAATTACTTGATGTTACGCCTGAAAATAAAAAAACAGCAAGCGACTTTTGGCAGGTAAAAGGCGAGGTGGAGGCAGCTATGGTTGGCTGTTACAGCTCTCTTCAAACAGCCATGAAACGATTTTTTGTCTGGGGCGAAGTCAGGGGCGAAATAATACAGATCGACCTTCAATTTAATACAATTTCGCTTGGTACTGGCTGGACTAACAATCAGGGTATGTATGAAATGAATTCCCAGGCTATTGATGATAAAAATCCGATGGCACAATGGGGCGATATTTATACAGCTATCAACAGGCTGAATACCGTGATTGCTTATGCCCCAGGAGTGCAGCAAAAAGATGCAACATTCTCCCGCAAGGAGTTGGGTTACTACATAGGTGAATGTAAAGCTTTACGGGCATTATGTTATTTTTACCTGGCCCGTACCTTTTATCAATTTCCTTATATAACGCAGGCTTCCTTAACCGATCAGCAAAATTACCAGGTAAAGCCTTTAAATGCCAGTCAGGTGATGGACTCGATTACGTCCGAGTTACTCAGTGCTGAAAAAATAGTCAGGTCGAATTTTGATACGATCGTTTTTAGTGATCCTGGCTTACAGGTGGCTTACGATAAAGGCAGGATAACGCTTCCCGCTGTCAGGGCTATTTTAGCTGATGTTTATTTAACAAATAACAATTATGCTGCTGCAGAGCAATATGCCGGTTCGTTGATTGATTTCATGCCTTCTGCCCAGTATCAACTTGTTTCGGGGGCAAACTGGTTTAGCATTTTTAGTCCGGGAAATTCCTCTGAGGGTATTTTTGAACTTCAGTTCAGCCAAAAATATAGCAATCCCGGAGATTTTGCGAAATGGTTTTCCAATGTAAATGGTGGCGTAAACTGGTTTAGTAATCATTTGAATAAGAATACAGAAACCTATAAATACTGGGAAGGTAATGATTATAAGAACCTTCTTACGAATGATATACGAGGAGCAGGAAACACCTATGTTGCTACAAATGGGTCGCTTATATGGAAATGGGCCGGTTTGGCTTCAGGCGGCTCTTCTACTAATGCCAGGGATGGAAATTCGTGGGATGCCCATTATATATTTTACAGGTATGCTGATATTATCCTGATGGAGGCTGAAGCGCTGAACCGGCTAAACCGTTCACGAGATGCGGCGCAAATGCTTTTAGTGATCAGACAAAGAGCGGGTTATACACAAACCAGTTTAACGTATAGTTCTGTAGAAGACCTGGAGGATCAAATTCTCGACGAAAGGGCGCGTGAACTTGCTTTTGAAGGAAAACGATGGTTTGATTTGGTGCGGATAGCTAAGAGACGTAATGACTATACTGTTATAGCCAAAAGACTTGCCGATTTTTGGGCTTTACCTAATGAGCAAAGTGTTTGGTATGCCAAAGTGAGCGATCCTATGTCGTGGTATATGCCCATATACTATACTGAACTTACTTCAAATGTAAATCTTGTACAGAACCCTTTCTATAAACATTAATAGCAAGCCAATTCTAAAAGGACTAATGATGAAAAGAAAAATAATACCAATAATAATTTTAGCAGCAGGATTTGCTCTTTTTCTTAACAGTTGTAAAAAAGAATTAAATGGAGGGAGTATCCCGACCGAGCAACAGACCCTTATTACAGACTATATAGAAGGGATCGACAGTTTGAAGACGCTTACAGCGCTATTGAAAAGAGATAGCGTAGATAATATTTTAAATGCGTATGGGTCTCTAACTTTATTTGCCCCAACTGACAGGGCTTTTACTGCTTATTTATCATCACTTGGTAAAAACAGCATCAACGACTTAACCGATGCAGAAGTTAAATACCTGGTTAATTATCATATCCTTACCAGCAGCGTTGTTTTGAAGGCGCTTAATAACGGTTTGGTTACTGATACAACCGTCAATGGGTTAAATGTATTGTGTTTGAATAAAGGGGGCTACATTATTATAAACAAAGTGGCTAAGGTATTAAATATCGCTCAGCTTTCCAATGGGTACGTGTATATATTAAATACCGTGCTTGATCCTCCTGCTGCCAATATATATGATTATCTCGATAAATCAGGGAAGTTTACCATCATGACCCAGGTATTTGCACAGACCGGGTTGAAAGATACGCTGCAAACTATTCAGGAAACGAATCCATACACAGATTTAAATTATCCTTTGAAATTATCGTTTACACTTTTTGCAGAGTCTGATGATGTTTTGAAGAATAATGGCATAACATCTTTTGATGCCCTGAAACAGGCTGTTGTAAATAACAGCAAGAGTTGGACAACAGACGAGAATTTGGCATTAAAGGCTTTTGCCCAATATCATATAACTTCCGGGTTAAATTTTTTATACCAGATGTATAAAGTAGAAAATCTTGTAACATTAGCCTTAAACAGGTCTAAGGTAATTCAAATTAACGGTTTTGCTGATGGCACTTTGCCAAAGCTAAATGCCGATATTGTAAATGGTAATCTTAGCGGCGGAATCAGCTTTATTGATGCACAGTCCGATAAAATCGTTAAAAATGGGGTGGTACAACAACTTGATGGTATTTTATATATACCTGATAATGCGCCACAGGCAATTACTATTATCCGTGAATGTGAACACGGGGGGCGTATATATTATTCATCGTTAGGAGATGTTGCTGTTTTACCTGGCGCACATGTATCAAATGGCCTTATAAATTTTCAGTCAAACCAGGCATTTACAAGGGACGAGATTGATCTTACCAACAACAACTATGGAGCGGTGAGATTTTATCCAAATGATATTGGGGGGTATATTGAATTTGTACTGAAAGACATTCCGGTAGGAAAATACCAGGTAAGGCTTAATTATCAACGGGATAGATCTTACGCAAGCAGGAACGTGAATGTTTATTTTAGGGCAGCAAGCGATACATTCAACTATAAATTACCGGCTTTGTACCCGGGACTGGACATGGCCAATGTTAATAATACAGCGCCGGTAGATCCTGATTTCAACCAGCAAAAGCTATTAGGAACGGTTACCATAAATCAATATGGCGATTATATAATACGATTTGCACATGCCGATTTGTATTATGGTACATACGATTCTATCTATTTAATACCAGTCAATTAATCATTCTAAAAGATTTATTGTATGAAACCCACATATAGTTCCATTCACAAACATAATTGTATAATAATTAAATACATGTGTGGTTCCATCATTCCTCAATTAAAAAATTGTTATATGATGAAAAAATATATAAATAAGTTACTGCTGGTAGTGTTGACAGCGTTTTTACTCTTTTTTTGGGAGTGCTCGAAAGACAAGTGGGACCAGCATTACAATGAAACGGCAGGACAAAATGATTTACTTAACGGCCTTCGTCAACAAGGCTATAATGCGTTTGCAGATGCTTTAGCAAAAATTAATTTAAGCGATGTCATAAATTCAGGTATGAGTTTTACCATTTTTGCCGTGCCCGATGATGCATTTAAGCAAGCTGCAGCAAACCTGAGCGACGACGACCTAAAATTCCTGGTACTAAACCATATACTTGCCGGGAAGAGGTATTCTTCTTCATTTAATGATACAATATATAGGGCATTAGGCGGAGATGTCCTTCATATCTGGATGAACCTCGACATGGTTACCAACTATTATAAGGAACCGACTACAATAATTAGTAAGGATATTGATATACCTAACGCCGTAGTTTTTGGGTTAGCAAAATCCATAATCATTTATCCTACTTTAAATTACCATCTTTCTGCAGACTATCCATTCTTTTCCGATTTATATAAAAGTTGTTTTGTGCCTGATTTTTCAATACGGTATTCTGCAATTTTGGGGCTTTCATCTGCAGGTTTGAGTGTTGATACTGTATATAGATACCAGAATATTTTTGTGCTAAACAATTACTCACGCAAGAATAACATAACTTTCATTGTGAGTAAAGACAGTTATGCAGTGCCTGCATACAATAATCTTGTTTCCGGTTTTTTACCTTATTTTAAGGGAGATGAAGATTTTATCAAAAATAATTTTGCAGTCAATACCCGGTTGAAACATGTTATTTCAGGCTCAGTTTATAATTCGGCAAAAGATTCGCTGATAGTGAACAACCTATTTGGAGACAGGCTTGAGTTTCCGGTTTCAAAGGTAAAAACGGAAATTATGGATAATGGTAACAAGTTGTTAGTGATTGACACCATGCTATATAGCTATTCACTTGTGGAAATTAAGAATGTGCCCCTTTTGTTTTATTCTGATAGCGCTAGAGGTGATTTGACCTATAAGAATATAAGAACAAGCGGAAATTTTAATAAAGTTGTAAAAGGTGTGGTTACCTGGAAAACAGCCCCTTTGCCGGGAGATTACATTGAATATACTATTCCGGCAGATTCCATATACTCTTCGGTTTATAATCTTTACCTACAGTATGTTTATAAAAGCAGTTATGTTCAGGTAAAAATTTATTTTGACGGCGATTCGCTTCAAAACAGGTTTGACCTCAGTTCCATTATTGGTGCTACTCCCAAGCCACCTTATTACCAGATTAACATTGCAAGTGGTTTCAGTATAAAGCAATATTCAACGCACACGATCCGGCTGGAGGTTACGGCTACAAAAGGATCTGCTACTGAAATTATGAGCCTCGGGTACCTGGTCCTAAAATTGCAATAACTAATTTTCAAAATCAGCGATATGAAAAAAGTAAATATATATATACTTTCAGCCATAAGCCTGTTTGCTTTTTTGGTAGCATTGCCATTAAAAGCACAAGACCATATTAAAGTAACCGGAACTATTAATTCCATTATTGATAATAAACCTTTACAAGATATTAATGTTAGGGTTGAAGGGGTTGCAGGCCTCTATGCAACATCGGACAGTCTTGGCCATTTTACCCTGGAAGTGCCATCTCCAAACGTAACTATGGTATTCTCATACCCGGGGTACACCGAATATACTGTCTTTCTTGATGGCAGATCAGATATATTGGTTAAGCTTATACCAGCAGATTACGCTTCCAATTTGGATCAGGTGCCTCTTGCATTTCGTACCCAGCAAAAAAGGTTTACGGCCCAATCATTTTCTAATTTACCTGACGAAACCTTCAGAAACAGGTCGTACTCAAATGCTGACAGGTATCTTACAGGATTAGTGCCAGGCGTTAACATTACAGCCATAAATGGTGCCCCGGGTGCCGGTGCAAACGTTAATATACGTGGAGTTTCTTCGATTTACGCAGGAAACCAGCCTCTTTATATTATTGATGGGATGGAAATCAGTTCTGTAAGAAGCGACGTATTGTCTGCCGGTTCATTTAATAGCGAGCTTCTTAACTTGAATAACGAAGATATTGAGTCGGTAACTGTACTGAAGGATGCTGCGGCAAAGGCATTATATGGCGCCCGTGGTGCAAATGGCGTGGTAATTATTGAAACATATAAAGGTCAAAAAGGTAACTCCAAAATCGATTTTACCGTTGGGCAGGGTTTTGATAACATAGATAAGTCCATACCATTACTAAATGCTGCCCAAAGTAGGGCAGAACTGCTTGAAATGGCAAACTCACAATATAGTAACCCCAATCTTGTAGTACAAAATTATGGGCCTTATTTGTTTAACAACCCTCAATCGCCATATTATCAAATGTATAAAAACTCCACCAATTGGATAGACCTCGTGAAGCGGCAAGGATATAGCGGGAATTACCATTTCAGGATGCGTGGTGGCGACGATGTATCAAAGTACTCTTTCAGCATTGGGCTATATGATCAAAATGGCGTGATTAAAAGTACTGATCTGCAAAAACTAACTGCCAGGTTTAATCTTGATTATAACATTAGCAAGAAACTGAGGTACGGTAACACTCTTTCATTTACCAGAATTGTGCAGGACCGGCAGATGCAGATAGATTCAAGGTATAATCCTTTTCTCATGGCGCATTTAAAATCGCCAATTACAGCTCCATATCAAAAAGATGCCGAAGGAGTAGACAAATCTTTATTAGAAACTTATGATTTTGCCGGTATTAGCAATCCTCTGGCTATGGTAGATGGGATAAAGAATCAGAATACCTCTACTGTTATCAATGGTAATGTATTTTTTCAATACATTGTGAGTAAAAGTTTGTCGATATACACATCAGTAGGATTGGACCATCTGAATATGCAGGAAAACGTTGCAATCCCTCTAACTGGTATAGCCCCGGACAAGGACATTAATCGTTTTTCCGAACAGAACTTAAATAATAATAATCTTGTTGATGGTAAATTAGAAGCTATCTACAATAAAAAAATAAATTACCGGCATAATATTTCTGCTATCCTGGGAACCCAGGTGCTGGATAACAATTTTAACAGCCGGTTAGGAAGGTCGTACAATGCCACCTCCGACGATTTTACCCAACTTGACCAGGGGACTGTCAAAGACTCATTGGCAAGTGGAACCTCAGAATGGTTGATGCTTTCAACTTATGCTAATGTAAATTATGTGTACAACGATAAGTACATCGTCGATGTTACCATGAGGATTGACGGTTCGTCACGATTTGGAATTAAGAACCGGTTTATTGGATTTCCAGCAGTAGGGTTGGGCTGGCGTATCAATAATGAAAAATTTTTAAGACAGGCCAGGTGGATTGATGAATTAAAACTTCGTGCAAGTTATGGCTATTCAGGGAATGATAATATCGGTGATTATTCCGGTAAGATTCTTTATGAGCCAGGTAATTATAAAAATCTTGGCGGTGTAGCCCTGGATCAATTTGCAAACGAAAAACTAAAACCGGAAATTATTGAGGAAAGCGATCTGGGTTTGGACTGGAGCGTATTCAACCAGAAGATCAACCTCACTGTAGATGCCTATAGACGGATCAATACCAATATGCTTTTATATGAGAATTTACCATTGGAATCTGGTTACCCGCAAGCATTTGTTAATGGCGGTAAATTGGAAAACCAGGGAATTGAAGTTGGGTTAAAAATCCGTGTAAATACAGGTAAACTCCTATGGAATTTCGGGGCAAACTTATGTTATAATAAAAACAAAGTACTCAAATTGCCGCAAAACACACCTATGGCTGTTATGAATTACAATGGTTTTACTGCTATTGCCATTGAAGGACAACCGTTGGGTACCTATTATGGGTACAAAACAAATGGCGTATTTGCAACCGACCAGGAGGCAAGCGCTTTAATAAATGGCGAAGGAAGTAACGGCTATGTTTACAAATATGACCCTTTTAAAGGAGGCGATGTGAGATTTGTAGATATGAATAATGACGGTATTATTGATGAAAAGGATAAGACCTTCTTAGGTAAATCCATGCCCGATTATTTTGGGGGAATCAATGCCAGTGTCAGTTACAAAGGAATTGTCCTGTCAGCCTTGTTCGATATGCAAATGGGACGTGAAGTGGTGAACGGTTTAAGATACGACCTGGAATCTATGTCCGATTATACGAATCAAACGGTAGCTTTGAACCAGAGATGGATGCAACCTGGTGACATTACCGACATGCCCCGTTTATCGTATGGAGACCCTGCCGGAAATAACCGGTTCTCCGACCGTTGGGTAGAAGATGGTTCATTCATGCGGTTAAGAAATGTAAGCTTGGCATACAACCTGCCTGATCATATAATCAAAAAGATACGCCTTAAAAAATTACAAATTTACCTAAGTGCTGAAAATGTTCTTACTATTTCCAATTATCTGGGTTACGATCCTGAATTTAATCATTTGAACAGTTCATTATTGTCCGGGGTTGATTATGCCTCTATACCTTTAACCCGCAGTTTTTTAGCCGGATTACGTATTGGTTTGTAAAATTTAAAAACAATGAAAGAGATGTACTCGAAAATTTTAAAGATTCGGATTCTATTGATAAGCATATTAGTTCTTTCTGGCTGTTCCAAAATGCTTGATATCAATCCCACGAATTCAGTAACAAGGGACCAGATGTTCAACGAGAACAAAGATCCTTATGCAATAAAGAGTGGTTTGTACAATACCTTACAAGGACTTGTCGAGCAGCGGTTTGTTTTGGGCGAACTTCGTGGCGACCTTGTTTCGCCTGGCAGGGGAGCTAAGAAAAATATGGATCTCTATGAATTTATGGACCATTATGTTACCCCAAATAACAAATACCTTGACTGGTCAGGTTTTTATCAACTAATCAATCAATGTAATGATGCTTTGGTAACCTTACCCAAAACACTCGTTAATAATCCGCTGATTACTCAAAATGACAGTGTGAAATATCACCACATTGTTGGTGAAGTACTTTGGTTAAGGGCTTGGGCATACTTTACACTGGTTCAGAATTGGGGCGATGTCCCGTTCTTCACCAATCCGGTTTATAATATTGATTCTGTTAAAGCCACTCCACCGGTGGACAAAAACGTTATCCTGGACCAATTAGAAAGAGATTTAATTTGGGCCAGCAAAAATGTTTATTATAACTGGGCATGGAATAGTATTAACAGGTTTTGGAACCATGAAACCGTGAATATATGTGCTGTTATTGGCCTTCTGGGCGAAGTGCTTGTTTACCGCGATAAATTCGACGAGGCCTGGACCCAGGATGTGTACCTGAAAATTCTTACCACGCAACCTCAAAATTCAAGTATTCCCTCGATGGTCGAAGACTGGCATAATTCGTTTAATATCGATGGGGGTTGTTTAAATGGCGGCCCGGATTGGTTTAATGTCGAATTCCGGTATGCCGTTGAAACTTTTAATAATTCCTGGTTTGAAGAGGGCCTCGTACTTGCTTTTGATGGGGAAAATGCGTATGGTGGGTCTGGCATTTATAAGGAAAGGCACACGCTGGGGTACTTCACCAACAATCTTCCCGAGCAGGGAGGGCTGTATTATGTAAAACCAAGTAAATCCATAGTTGAGATGTTCAAAACTAATAAGGATGATTTCCGGGGCGAATGGGCTTCTTATATTATTGATAACAATACAACATTACAGACCCGGGATACCCTGATATGGAAATATGTTGGAATGAGTGTTACCAGGGACGCAAGTGGAAATGTAACATCATACTCGCGGAGGGAACCCTTTGTTACTTATGGGAATATTAATATACTCAGGACCTCCGATCTTTACCTGGAAGCCGCCGAGTGTGCCAACCGTTTGGGTTACACATCTACTGCGCTTTCAATTCTAAATCAAAACAGGTCGCGGGTTGGTGTTAATAAGGTAAATATAAATGCCTCTGCAACCATGGTAGAAATTGAAGATGCCATCATTGATGAAAGGGCTTTGGAACTTGCTTTTGAAGGAGAACGTTGGTACGATTTGGTCCGCATTGCCAATAGAAGGCAAGATCCTGAATTCCTCATTAATAGAATCCTGCAAAATGTTCCTGCAGCCAGCATGGAAACTGTACGTGCAAGGCTCGAACTTCAGGCCAAGAACGGGTTTTTACTTCCATACAGTGCAAAGGCCATTCAATCAAACAATAATTTAAGCAATGAAAATCGATAATATTATTATGAACCAGGGAATTTTTTTTACTGACATAAAATTGTTCGAACAGAAGGATAAAATATCTGTTCTGACCTATCGGGAACCTATTTCACCAAATTATTTAGCGATGAAAAAGTATATTGTTATAATCATATTCTGGTTATTTTACAGTGGCATGCTGTGTAACCAGGCATTTGCCCAGGTAATACAAACCGGCGACGCATTGCCGGATAATTGGGGTTTTGCTAATATTGGCACGCCAAGGGGAAACACACCAACCCTTTTCGATTACAATTCAAATCTCGGAACTTATTATGTTTACCATGCCGGAGGTGGTGATACTGGTTGGGGAACTGAAGATAACTGTTGTATGATATATTTTACAACACAGCTGGATCAGGAGGTTGTTGTAAGGGTATTAACTTATGCAAACCACTATTGCAATTTTAACCCCAAAGTTTTTTGCATGATCCGTAGTAGCTTAGAACCGGAAGCTTCCATGGCATACCTGGAATTACGTACCGATGGGGCAGCCATTCCCGTGTACCGGCCAACCGATGGCTTCAATGTTGGTAGCAGTCAGGCTCAAAATGGTTATAGGTATACTCCTCCTTTAGCAGGAACGTGGATGAAATTTATACGTCAGGGCGCGTTCGTTTCTGCTTTTCAAAGTAAAGATGGCCTTACTTGGACAAATGTTGGGTCGCCCAGGCAAATAGTATTCAGGGATGTTGCCTACATGGGTGTTGGCGTGGCGGGTTGTTGCGGCGCGGCTGAGGCTACATTCGATAACCTGGTAGTACGCGATATTCAAATACCTTATGCTTTAAAAGATACCATTGCTGATAGGACATTGGCTGTTGGTCAGACAACCACACTTGACATAACTGGTGTTTTTGGGCATTACCTGGGCGATTATTTTATAGTTAATGCAGTTTCCACCGACCCTTCGGTTGCTAACGTAAAGGCTTACCAAATCCCAAATCCTGATTTTAATACTAACGGCGGGGATCAAAATCTTCAAAAACTGGATATTACAGGTGTTAAAGACGGTATAGTTGCTATGAAACTTAACGTTAATATTTTTGGTTATAAAATGGCGTACAATTTCGTGGTTACAGTGAATGGCATACACATAGCTGAACCGATAACACCTATGGATCCTTCGCCCTGGATATTTAATGATTTAGGTATCACTGCAAATCCAAGTTTACTGGAATTTACCAATAGTGTAAATAACAGGGTAAAAATATTATCGACACATGCTGGAGGTTTAGGTGCAGATACCATTACCGGATTATATAAATATTTCCCGAGAACTTCAAGTTTAGGACTGATTGCTTATATTGATACCGTAAAGAATAGTGGGAAAGGATCGTTTGCAGGATTTATGCTACGCGATACCTTTGCCGCCGGATGTCCTTTTGTTTCGTTTACTGCAGGAGACTATGAAGGGCTAAATTTTAGCTATCGCTGGGACCAAAACGTAGGTATTACTAACATTGTGGATAACAGTATCACACTGCCCTGTTGGTTACTTTTGAATTATTCTACTGATAACCAGAATAATTCGCATTTTGATCCATATTATTCCTTTGACAGTATTTATTGGCAGCCATTCCTGAAATATCCCTTACTGCTTAATTTTTCGAAACCAAATATTTCAGCCGGACTGGTGATAACCGGTGGAACAAAGGCCACTTCAAACTATCCTGCCGTAGCTGTGATAAAAGACTTTACGATCAATCAACAGACCTTTGGGAAGATTCCTTTGGTTGGTTCGTTAGATAGTTTGAAAACCCCAATGATACTATCTCCTAACCCGGTAACAGATCATGCCACTATTAATTTCAATGTTGTGCAACCGGGCAATGTTTACCTTGCCGTTTATGACGTATATGGTATTTTAAAAGATGTCCTCCTATCAGAATACAGGAATATAGGTAAATACAGCATTGATTATAACCCTGTAAAATTAAAAAGGCAGGGAATTTATCTTCTAAAGCTGATCTCTAATGGAGATTATCAAACGATAAAGTTTATTTATCAGTAAAAAAAGTGATATTATAAAAAAATAGATATGAGACAATTACCTTCGCTTATACAAACAAATTATTCCCGGGTGAACCTTTATAGCGTAATACAAGTAATGATATTCGCTTTTCTTATCGGTTTCGCGTCGTGTAAGAGTGGTACCGAGTTTGACGGTTTTGCTGATCATTCTTACAATAACCTTTCTGGTTCAATCGCTATCAATCAGGATTCTTTGGGAATGGACCCTTTTTTGGCAGAAAAGTATTTTGATATTAGCGCGAAAGAACATAGGTTGCTTTTACATGCCAGAAAAAATAATTTGCTTACCATTAATGGTGTAGCTTTACCTGAAAGCGATAATCCGTTAAGGGATTCATTCCCTGTATCAATACAAAAGATAATGTTTGATTGCAGTTATAATAATTATTTCTATGGTTATCCTTTCGCTATTAAAACGACTGCCGGTACGCTGGTGTCTGTAGAAAAACGTACGTCTGAGACGACAACCAACTCATTTAGCGATAACTTCATTCTTACCAGTGCCAGCGACAGTAATTGGACGAGTACCGATTACTTTAAATTTGCCCCGTTTGGGTTAACATGGAATGGTAGCCGGACTTTAATAGGAAATACACCTGATGGTAAAATAGTGATGAAAGGCAGAGGATTGTTGGTTTCAGATGGCAATTTTCAAAGCTGGAAACATTATCCTTATGCATTTCAAAATTTAGTGAACAGCGGAAAGACTTACAAAGATTATGGCCCTTCAATAACCTATAGTTCAAAATTCGGATTGTTTTTTGGTACAGGCCAGTCTTCGCACGATACTGCTTCCACTACGGCGCCAATTGAGTTGTCCACTCTTTTTTCAGTTGACCCTGATCAGGGAACCGTAAAGATAGCGAAAAGCAGATGGATGCCTAAAATATTGTCGGATACTACATTAGTTTATTTAGCGTTATTGGAATTCCCTGTTTTTTATTCCGTAGAAAATACGGATCTCTCTGCGCACCAGGGCGATATTATCGGATTTGGAATAAGCAATGCAAAAATTTACCAATTTGTGTACAATTATAAACCAGGCGATACATTCGATAGTATCAGGTTTAAAATAGCGCTTACCAATATTAATAAATATGGGAAAGGTTATGGTTCGAAAATACGTCAATCTCCGATAGGTATTGATTATAACCCTGTAACAAAGCGTTTTGAAGTTATGCATGCTGCTCCATATACCTTGGATTTATGGAGCATCTCTACGGATGATTTATTATCCAATAAAGTGGACCGTCTTAAAGTTGCAAACTGGACACTGGAGGCGACTTTGCTGAATAGACAAGGATCGGTCCGTGAGCAGGGCCTATACCCGGTTTCTTCCATCATCGACGTAACGAAAAATACACAAACTGTTTATTTTCAAGCGGGTGAGGAATATCCTGCCCGATCAGGAATATTTGTGCTAACGAGGACACTGGAAACCCCAAAACTATCTCAGTTTATGGCTGCATACAGGGCTTATTTGGCAGCGACGCTTTATTAGGCTATGAACAATTTTAGCAATATCTCTATTTTAAACTTTGAATAATTAACATTTAATATTTTTATCAATAATGAAAACTTTAATGCTTACTTTTCTGTTAATAATGGGTATCCTTACCTGCGTCATTGCACAGGTTAAAAGCCCGGAACGGATTATGGGTACCTATACCGGCGAACAAAAAAAAGAGTTGGCCCAGGGAAAAGGTAAATCAGTTGGCAAAGACACTTACGAAGGCGAATTCAAAAAAGGTTTCCCGGTTATGGGGGTTTACACTTTTGGTGAAGATGTCGAAATACAAGGTGATAAATACGCAAAAGGCGATAGCTATGATGGTGAATTTTCTGATGGGCTTTTCGATGGTAAAGGAAAATTGACATTCCAGGATAAAGCAAAACCTGCTGTTGAAGGATATTGGAAAAAGGGAAAATATAGTGGCCATACTAAATATGGTTACGAGGTGATAACGAAAACTAACATTTCCAGGATAGTGGTTCAAAAGAACAGTGCTGCACCCAACAAAATTACAATCCAGGGAATAACAGATGTTATAGAATTAGGGGCGCGCCATATTGAATTTAGCCCAACAGATGGGACGTATAATGATTTACCTGATACAAAATTTCCTTTTATAGTGAATGTAAAAGGGACAGTATCTGGTACGGGAACAAAGGCTGAGATGAAGATTCTGCTTGAAACACCAGGTACCTGGACAATACAAGCATTTACTAACGATATAGAACAACCAAAATAAATGTAACTACTCAGGTAGATAGGCTATTAGGCTGTAGTATTTTAGGCTGTAGAAAAATATAAAATCATTTCAAGCCCTGGAGGCCTAAACCTATCCATCCAGGGCGATTAACTAAATAGACTAAAGCCTAAACTAAAAATAAATAGGTTTATATTAAAAAAAAATTATAAATTGCTTTGATTTTGACCCACATTAAATTATAACATAAAAACCTCAAAGTAAGGGTGAAAACAAATTTCCGGGCATTTTAATACCCACCGGGAATAGGTGGGCTTCATCCAAATCTTTGATTAAAACTATGTAACTTATGAAAAAACAATTACTCTTCTTTTTATTAGGCGTATTTATGTCTTTAGGGGCATTTGCGCAAAACCTTATCGTCAACGGAGGCTTTGACCTACCGGACGATGGGGTGAAGTATCAGTTTATCAACCAAATACCAGGATGGCTTTCTGATGATCCGACAATAAACCATAATGGACGTCAAAACCCTGTATCTGGTTTAGATGGCAGTAAATATTGTGAGTACATGACCAACATCAGTGGGGCTATTTACCAGCCGATTGATGCCATTACAGGGGATTCTGTGCTTTATAAATTTTCATTTAAGACCTCATTAGACTGGCTGCCGAATGCTGGTGATCTCGTTTATAATGTGATGTATTTTTATGACTGGAAGAAAGGAACGAACA
>Ga0182027_10002506_pt1 | contig 29668 bp, 25 predicted proteins | sample 712E1DmetaG_FD_121300 | JGI IMG/M metagenome (GOLD analysis project Ga0182027, IMG submission 121300) | Permafrost microbial communities from Stordalen Mire, Sweden - 712E1D metaG (Illumina Assembly) | ecosystem: Environmental > Terrestrial > Soil > Wetlands > Permafrost | place: Sweden...
GCCTCGTTGAAAAAACCACAAGCGATTGGGGTTGGTTGAGTGAAGTAAATAGCCCTAATAGCCAATGACAAATTTTCAATGACCAATTCTCAATGGCCTTAAAAATGCGCTTTGGGAGCGCCCTCTCCATCCTGTTTGAATTGCCAAACAACAAGCCCGTAAGAAGCCGCCAACCGCCGAATGCGGCGCATTGTGCCAGGGAACGCCCAACCTATTGGAGAAAACCACTTGTGCCATTCGTCCCATTCTTCCCATGCCTCCCATGCGTCCCATGCCTCCCATTCGTCCCTTCCAGCACTCCGTTGCCATTTGCAAGTTTTCAATGACAAATTTTCAATTCAAACTCACCGCCTTGTTTGCCTCTGGCCGCGCCGCCGCGCTGGCGATTGGCATGGGGCCGTCTTCCGTCCCGCCCTTGCCGGCCTTACGGCGCGGCGCCGGGGCGGCCGTGGTCCCAAAAATGGAACAGGCTGTTGTCAAATGTAAATTGCCAGCCAATGTAACATTGAAACCCCACCGGGCCGTCTATGGACCGGCCCGCCGAGAGGAGCAAATGCTGATGCTCGCTGAGATCAATCACCGCGCCGACGTTAAAGGCGGTGCCCTGATTGGGAAAGTCGGTTTGATACCCGGTCTGATGATAGACCTCCACACCGATAAGCACATGGGTCAAAACCTGCTTTTGCAGCACCGCGCCGACAAAACCCCAGTTGCCGTGCCCGGAAACAGAATTCAGCCCGTAGCCGCCCCCGCCGTAGGCCGTCCACGAACCCCAGCTCTTTTGCACCCACAAGGGAAGAAAAGCCTGGGCATGGCCGTTGCCCAGATTATCCCGCTCGCTGCCGGTGGGCACTTCCAGATGCGGGAAAGTTCCCACTTGGGGCCACCCGTTCGTTTCCTGGATGAACCGGTATTTGACGCCCAGTTCCAGGTCGCCCATGCCGTAATGCCCCGCCCCTTCCGGCGGCAAATCGTAAGCCAGCGGCGCAATCAGGTGAAGCTGCACGTCCGGCGCGACTCCATAGTTGACTTCAAAATGCGGCGCGGTGCCGGACCAGTCGCCCCCGAGTACCGAGTGCATCGAAGCGATATAGAACTCCCAATTCTGGTACTCCACCGGCTCCGGATCATCGGTGACGAACGGCGGACCGCCAAGGGCAGTCCCCGCAATCCCGAGGCTGAGAACGGCCGCCAGGGCGGCGGCCCGCGCGCGTTGTTTATTAATAGGCATGACAAGTTTTCCTAATCGGCGATGACATAAAAGGCCAGGACGATGAGAACCCCCGCAACCACTCCCGAAAAAACGATGCCCGTCAAACGACGGACCGTCATTCCCGGCCCCCGGCCGCCATTCAACCTGGCAAAACACCATCCGGACAAAACAAACAGGGCGAGAATAATGACAACATGTGTAATCCAATGGTGGCCGGTTGCTTTTTGCATCCAGTCCGTCACGCCCCGGCTCGTCTCCTTCGCGATCACCAGCAGCGCGTTCAGCACGGCGCACAGCGCCAGCGCCAGCCCGAATGCGACCGTGTATTTTGAGACGGCGTTGTTTTCCATCGGTTCTTTCTGTTCAAATTGGTTTCGACAGCAACCCCACTTTCACCCCCATCGAAATGATCGCCCCGTGCCCCTCGGCCATCAAGGCGAGCGCCGCCACCAGGGCCGCCACGCACAGCACCAGCCGCCGCGCCTGCCGGTTCGCCGCCAGGTTGTTCGAGGCCGCGACCGGCAGATAGGTGGCCAGCAGCAGAAGCGTGATGACGAAATGCTCCTTTGTCTCCATGAAGTAATTGTGAGCCAGCGGCCACGGCCCCTTGAGGATCACATCCTTGTCCGCCTTGTAATCCACGACATACCAATAGCCGCCGACTACAAACGCAAGCCACAGGCAAACCGCGGACGCCCGGCTCAGCCATCGTATGCGGGCCAGGTTCCCCTCGCGCGCGTTCAACACGTCCACAAAAAGCCACGTTGTCGTGAGCAGACATGCTACCCCGAACATCACATGGCACAACAATACCGCTTCTTTCATGGCGCGCCGCCCGGGCGGGCGGTGTTATTGGTTCTCTACACTGCGCGGCAATCCATTGGCCCTGCTTCGGCTCCATGCCCCGCCGGATGCGGTACGCGAGCTTCCACGAGCCTCAATGGAATTCCAGATCCACTGGTTCCTGCGCTTACTGCTACAATCACTGCCGGCAAAAACATAGACTTCCTTTCGCCGGTTGTCAAGCCAATCGCAACCAGCGCAAACAGCCCGGGTGCAGCACAGAATTCTCCGCCTGATTGGTAGGGCAGAGCTGCCGCTCTGCCCTGAATTCTTGGGCGGCGCAGCAGCGCCGCCCTACCTGATAACCGAAGAAATCCGTCCTGCACCCAATCAGCCCCATGGCCGCGCGGGAAACCAAATCCGAAGTTGACTTTGGATTCCGCGTCTGAAAACAAGGTGTAGAATCTGCGTGCCGCCGGGCCGCGTTCCGCGTACATTGGCCCGACTGTGAACAATGCGCGCTCCATCCACAATCTCGCCCTGGTCGGTTTCATGGGCACGGGCAAATCCACCATCGGCCGCCTCGTCGCCGAGCAGATTCAGTTTGGCTTCGTGGACACCGACGCCCTGATCGAAGAGCGGCTCGGCAGGTCCATCAGCGACATCTTTGCCGCGGAAGGGGAGGCCGCTTTTCGTCAATACGAAAAACAGGCGGTCGAAGAACTCGGCCGCCAGCGCAACCTCGTCATCGCCGCCGGCGGCGGGCTGGTCGTGGACCCGGCCAACATGGCGAGCCTCAAGGCCCATGCCCTCGTCATCTGGCTGGTCGCTTCGCCGGAGACCATCTGGGAGCGGGTGCAAACGCAAACCCACCGCCCGCTCTTGCAGGGGCCGGACCCGCTGGCCAAAATCCGCGCCCTGCTGGAGGCGCGCGAGCCAGCCTACCGCCAGGCCGACGTCTTCCTCCACAGCGGCCTGCGCTCCCCAAAGGAAGTGGCCCAGCAGATTGAGCATCAATTCCACATCGCCTGGAAAAAGTGAAGACGGCCATTCGAGAACGCGCCCTGGAACTGGGCTTTGACGCCTGCCAATTCACCACCGCCCGCCCGCCCGATTCCGCGGCCCATTTCCAACGCTGGCTGGAAGCCGGCCGCCACGGCCAGATGACTTACCTGGAACGCACCGCCCGCAAGCGAACCGAGCCGGGCCAGGTCCTGCCCGCCGCGCGAACCATCATTACCCTCGCGGTGAGCTATGCCGGGGATGAGGGATCAGGGGCAAAAGAGTCAGTTCCTAATCTTAATCCTAATCTTAATCCTAATCCTAATCTTAATCTTAATCCTAATCTCTCCTTCGATTCTCAGAGATTAAGATTAAGATTAGGATTAAGATTAAGAGAGGAAAAGTCTGTCGGCGAAATCGCCCGTTACGCCCGTTTTTCCGATTATCACGATGTGCTGGGCGCGCGCCTCAAGGCGCTGGCGGAATTTGTCAACCATATCGGCGGCGCGGACACGCGGCTTGTAGCGTCGCGCCTCTGGCGCGATCCCCCTGATGTCAATCATCCCGGAGACGCGGAGACGCGCTCGCTATGCTACGTGGACACCGGGCCGTTGCTGGAGCGGGACTTGGCGCAGCGGGCCGGGCTGGGCTTCATCGGCAAACACACCAACCTGATCAGCCGCAAACTGGGCAACTGGTTCTTCCTGGCCGAAATCATCACCACCCTCGAACTGCCGCCGGACGCGCCGGAGAAGAACCGTTGCGGCTCCTGCCGGCGCTGCCTGGATGCCTGCCCCACCGCCGCCTTCATCGCGCCCTTCCAACTCGACGCCCGCCGCTGCATTTCGTATCTGACCATCGAGTTGAAAGGCCCCATCCCGGTGGAATTGCGCACGGCCGTGGGCAACCGGATTTTCGGCTGCGACGATTGCCTGGCCGTTTGCCCGTGGAACCGTTTCGCGCGCGCGGGCGCGATGATGGCGGAGCATCGCCGGGCCGGGCTGGAGTCGCCGGTTCTGGCGGAGTTGCTCTCGCTGGACGATGTGGGTTTCCGCGCGCGATTCGCCGGGACCCCGATCTTGCGCGCCAAGCGGCGCGGCTTTCTGCGCAACGTATGCGTGGCCCTGGGGAATGTCGGCGGCGCAAGCGCGCTGCCCGCCCTGCGCCGCGCCGCCTCCGACCCGGAACCGCTGATCGCCGAACACGCCCTGTGGGCAATCGAACGGATAAGAAAATAGGTAACTATTCAGGTAGGGACGCCTCGCCGAGGCGTCCGGGAGGCGATCCGTTGCGCCGCTGGACGCGGCGCGGACAGCGCGGTCCCGATTCGGAATCGGGATCCCTGCCTGAACAGTTACAAATTCAGCTTGCCAAGAGCGGGCCTTCGCGCCTACCTTCAATCCATGCGGCGCGGTTAGCTCAGTGGTAGAGCACTACCTCGACACGGTAGGGGTCACAGGTTCAAGTCCTGTACCGCGCACCATCCTTCGCTCTTCGGGCTGCGGATGTCGGGCATTCATCGCTTTTGACAGACCGCGACACGGTCCACTTTCTGCTTGAATACCTGACGCCGAAAGGCGAAATTCCCCTGGTGAACCTGAAAATTGTCATTGAACCAGGCGAGGACGGCTACTTTGTCGCGCATTGCCCGTCGCTGAAAAGCTGCTGGTCGCAAGGCAAGACCCGCGACGAGGCGCTGGAGAATATCCGCGAAGCCATTGATTTGTTTCTGGAGCCGTCACCGTCCGACCTGACCGCGACTATGTCCTCATGAATCTTGCCGAATTGCCCATTCCAATTGACCGCGAGCAAATTGCGCGTTTCTGCCGGGAACGGGGAATCCGCAAATTGAGCCTGTTCGGCTCGGTCTTGCACGACGATTTCGATCCGCAGCGCAGCGATGTGGACGTGCTGGCCGAATTTGAGCCGGGGGTTCTGAAGAGCGTCGGGTTCCAGTACTTCGGTTATGGCGAGGAACTGGCGGCCATCTTCGGGCGCAAGGTGGATTTCTGTTCACGGTTGCACCCGCTGATTCTCGGCCGTGTCAAAGACGAGTTGTTGCCCGTGTATGAGCGCGCCTGACGCAGATGTGACGTTACGGCAGATCGTTGAGGTTTGTGACAAAGCCCTCGAGTTGAGGAACTCCATGACGTGGGAGCAATTTCGCGGCGACTGGCGCCAGCGGATGCTGGGCGAGCGGTTGGTGGAGGTTTTAGGAGAGGCCGTGAAACGGTTGCCCGAAGAACTGCGCATCCGCCATCCGCAACTGCCTTGGAAAAAGATTGCCGGAACGAGGGATTATATTGCGCACGGCTACGACAGCGTTGACTACGACGTGATCTGAGGTGTGCTCGATGTTGAGGCGGGCAAGTTGAAAGAATCCGTGCAGGCCATTCTCGCAAGCGAATTTCCCCAAGCGCCCCGTTGATAAGCACGCCGGATTACACGGATATTTTGCTGCGCGCCTCATGGCGCGATGGAGCGATTGCCGCGAGCGGAGGAAAGCAGCTCAATCCCGGGGTTCTGAAAACGGATGCGCCGCTCTTTGTAGAGGCCGCCCAGGGCTTGCTTGAAGGCTCTTTTGCTGACGCCAAACTTCTCCCGAATTGCCTCAGGGGAGCTGTCATCGTCGAAGGCCAGGCGGCCGCCGTTGCCTTCAAGGGCTTGGACGATTTGATCCCTCAGAGGGGCCACCCGCTTGTATCCCGATGCGTCAAGACTCAGATCAATCTGCCCGTTGGGCCGGACGGCTCGCACGAAGCCTTTCACCTTTTGGCCGGTGAGGAGCGGGGCGGCGAGGTTGTCATGATAGAGCAAACCCCGGTGCGCATTCTCGACGATGGCGTTGAAGCCCAGGGGGGTCCGGCCCAGGATGATGAGGTTGACGGGTTGTCCATTGCGATATGCCGGCGTGTCCCGGCTGAGATGATGGTTCAACCGCGTGCTGGCCACAATTCGATCCGTCTTCCAGTCCAGAAAAACATGGACAATGGCCCAATCACCGGCCCGCACGGGAGATGCCTGTTCGCGGAATGGCAACAACAAGTCCTTGGCCAGTCCCCAGTCGAGGAACGCCCCGATGTTCCGATTCACGCTGATGACCTTCAAATATGCGAACTCGCCGACCGTCGCCAGCGGTGTCTCAGTGGTGGCCACGAGCCGGTCCTCGGAATCGCGATAGACAAACACATCCAGTTTGTCCTTGGGCTTCAGGTTCGCGGGAATATAGCGCCCCGGCAAAAGAATCTCGCCCAATGGCCCGCCGTCGAGATAGAGGCCGGGCGCCGAAGCTCTCACGATGGAGAGAGTATTGCGTTTGCCGATGATGGCCATGCCCCAGCGTAGCCGCAGACCGCCGCCGCCGGGAGAAAAATCGCCGGCGGGTCCCTGAGTTTTAGGATTGTCTGCCTTGCATCGTCTTTCGGTGGCTTGACAGTGCAGACCCTCAGACCAACTCGGGCACCGGCGTCAGTTTCGGCTCCACGTAGAAGGTCTCTTCCTGCACCACACGCAGGCCCAGTTCCCTCAGCTTTTCAGGGCCGAGAGCCTCGCGGTCGGACAGGAGGTTCTGTTTGTGGACTTCTTCCTTCACGCGAATGTAGCCGCCGGCCCCCGCGCTCTTGAGCGTTTGCAATACGCGGTCAAAGGTCCAGCCGGGCGCCGTCTTCAAGGCCGGCTGCCCGGTGCGCCATCCGACACAGCCATGCACGGTTTCAATGGAACGGGCCGCGCCGAATTCCTCCGGGTTGGCCTCGGACCAGAGGCGGGCGTGCTCCATTTTTTGGTCGAGCGCCTCGTTTTGGGCGGCCAGTTGCCCCTCGTATCCCTCGCGAATGGACTGGATTTGCCCGTCCATCGCGGCGGTGAGGAGGCGTTGATGGTTCTTGAGGGCGGCAATCTCTCCAATGAGGGATTCCATGGCTTCGCGGGTGCGAATGGCGGTCGGTGTGTTTTTGATTCTGTTCGTTTTCATAAGATTCTTCGGGTTTGCATAAAATGAAAGGCGCTCTGGCGGGAAACCTGCGCCGCCTCGCATGGGACGTAATCCTTCTCCACCCGCCCGAGCAGGCCGTCCTGGATGAGGTTGTGGATGTGGCTGCCGCTGCAAGCCCAAACCCGCGCCAGTTCGGTGCTGAATAAATACGGCTTGTGATGCTGGAACAGCGGGTCAAACACATCCTCCAGCGCGTGCGACCGCTGGGCCGCTTTTTCGCGGGGCGTGATGGGCCGGTTGCGCTGTTGCCGCAGGACGATGGACTCGGTCAGGATGCGCAGGCAGGAGCGCCGGACGCCGGCCCGGCGGAGATCGAAAGCCCACTCCAAGTCCCCGCTCAGGACCCACTCCATCAGTTGTTTCTCGCTGCAGCGCAGGGCCAAACGGGCCGCTTCCACGCCCAGCAACGGGGCTTGCAGCGTGATGCAGGAAACCAGGTCCCGCGCGGCGGACGGCGGCGGCGTGGCGCAGAGGACCGGGGCGGGCGGACGGGAAAGAAGGGCGGTGTTCATAGGGTTATGGGGCGGCAAAAGGGGGCGCGGCGGAAAAAAAGCGCAATCGGGCTGGACAGGGGGCCGGGTGTAGTGTAGAAAATTCTTGCAAAGCGGCCATTTATGGTGTTTATTTGATTCAGCAGTGCCATATAGTTAGGCAATAAGCTAACATAGTGGCGGCTTTAGTCAACAGATAACTTAGTAAAAAGTGAAAAATTGATATGGAATTAGACCCGCTAAAACAAGAGTTCATTGACCTAATGAAGGTGATCGGCTGGACGCAGGCGGAAGCGGCGAGGCAACTCGCCATGACCTCCGGCGCGGTCAATCAGCTTGTCAATCCCAACTCGCCGGTCCGTCCCAGCCAGACGACCCTGCGACTGTTCAAATTGATCGTGGCGGCCCAGCGGCCGGAAGCGATCAACACCAAAACGCTGGAATTAAAGGCCGACCCCGGTTCGGCCCTCTCCCTGCCGGAGCGCAAGCTCATTGACGCCATCCGGCGGATCCCCAACTCCGAGCTGCCGCGCGCCTACGCGGTCGTTCACGGCGTCGTCATGGGCTTTGGCGCCCCCTTGAGCCTGCGTCGGTCTCGCCAGCTTCGACAGGGCCGTTAAATGTGAACGTGTTATGACTAAGAACAAAAGCAAAACACCCACATATACCCGCAAGAAGATCATTGACGAGTTCACCGACCGGCCGATCTCTCGCCAGCAGAAATGGCAGTTGCGCCGCGCCAAGGAAGGCCGGTGCGTCATCTGCGGCGACAAGCGGGTGACGGCCTGGCACTGTCTCAAGCATGCCATCGCCAACCGCGAATGGGCGCGCAAATACTCCGGCTCCAAGCGCCGCAACAAGACGCTCACTTACGAACTCGCCGCCAAGGCCAAGGCCAAGGACAAGAAGGCGGCCAAATAGTCCGTGCCAGCGAACCAAGCGCCAGAGGCCCCGGTAGGGCGACGCTCCAGCGGAGCCTCTGGAAGAATCATGCCGCGCCGGCGAAGTCAGCGCCCGGCGCCAGGGGTCCAACACGCCGTGAGACATTCGCCCTGACCGGCGGCGGAAGCGTAGCGGCGCCCCCTGTAGCGGCGGTCTATGACCGTCGCACCTCCTGTCGCACTTTTCTCAGAAACAACTCTCGGTTGGAGTCTTCCAAGGAACCCCGAACATATTGGGATTCCCTGACACAACTTCAATCCACGTTGACTTTCCCTGCTTCGCGCAGTACCTCAATGCGGCGATCCAACCTGAAAACGGCAGACGCGCGCCATAGCTCTTATGAAAACTACATTCCATAGCCCCATTTTTCTCCCCGCTCTTCTTCTGCTCTCCACCGGCGCATGGGCGGCGGTGGTGACCAACCCGCCGCCGGCCACCGATTGGGTTGACCCGGACACCGGACACCGCATCATCCGGCTCTCGACCGAAGCTGGCAGCGGCACGCTCTATTTTCACAACAACTCCTACACGCCGGAAGGGGACAAGTTGATCTTCAACACGCCCAGCGGCGTGGCGGCGCTGGACATCACGAAACTGGGCGTCCAGCCGCCCAAGGTGGAGATCGTCACCGGCGGCGGCGGCGCGAACATGGCGCGCCGGTCGCGCGAGGTCTATGTCACGGGCGGCGGACGCGGCGGCGGCGGCGGTGGTGGCGCCCGCGGCGGCGGCGTTCATGCCGTCAACGTGGATACCAAACAGGAGCGATTGATCGCCAATGCGGTGAGCACGACCATCAGTTGCGACGAATCGTTCGGCTATCTCTTGCTGCGCGGCGCGGCTGCGGTTGACCCGACGGGCAAGACCGTCAAGCCGGCGGCGCGCCCTTATATTCCCCAGCTCCAGCGCATGTTCCCCGGCAAGAAGCTCGAAGATTTGACGCCTGACCAGCAATACTCGGTGCAGAAAGAGGAAGGGCTGGCGCGCGGGACGCTCGACCCGCAACCCGCCGCCTACACCTTCATCAATCTCAAGACGGGCGAACGGAAGACCGGCGGCTACCAGTTCGGCAACCCGGATCATCAGCAGTTTAACCCCACCGACCCGAACCTCCTGCTCTACGCGCACGAAGGCACCTGGCACGAGGTGGACCGCACCTGGACCATCCGCACCGACGGCACGGACATGAAGCTGATTCACAAGCGGACGATGGACATGGAGATCAACGGCCACGAGTGGTGGAGTTTCGACGGCAATACGGTTTGGTTCGACCTCCAAACCCCGCGCAGCGAGGACTTCTGGATCGGCGGCGTCAATATCGAGTCCGGCAGGGAAACGCGCTACCACATCACGCGCGACACCTGGGGCGTCCACTTCAACAGTTCCCGCGACAACTCGCTCTTTTCCAGCGACGGCGGGGACCCTTCGCAAGTCTCCTATTCCACCAACGGCATGTGGATCAACCTTTTCCGCGTGCAGCCGGATGGAACGCTCGCGCACGAAAGACTGGCGAACATGGCCAAACACAATTACGTCACCGGCGGCGGCCGGGGCGGGGTCGAGCCGAACGCCTCGATCACTCCCGACAAGAAATGGGTCATCTTCACGGGTCAATTCGCCCCCGGCCAGCGCCACGTCTATGCCGTCGAGATCGCCAAAAGCCGGTAGGGCGTCCCTCCCAAACAAGCGCGTAGCGGCTTTCGGCAGAAAGCCGCCATTGTCCGCGTGGCCTGCGGGCGTTCTCTTTCCTATCAGGCACTCGTAGCGGCTTTCCGCAGAAAGCCGCCATTGTCCCTTCCGCCACTGTCCAGCGCGCGAAACCCGAATAGTGCGGCGCTCTGCCGGGCCCGCTACGCTTCCATCGCAGGCTTCCACTTTGCATTCCGCGCACTTGCCTTAATGACAGATCCGCCTACGCTGTTCCCGATGAATAGATGTACCCGATCCGCGATTCTTTCCCTCTGCTGTGTCACCCTCTTCGTGCTGCTGCACGCGGGCAGCGCCAGGGCGCAAGCGCCGGCTACTTCGCCGGCAGACTTTGACGCCCGGGCCAAACAAGTCGTGGCCCAGATGACGCTGGAGGAGAAGATCGCCCAGTTGCACGGAATCCGGGATGCAAACAACTATCGCGTCGTGCCGGGACTGCCGCGCCTGGGGATTCCCGCGCTCACCGTCGCCAACGGGCCGGCGGGCGTCGGCCCCGCGGGACCGGGACACGAGGGCAAAGCGACCGCCTTGCCGGCCCCCATCGCGCTGGCCGCCACCTGGGATGTCGAAGCCGCCCGCACTCATGGCGATGTCGCCGGGGGCGAAGCCGTCCTGCTGGGGAATTTGCTGATCGAGTCCCCCGACATCAACATCGCCCGCACGCCGCACAATGGCCGCACCTTTGAAAGTTTCGGCGAAGACCCGTTCCTCTCGGGCCGTCTGGCGGCTGCTTACGTCCAGGGAGTTCAGAGCCACCCGATTATCGCCAACGTCAAGCACTACGCCGGCAATAATCAGGAGCAAAATCGAATGAGGGTCAACGATGTCATTGATGAACGCACCTTGCGCGAGCTTTATTTGCCGGCCTTCGAGGCGGCGATAGTGGAAGGCCATAGCGCTTCGCTCATGGGCGCTTACAACAAGGTCAACGGCGATTACTGCTGCGAAAACGATGTCCTGCTCAACCAGATTCTCAAGGGCGATTGGAAATTCGCCGGCTTCGTCACCTCGGACTTCGGCGCGGTGCATAGCACAGTGCCTTCGGCAAAAGCCGGCCTGGACCTGGAAATGCCGACCGGCATCTATTTTGGCGACGCGCTCAAGACGGCCGTGACCAGCGGCGAGGTCCCGGTGTCGCTGTTGGATGAGAAGCTGGTGCGCCGCTTTAGAACCATGATGAGCCGCGGGGTTTGGGACCAGCCGCCCGCGCGCGGGCCGATCCCGCCGGAACACGCCGCCATCGCCATGAAACTGGGCGCGGAAGGCATCGTGCTGTTGAAAAATGACGGCGGCCTGCTTCCGCTCAAGGCCGGCGCTTTTCATTCCCTCGCGGTCATCGGCCCCTTCGCGAAACTTGCCATGACCGGCGGCGGCGGCAGTTCGCATGTCAGCCCGATACTCACGGTGGATCCCCTCCCCGGCATTCAGAAACTTGCCGCCAATGATGTCATCATCCACGCAGACGACGGCACAAACGTGGCCGCGGCGGCTGCCGCCGCCAAGGCCGCCGATGTCGCCATCCTGATGCTGGGAGATCGCCAGTCGGAAGGCAGCGACCACCCCATCGCCTTGAGCGGCGATCAGAATGCGCCGGCAGCGGACGCTGGGCGCGGACGACGGGGTCGTGGTGGGTCCGTGAGCGCGGATCAGAATGCTCTGGCCGCCGCCGTGCTGGCCGCCAATCCGCATACCGTCGTCGTGCTCAAGAGCGGCGGCCCGGTCTTGATGCCCTGGGCCGACAAGGCGCCGGCTATAATGGAAGCGTGGTATCCGGGCGAGGAGGATGGGGCGGCGGTCGCGGCGGTGCTGTTCGGCGCGGTCAACCCTTCGGGCAAGCTGCCCATCACCTTCCCAAAACAAGACGCCGATTTGCCGATGCAAACCCCCGCCCAATATCCCGGCGTGAACAACGTCGCGCAGTATTCGGAAGGATTGCTGGTGGGCTACCGCTGGTACGATGCCAAGAAGATTGAACCCTTGTTCGCCTTCGGCCACGGCCTCTCCTACACCACCTTCGCCTACAAGAATCTAATTACATTCCCGCCCAACGCGGCCAATAGCATGAAAGTGGAGTTCGACCTCGCCAACACCGGCAATCGCGCCGGGGCGGAAGTGGCGCAACTCTATGTGGAGTTGCCGTCCCTGCCGAACGTTCCGCAGCCCCCGCGTCAATTAAAAGGATTCCGCCGCGTCGAATTGGCCGCCGGCGAAACGACGCATGTGATCCTCACCCTCGATGCCCGCGCGCTGTCCTATTGGGATGCAACCTCCCACGCATGGAAAGTTGCGCCCGGCGCCTACACCGTCTGGGTAGCTTCATCCTCCCGCGATCTCCGCCTAACCCAAACCTTTGACGTGGACGTGGAATAAGCCCCGATTCACATTATCGTCCACACAGTCCACTCAGTCCACACAGTCCACTCAGTCCACACAGTCCACACAGTCCACTCAGTCCACGATGTCCACAAAACCTTCGACGTGAAATGACCATCCACGATTCGAATTCCCCCAAGCGCCTGATCTCGCGCCTTCGCCTGATCGCGTTCGTTGTCCTCCTGCTCGCCGGGGCAAGCGCCCAGGCTCAAGAGGCGCCGATCCCCACCCAGCCCGCCGCCGGGAAACCGCCGTCGCCCATGGATGCCCTTGCCAAGACTCACGAAGCCTGGGCATCGGGCGATTACGCCGCCGTCCGCGCCGACTGCGCCGCCGTGATAGCCGCGCCCGACGCGCCCGCCGGCCTGCGCAGTTATGCCGCCTTGCGCACCGCCCAGAGCTACGCCGCCGAGGGCAAGACTGATCTTGCAAAGGCCGAGTACGCCCGAATCGCGACGAACTCCGCTTATCCGCTGGTCCATCGCAACGAAGCCAGTGACTGCGCAGCGGAGTTGGACCGCGGTGCGCGGGGTCTGCCCAGCCGTGATCCCACCGCATCCCGGACAACATTGCCCCGGGTTGAATTTGCCGCGCGGGTCTTTGTCTCGCCGGACGGCAGCGATGCGAATGACGGGACTGCAACCGCTCCCGTCGCCACCCTCGCCCGCGCTCGTGACCGGGTGCGGGCGCTGAAGGCCGCGGGGATCACCGGCGCAATTGCCGTCGAGATCCTGCCGGGCGAGTACCGTGTAACCGCGCCGCTGGCATTGTCCCAGCAGGATTCGGGCACGCCCGAAAGCCCGGTGGTCTATCAGGCCGTCGAGCCGGGCAAAGCGCGCTTCTATGGCGGCGCGCGGCTCACCGGGTTCCAGCCTGTGACCGACCCGGCCATCCTGGAACGGCTTCCGGACGAGGCGCGCGGCCGCGTTTTGCGCTGCGATCTGCGGGCGCTCGGCATTACCGACTACGGCCAACTCGCTGTCCGGGGCTTTAGCCAGCCGCCCTCGCCGCCAACCCTGGAGTTGTTCGTCAATGGCCAGCCAATGACCCTGGCGCGCTGGCCCAACACGGGATTTGTCGGCATCCGAAAACTGGTCCAGCCCGGATCGAAGGCGGACGGCATGCCCTCGGTCTTCGAGTACATTGATGACCGCTCCGCCCGCTGGACGAATGCGCAGGACGCATGGCTGTTCGGTTACTTCCGCTACCTCTGGGCCGACGCCACAATCAAAATTGCGAAGGTGGACCCGGCGGCGCGCACCATCACCGCCGCCGATGCCTACAATTACAGTCCGCCGGGCATGGACAACGGCCAGGGCATCCTCTACTACGCCTTCAATCTGCTCGAGGAGATTGACCAGCCCGGCGAATGGTATCTGGACCGCGCGACGGGCGTCCTTTATCTCTATCCGCCCGCCGATTTCGCGAATGCCACCGCCGAGATCGGCCTGCTCCCGACGCCGATGGTGACGATGGACAAAGTCACCGACGTCCGCTTGGAAGGCCTGACTTTTGACCTGGCGCGCTTCAATGGATTGGTGCTCACGGACTGCCGCCGCTGCGTGATTGCAGGCTGCACCGTCAGCCGCATGGCGGGCAACGGCATCACCATTCAGGGCGGCGAGGCCGACGGCCTGCTGGGCTGCGACATCCACACCATTGGCCGGCGAGCCACCGAGGTCATCGGCGGCGACCGCGCCACACTCAAGCCCGGCCGGCACTTTGTCGAGAACTGCCGGATTTACAACTTCGGCCGCATTGACCGGACCTACACGCCGGCGATCCAGCTCGAAGGCGTGGGCAACCGCGTGGCGCACAACCTGATGTATGACGGCCCGAGCAGCGCCATGCGGATCGAAGGCAACGACCATCTCATCGAGTTCAACGAAGTCCACAACGTCGTGCGGGAATCCGACGACCAGGGCGCGATGGAACTGTTCGGCAACCCCACCTACCGCGGCGTGGTCTTCCGCTACAACCGCTTCGAGAACTGCGGCAAGACCGGCTCCGAACCCGCCCTTTGCGGCCAGGCCGCCATCCGCCTTGATGACGCCATCAGCGGCATGCTGGTGTACGGCAACATCTTCGTCCGCAGCGCCAACTTTGGTTTCGGCGCGGTGCAGATCAACAGCGGCCGCGACAACGTCATGGACAACAACCTGTTCATAGATTGCAAGCAGGGCATCAGCGGCGGCTACAACGCCCGCAACGGAGTCTGGACCGGTGCCGCGGCAAAGCCTCCGCCGGCGGACTTCTACATCAACGGCCTCTATCTCGCGCGCTACCCGGAGATGGCCGCCATGCTCGTCCCGCCTGGCATCAACCACGCCTGGCGCAATGTCTTCTACCGTTGCGGGCCGGCGGTGACCGGAAACCGCGCCACCCTGGACCTAATCGAGAACGGCGACTTCGGCGAGCAAGACCCCGGCTTCGTCAACGCCGCAAAAGGCGACTACCACATCCAGCCCGGCGCCGCCCTGTTCACGACCGTCGCCTTCCGCCCAATCCCCCTCGACGAGATCGGCCTCTACCAAGCCCCCTTCCGCGCCACTTGGCCGGTAGCAACGCCGCCGGACCCGCTGCCAAACTGGCGCGCACCTTGAAACCAGAGCCGTTTCGATTTTGCACTGTAGCGGCGGTCTACGACCGCCGCCAATTCGATTTCGGAATATATGGACGGACATAAATAAAGGGACACTTCGCAACGGATCTGTTGGGACGGCTCCGCTGGAGCGTCGCCCTACCGGCGTGCCGTGGTAGGGCGACGCTCCCGCGGAGCCATGTCCCTTTATTTAGATCCGTCCATATAGTGCCCTTGCGAACTGGAGGTGGTATTATTCACCAATCGTAACTATTCAGGTAGGGACGCCTCGCCGAGGCGTCCGGGGGGCGATCCGTTGCACCGTTGGACGCGGCGCGGACAGCGCAGCGCGCTGTCCCTACCTGAATAGTTACCACCAATCCTGATAGTGCGGCGCTCTGCCGAGCCGCCGCTACGTTTCAACGGCTCGGTAGGGCGACGCTCCCGCGGAGCCGTCTTCCTCGCATTGACAGCGCCAATTTTCCAAGTTCACTGCGACCGCAGACGGAAGAACGTCGCGTTTGCCGGGCAGGACTTCGTCAGCATATAACAATCCGCCGCAATGACGGGAACATCCGTGACAGGCTCCCAATCCGGCGAACTGAGCGAGGTCGTGCTCTCGAGCACGTACCCGGCGGCGCTCGATGGCCACGACAGCGCAACACCACCGACAGCTTGCTGAACTGCCAACGACGGCGCTTGAAGGCTGTAGAACCGGATGTTATCCACTTGCAGCGTTGCGTTCGTTGAGGTGCCGCCCAAAAAGCCGAAGAACAATTCGTTGGTCGTGCCCGCCCAGGCCGAGACATCAATCAGGCGGCTGGCGGAAAACTGATTGGTTGGAATGTATTTCGCTGCAAGTGTGAACAAATTGCTTGTGCCAATGCCACAGACCAAAACGTCATCCTCTGGATCGCCTTCGACCGTCATGTCGAAGCTCATTGCGGCCGCGTCGGATGGAAATTGAATTGGCAGCCAAGCCATCGGCAGCGTGCTGGATGAATCGTTGGCATGGACGTGGCCCACGAAGGATGATGGTGACGTGGTGGACAGCCGCAGATTCAAACCCATCGAATAGCCGAAATTGACCACAGCCTGTCCACCCGATGCCGCAACACGGTCCACGTAGTTAAAATAGCTGGGAACACTGATTTCCGACGTGTCGCCAGACTGCACCGTGACTCCGGTGGTATACTGGACTGTATCTGCGGCGGCCTGTAGCACTGTATCACCCCAGGCTGGGAGGTAACTCATCACGCCGGTTACCGGCTCTAATGCAAGCTCATCATAATTTAATGCTGTTTGGTGATAGAGGCTGCCATTTTGGATGTCCGTAGGTGGAAAGGAGCCCGGCGCATATTCATAGCTGCGCTTGAATCCCAGGGGATTATATTGATCCGAAAGAAAAGTGATGGACGATTCATACCACTCCACCGCGTATCTGTGTGAATCAGCAGCTATTTGCAGTGGATTGGTGAGGGGATCATTGGCAACTGTTGTCAAGACTCCCTTTTGTAAATTAACATTTACTGCATTTGGAAAATTGCCGAAGCCAACTAATGATTTGTAATTCTCAGCCCATGTGAATGCAACCGGCAGCGGGGATTGGACAATTGGCGATTTTGACTCGATCAAATCCTCCACCGCCACCGCCGATTCTGCCTGATCGAACACTGTTACTTGGACGAGATTCTGGATCCATGGGGTGAGACAATGATACCCTATTCCTATTTTCTCGCTGTGCAAATAATTTATGGCGGAAGCGTTCACCAAGGCACCCAGACTGTTTCCCAGAAAATGAAGCGGCTGCGAATAAGTTGCACCCAAATAGTATTGCAGTGCCTCCCCCAAAGCCACACCTTGATCCGGCGTTCTGTCTGCTGGTACACCAACAGTGAGGATTCCTGCGGTGGCTGCATAACGCCAATCCCATGCCAGAATGTTTGCGTTCGCGGCATTAACACCTTGCCCCCGCAACTTGGCAGCCATCTCCGGAGGCCAACCATCAAACGGCTTAGTGTTGATAGCCGAATCAGGGCTGCCCAGCACCCAACCATGCGTCATCACAATCGTCTCAAGGCTTGGCGAAGGCCAATTGTTCGCGGTAATTGGGACGAAGCCCGACCCGTCAAAGATCCTCAACAAGCTGCCCATAACATCCCCTACCGTGTAATCAACTGTTGACGACCGAGCCACTTGCTGGGTGGCCGGTTGCGGCGGCAAAAGCATCAATTGAAAATCCTGTTCCGCAGTGCTCGCGTTAAACGTCAGCACGCGCATCGAAATTTGATGCGTGGAATCCAAAGCCGACAAAAGGTAATTTCCAGCCTCCACAGACGGCAGTTCGTAATTGCCATTTGCATCTGTGGTGGCTTGGGCGACCGGCAATAGAAAAATCATTGCCGTAACGGTCGCTCCGGCTAATGGAACGCCTTTTGTGTCGGTCACCCGGCCATGAAGAAAAGCCGCCCCAAGCGAGCCGCTGAATTGATAATAATAACTCACCACCGGGCTGCTCTGTAAATTCAAAATGTCATTTCCCGGCCACTCGTAATACTGGTAGCTGGCAATCGGGGACATGATGCCGCCGCTGGTCAAGGCTGCGCTCGAATAATCTTCAAGGTATTGAAAACTGACCAAGGGTGATTGAACACCGCCATTTGCTAAAACTTCGGTGCCTAAATCCTCCGGGTATTGGTAGCTCACTATGGGCGACATGACGCTCGTGATTGCATCATCGGCCCGGACATTTGGACAGAACCGGATGAGGAACAGGATGGCCGCGAAAATGCACAGAACGCGCAAAAGAAATGCCTCCTTTTGAGCTTCTTGCGCCTTGTTGCGGCAATCAGCGTTCATTGATGGTTGTGTTTTGACCTTTAATTCCCTGTGGCGGCTGTGGCGTAAATGAGACCGCCTCCGCGAGGCATGTTCAACGAAACCGTGGCCGTGCTGGAGGCAAGCGTTCCCGTGGTATTGTAGCCGACTGCGCTGACGGATGAGCCATACGCCGGCTTCACTGTTACGGTAATAGGCGTGTTCAACGGTAGATTCGAGCAATTCACAACGACGGGAACGGGATTATTTTGCTGCGCGGAAAGGACGGCGTCTGGCGTGGACAACGCGCCGGTGGGCGACGCGCAGACGGCAACTCCGCCAACGCTCGTGACAGCCAATTGCGGCAACTGGCCTGCTGATGGAATGATGATGAACTGCGAACCTTGAGTGAAATCGTCTGATGTGTAGCCGCTAAAATTATTTAGGTAGGTATCAAACCGTATCCGTCCATTTCCTGCCGTGTTCCAAGCCGTGACCCAACCATACGAATTATTATAATAAAGACCACAAAAGCCTGATCCCCCGTTCGCAGCGATTGTTGCTCTGCTACCTGAAATTACTGTTGCGACCAAGCGAATTGCTCCACCACTGCCGCCACCTGCAGATCCACCGGCTCCATTCTGCGAGCCATACCCGCCGTTTGCGAAAATGAAACCTGTTACATCGATATTGCCATTCGCCGCTATGAGTATCGCTCCGCCGCCGCCGCCACCTCCACCTCCACAAAAGCCACCGCCACCAGATCCGCCCATTAGCGGGATGAGAAAAATGTTTCCGTAAACACTCCCAGGGGCAGCTTGTTGATATATATATGACGAACCTGACGGGCCTGACTGACTCCCCATTGTTCCGAATGACGCTTGGCCCGCACAAACAAAATTGGTCGGATTATTGATATAGCCCGGTGATCCTCCGCCCGCACCCAATCCAGAACTTGAAATAGGATAACTGCCACTGCCTCCATTTCCGCCAGCCCATCCCCCCGGACCGCCCAATGCACCCTGAGCATTACCAGCATCACTCTTTCCAGACACATCCACGGTCCCATTGATGACGACATCGCTTTGGACAAGCCAAACAACAGGGGAGTTATTCGCGTTCGGAATGAAAGTTACCTTCACACTGTTCGGAATGTTGACGTAGGTATAATTGTAAATCCCAGTCGCGTGGTCGTGCATGTCAATGACGATGTTGGTCGTGACGCTGATGGCGCTGTAATCCAGCGGGCCATCGCTGCCAGTGCTGCCACTGTTGACTTGGGCGCGGGCGGTAACACATAGCGCGAGCAGGAGAAGGGCCGGGAGAATGGCAGAGAGACGCTTCCACAGAACCTGATTTCGGTAGGCCTGATTTCGGTAGGGCGACGCTCCAGCGGAGCCTCCTCTTGCATAGTCACGGAGTGGCTTCCACGCAACGTCCCATATATTGCGGGTTGCTTGGCACAATGCACCGAGGTTGGTGGGTGGAGTCTCATGCGGAGGTGTGGCTCGGCTGGAGCCTCGCCCTACCGTTTTGGAGGCTCCGCTGGAGCGTCGCCCTACCGGAGACTTCGTTTGAAAAATGGTCCGTATCATAAGATTTTCCTTTCTTGGCTGACTTGCATGCGACTATAGGGGTTCGGCCGTTTTTGTAAAGAGAAATTCTGCATAAATCGGCGTGAGGGTGCAGGACAAAAAAGTTGGAGCGCCGGCTTGCAGCCGGCTTTCATCGGGATTTTTTTGGGAAAGCCGAGTGCAACTCGGCGCTCCGAGTCCTCCGCGCTCCCTTCCAACTTCTTTGTCCTGCACCCTCGGCGTGATCTGCGGGCGAATCCGGATTCAGGCGAGGTTCACCGGGGGCGGTCCATGGACTGGGAGATGAGGCTGGGGGCGGCGCGGGAACGGCGAATGAGTAACAGGGACAGAACCACACCTATGGCCACTAAGCAAATGGCGACGGCCAGTAGCGCACGATGGTTGGCAGGAGCGGGCAGCGCCACGGCGACCGATTGCGGATTGGGGATTGGGGATTGGGGATTGTCTTGCACGGTAGGGCGAGACTCTGTCGAGCCGTTACTCGATTGCGGATTTCGGATTTCGGATTGCGGATTGGGGATTGCGGACCCGCCTTCGTCCGCGCTTCCGCCGTCGCCAGAGGCTTTGGCGAGACGAGTCGGCGCGGCAAGTTGAGGATTGCGGATTGGCGATTGGACAACGGGAGGGGAAGGAGGCACTGGAGAGACTTGATTCCTCATCTCTGTTATCTCTGTTTTCTCCTGTTCAGATGTCTTCTTTCCCTCAATTGCGGATTGCGAATTGGTCGGGGCATTGGCCGGAGGGACGATGGTGGATGGAGCTTGAACGGGCACCACTGCGGGCTGCGCTTGTGTTGGCGCGGGTTGGGTGGGCGGCGTTGGGGCGGGTGGGACAATGGCGGCGCTCTGCCGAGCGCCGCTACGAGTGCCGGGTTGGAGGACGGGCGGCGGCGCGGGCGGGAGGACTGATTCTGGTTTCTCCGGCGCGACGGGTTCCACCGGGACGGACGCCGGGACGGGCGGCGGGTTGGTTGCCGGCAATGGCTCGGGTTTTAGCACAATTTCACGGCGCGGCGGTTCGGGCGGGTGGGGCACAACGACATCGGCAGGCGGAAGATTTGTCGCGGCGGCTACTGTTGGAACGGTGTTGGTCTCGGCCGGTTTGAAGAAATCGGCGGTCGGCGGCAATGAGACGGAGGAGGGTGTCCTGACCCGGTAGTCGAAGACTTTTCCGTCGCGCGCCGCCAGGGCGGTCACGAAGGGGATGTCGCCGGCCCGCATCTGGCTTCCAAACTCCCCGTGCAGGCCGTTGATCTCCTGGTCGAATCCGGTTCCCTGCATGGCTTCCGAGCCGTCAAATATAAATACGAGGGTGACGGCGCGGGACTGTTCGACAAGTCTGAGGGCGGCGGGCAGGACCATTTCCAGATGGGGCTTCGCCTGGTAACGCGGCGCCGCCAGACAATTGGACACGGTTTGGAGGATGACGCCCTGGTTTTTGTTCGACCAGACCTGCATGGGGAAGCCGGTGTGAAGCTGGTCGTCGTAGGTCCAGATGCCAAAGGTGTCGCCGTCGCGCATCTGCCCCTGCATGCCGGAGTTGAGGAGGCCGAGGACGGCTTCCTGGATGCCGTTGGTCATGCGGCGCATGGCGGAGGAGGTGTTGATGATGAACAAAAACCGGTTCCCGGTCTGGGACGGCACTTGGGCGGAAGCGGAAAGTGCCAGATGAAGAATGCAAAGTGAAAGAACGGTTTTGAACAGAAGGCAACGAAGGCAACGAAGAAGTATCTTCTCATACGGGCCAGTCAAGGCATGGGGGGCGCGTTCACCGAAAGGTGGGAAGGCAGGGCGCGCGGATTCCGCCGGCGAGACGCCGGCGGTGGCGACCGGGACGGTCGCGCTCCCCGGAAAGCCAGCGATTGGAGTTCTCCCAATCTTTATTGTCGTTGTTAACTTCCGTTCAAAATTCATGGCGGTGATTGTTTATTCTTCTTTCATCGTTACTATTCAGGTAGGGACAGCGCGCCGCGCTGTCCGCGCCGCGTCCAGCGGCGCAATGCATCGCCCCCGGACGCCTCGGCGAGGCGTCCCTGCCTGAATAGTTACCTTTCATCAACAAGCATGCGCACCAGGGCCATGCGGCAATCTAACCCCGGCGCGCGCGGGAAACAATGCCCAATGTCGGGTTGCAATTCTATGGTTCCTCTTAATCATAATCCTAATCTTAATCTTAATCTCTCAGCCATCTTTCTGACCCCATTTTTCTGACCAAATCCCCAGCCCGGGCCGGGCTGTTTCCGGGTTGAGCATGGTTCAAGTCAGAAAGATGGGGTCAGAAAAATGTTCAAAACATCATTTCTGTCGCCATAATCATACCATTTCCACTAATGTAACGCTTGGGTATGCGTGCCGATTCCATTTCCACAGTTGTGATAAATATCAATAAAAACTTATTAGTTATATGGTTTAGCGATGAACTATATTCAGCACAGCCTTCCTAGCGTAAAGAAAGCATCATCTGTTATTTGCTAATCAAGCTAATGTTAGTTTAATAACTGTCCATAATGTCAAACCATGCCCGCTGTTCGCAGGGGCGCCTCGCGTGATCTCATAATTCCCATAAGTCCTATAAGCCCCATAAGTCCCATCTTTCCCCCCCTTCCTATCAATCTCATCATTCCCATGTCTCCTATGCGCCGCGCCCGCCATTGGCCGGGGCGCCTTGCTTGAGCCAGACCATGAGGATGCCGATGTCCGATGGCGAAACGCCGGAGATGCGCGAGGCCTGGCCCAATGTGCCGGGCTGTATCTTTGCCAGCTTTTGCCGCGCCTCGGTTCGCAGACTGGGTACTTTGCTGTAATCCATCCAGGCTGGAATTTGCTTGTCTTCCAGGCTTTTGAGCTTGGCCACCTCGACTTCCTGGCGGGCAATGTAGCCTTCGTATTTGAGAAAGATTTCCACTTGCTGAATGACCTCCTCCGGCAATCCGGCATTGCGATTCGGGAGATTGGCGTAGGTCATTTCCGGCCGCCGCAGCAATTGCGCCAGCGTATCCGCTCCGGCGCGCGTCTTTTCCAGGCGTGCCAACTCGTTCTCGATGGCGGCCCGCTTGGCTTCCAACTTTCGGGCATTGCGGGCCGGCAGCAGGCCGATCTCATGCCCGAGGCCCCCCAGCCGCAAATCCGCATTGTCCTGCCGCAGCAGCAGACGATACTCCGCGCGTGACGTGAACATCCGATATGGCTCGGTCGTTCCTTTCGTGACCAAGTCGTCAATGAGCACTCCGATGTAAGCTTCGTTGCGTCGGAGAACCACAGGCGCTTTTCCCCGCACCCTCTGAACAGCGTTGATGCCGGCCATCAGCCCTTGCGCCCCGGCTTCCTCGTAGCCGGACGTTCCATTGATCTGGCCGGCCAGAAACAGATTCCGGCAAACCTTTGTTTCCAGGGATGGCTGGAGCTGTGTCGGGAAGGCGAAGTCATATTCCACGGCGTAAGCCGGGCGCATGATTTCGGCGTTTTCGCATCCGATAATCGTGCGGACCATCTCCATCTGAACATCAAAAGGCAGGCAGGTCGAAAAGCCATTGACGTAGATTTCATCGGTGGCGATTCCTTCCGGTTCCAGGAAAAGCTGCTGCCGTTCCTTCTCCGGAAACTTGACGATCTTGTCCTCAATGGACGGGCAATAGCGCGGGCCGATTCCCTCGATCACGCCCGAATACATGGGCGACTTATGGAGGTTAGCCCGGATGATGGTGGCGGTGACCTCGGTGGTATATGTAATATGGCAAGGAAGCTGCCCGTTGATCCGATCCAAAATCGAGCCGGGCGGGTAGCGGCGGATTGCGGATTGCGGATTGCGGATTGCGGATTGGTGGGCGGCGGAAGGTTGGAGTAATGGAGTGATGGAGTGATGGGGTGAAGAGCCATCGGATATGGGCGCGTCAATCGTCGGCGTGCCGGATTGTTCCACGTGGAACAAATCGTCCTTCCAGTAGGAAAAATACGGGACCGGCTCGTCACCAGGCTGAATTTCCGTCTTGGAAAAGTCTATGCTGCGCCGCAGCAACCGCGGCGGTGTCCCAGTCTTGAGCCGCCCCAATTCCAGCCCCAATTCCTTCAGCGAACCGGAAAGGCTCATCGCCGCGCCTTCCCCAGCCCGGCCGCCCGGCTGCTGATTTTGTCCAATGTGCATCAACCCGCGCAAGAATGTGCCCGTCGTCACCACCACAGTTGTGCCGTGATATTGCACTTCCATCGTCGTTTCCACGCCAAAAGCCGCGCCGTCGCGATGCAGGATTTTGGTCGCCTGCCCCTGCTTCACATCCAGATTCTCCTGCCGCTCGCAAATCCACTTCAGCCGGAATTGATACGCCTTCTTGTCGCACTGCGCGCGTGGCGCCCAAACGGACGGACCGCGCTTGGTGTTGAGCATGCGAAACTGCAGGCCGGTCATGTCGGTCGCTTTGCCCATCTCGCCACCCATCGCGTCAATCTCGCGGGCCAGGTGCCCTTTGGCCAATCCGCCGATAGCCGGGTTGCACGACATCTGGCTGATCGTGTCCGCATTGATCGTCAACAATAACGTCCGGCACCCCATCCGCGCCGCCGCCAATGCCGCCTCAACGCCGGCATGGCCGGCCCCTATGACAATAACGTCATACTTCCTGGGATAAACGAACATGATCAGTTGCCTTCTCTTCGCCTGCCGGGGTTTCTGTCAAAGGGTCGGGAGCGCCCATTGTTTGCGCATCGGCAGTCATGGGCTGCGGTGGACGTTGTGGACTTGGTGGACTTGGTGGACGTCGCTGATGATGGCTCGAGCCGCAGGCTCGACACTACACGACTGGATCTCGTATGTGGCGTCGAAAGGCGTTGTTCCGGCGGTCTTTCGCATGTTGCGTGCGGTGTTGGCCGAGAGGTGCTCGCAGATTTTGAAGATGGTCTCCAATTCCCGGCTGCCAATGGCGGCGGCGATCTGGGCGACGGTCAAGCCCGTTTGGTTCTGCTTTAGTAGCTCTACAATATTTAATTGCAGAGCGATCATCGCCCCGGCGGCTTTCTTGCCCGCCTCAACCCCAGGCTGATGATATGCGTTGATGTTGACCAGGGACGCATAAAAACCCACCGCCCGTTCATACAGCGCGATCAGAACCCCGACGGAAAACGGTGAAACTTCCTGTATCGTTACAGTAACCGATTCCCGGCCTTTTTCATGCAAAGCCTGGCGTGTTCCGAGCATAAAACCCTGTAAAAAGTCACCCGCCGTAACATTGTCTTGCACGAAAAATGGAGCGCCAACCCGGTCCAACGCAACCTCAATGAACGTCGCGAAGAAATTATTGGGGCCGTCCCGAAGCTGCTGAACGTAGGCGTGTTGGTCCGTGGAACCCTTATTTCCATAGACTAGGATGCCCTGATGCACAACTGTATCGTTACAGTCACGCGCTTTTCCCAGCGATTCCATGACTAATTGCTGCAAATAGCGCGAAATCAGCTCCAAACGATCCTTGTAGGGCAAAATGACCATATCTTTCGTTCCCTTGCCCTTCCCGGCATAAAACCACATCAGCGCAAGCTGGGCTGCGGGATTGACTTTAACGTTATTTATTCGCGTAATTTGGTCACATTCCCTGGCACCCCTGAGAAATGCGTCAACGTCAAAACCTTGCAACGCCATCGGCAACAGGCCCACATCCGACGTCTCACTGGTCCGTCCGCCAACCCAGTCCCACATCGGAAACCGCGCCAGCCAACGCTCGCCCTTCGCGAACCTGTCCAAATTGCTGTCCACCCCGGTAACAGCCACGGCATGACGGCCAAAATCCAAACCGGCCCGCCGATAAGCCGCGCCGGCTTCCAACATGCCGTTGCGCGTTTCCTGCGTGCTCCCGGACTTCGAGATGACCACGCACAACGTCTCGCCAAGCTGCCCGTCCAGGCGCGACAACACCTTGTCCATGCCGTCCGGGTCCGTATTATCGAAGAAATAGACGGACAATTTGTCCGTGGCCGGCTGGCTCAGCGCGTTGGCCACGAACTGCGGCCCCAAAGCCGAGCCGCCGATGCCGATCACCAGAAGATTCCTAAACGGCCCCCGCTCGCCGCGAATCGCGCCGGCATGAACCTGCCGCGCAAAATCCTTGACCGCCAGCAGCGCGCCCTCGATTTCCTGGCGGATTTCGGCCGTCGGGGCCAGCGCGGGATTTCGCAGCCAATAATGGCCCACCATTCGTTTCTCATCCGGGTTGGCGATGGCGCCGTGTTCCAAGTCGTTCATGGCGGCGAACGCCTTTTGCATTCGGGCCTCCATCGAATCAAAAAAATCATCCGGGAAATTCATCCGGCTCAAGTCCAGGGCCAGGCCGAGGGCGGGATATTGGGAGAAGTACTTCTGGTATCGTTCCCAAAGCAATTCGGGTTTCGTCGTCATAACACCCTAAAGGTAAGGGCAGGGCAAGCCTCTGTCGAGCCGTGATTCGATCCGAACTGACACTTGCCATGACACTTTCCACGATTGGCAACCTGAAGGCCCTAATTCCGCGCTATGCAAACACCTGCGGCTGCGCTAACCTCTTGCGAACGAGAAAAAACAAAGCTCATGCGAAGACTGGATTTCAAAGGCAAGCTGTTCATTAATAGGCCGAACTGCCTGATGGGGGATTGATATGGAGATTGTTTATTTGGAAACAAGTTTTGTCAGCCTCCTGGTGGGAAATCCCAGCCGGGATTTGCTTACGGCGGCCAACCAGCAGGTGACGCGGGATTGGTGGAAGCTGCGGAGGCAGCAATTTTTGTGCATCGCCTCGGACGAAGTGACGCAAGAGGCAAGCAAAGGGGATGCCGAGCAGGCGCGCCGCCGTCTGGCTGTCTTGAACATGTTGACCTTTGTTCAAGCCTCCAAAGAGGCGGAAGACCTGTCGCAGGCCTTTCGAGCCACCGGCGCCCTGCCCCCAAACGCGCAGACGGACGCGGCCCACCTGGCCATCGCCACGGCGGCCAGGGCGGATTACCTGCTAACTTGGAACTGCCGCCACCTGGCGAACGCCCAAATCTTGCGCCGACTGGAGCGCGAAGCGTTGCGCCACGGCTGGAAGCTCCCGAATGTTTGCACTCCCGCGGAATTGATGGGAGATTCACCTTATGAAAACGAATCCGATTCTTGACGAACTGTGGAAGATCAAAGATGACCTGGCGCGCGAAGCCGGATACGACACGCACCGTTTTTTTGAGAACTTGCGGAAATGGGCGGCGGAACATCCTCATCCCGGTCGGACGGTTCACAGCGCCGAGGAATTGCAGCAACTTATAGCCGAACAGGAACGCCAGCGGGCCGCAGAACCGGCCATGGTCCTCAACGACAAACCGCCGAGCAAGTCCTGAGCCTCGGCATCTTGCGTACACACTTTGGCAGCGCGAGACTGTCGAGCCGTGATTCAGACCTCCGACCTCTGATCTCTGATCTCTGACCTCTGGCTTCCTCCCGGAACCGGCGAATGCTCTGGACGCCGCCGTCGTAAGTGTGTCCCAAGCGTCAAGCCCGGCAAGCGGAATAATGAACACAATTCAGAACGCCTTTAGCGAACTGCGCTGTTGAACCCCCGGCGGAAGGCGGGTAGTGTGTGGGGGTGAGTCCTACAGTTTTCCGGTATCGCAAATATCGGTTCTATTTCTTCTCGCGAGAAGAACCGAGGATGCATGTGCATGTAATTTCGCCAGACGGCGAAGCGAAATTCTGGCTGGAGCCGGTGATTGCATTGGCCGCAAACAAGGGACTCGGCTCGACGGAATTGAATGAATTGCAACATATTATTGAGGAGCGACAAAATGAAATCCGAAATCATTGGCACCGACACTTCCGCGCCTGAAATCCTGAACGTTTCCCCGCACGGATTCTGGCTGATGGTGGCGGGGCGCGAGTACTTTCTGAGTTTTGACGACTTTCCCTGGTTTAAGTCCGCCACACTACGCCAATTGTTCATGGTCGAGCTGCACCACGGAGACCATCTCTATTGGCCGGAATTGGACGTGGACCTGGATTTGGAACGCATCGCGCATCCGGAGAAATTCCCGCTGGTCGCCGCAACCGGAACGTTGCCCGCATGAAAATCCTGCCTGCGACCCGTTCCCCGGAACTCTCGCCTCATGGACTTTCTCTCACGGTAGGGCGAGACTCCGTCGAGCCGTGACTCGATCTGCCGTCTACCCTCTGACTTCTGACCTCTGACTTCTGACTTCTGGCTTCCTCCTGGCCCCGGCGAAGGCTCTGGACGACGCCCTCGTAAATGTGTGCCAGGGGTCAAGCCCGGAAAGCGGAACAATGAAAGCAATTCAGAATTCCGGGCTTTATAACTTTTCAAACTCCAAAAGACGCACAGACATGGGTGAAACCTCGCACTGCAAATCGCGCTCAAACATGGATTGGCTCCTGGCCGAATTAGGCCCCATGTGCCCTCCTCAAATCATCCAGGCTGTTCACGCCGTCGCAAACGCGCTCTAAAGAACGTGTTCGAAAAAGAAAGGACGTCACAACTGCGTTGTCAGGCGCGCCATCTGGCTTCAAGCGGAAACTGCCGGCACGAAACGTCGTAACCGGGGCAACAATCTCACCGATGAACCGCTGCCCCGTATCGTCGCAGAACTCATACTCACCGTTCTTGATGTCAATCGTCTCAAGCTGCGACTCCGCTTCTGACACCGACGAAAACAGATGGAGCAAACTCCCATTGGTTTCGAAAACGAGGATCATAACATAAGGGGGGCGATTCCTAACATTTCAAAATGTTATTTTCTATGATCATAACGCCGCTGTGTGAGGGAGTTTCAGGACCCCATCTCCAACCGCTCGCATAGCGTTTACGCGAGGATAGTTTTTTCGCGCCATGCCGGGAGCTTGCCCCATCCCGCCCGCCCGCCCCGTCAACTACGAACGAAGATTTGTCGCGACTCTTTGATAATGTCCCCTTTTGAACTCTTTAGAAATGTCCCCTTTTGGCCGGTGTTGCGGTGGCCGCCATGTACTGCAACATGGCCGAATCATTCAATCCCGCGAGGATTTTGCCCTGGATGGTACTGGGATAATTAACGCAAAGGCGCAAGGGCGCAGCGCGGCAAGCCGCAACAAAGGGAATGGAACCACGGATTTCACGGATTTCACGGATTCAGAATTCTCCTTCCTTGCCGCCACCGGAAAGAAATCTCAACAGAAGCAAACGAAGACAACGAAATAGGGATCATCCTTCGTTTCCTTCGTTTCCTTCTGTTCAAAAGGAATCCGTGTTATCTCCCGATTCGGAATCGGGATGGTTCAATTCCTTCGCTTGCGGCTGGCCGCCCTGTGCCTTGTGCGCCTTTTCGCGGCAATGCCCAACCCGCAATCCGCAATCCGCAATTGAGGGGGGAGTGGTTTTGAACAGGAGCAAACAGAGAGAACAGAGATGAAAAACTCATTTTCTCTGTTACCTCTGTTCTCTCCTGTTCAAACATCCCCAATCCGCAATCCGCAATCGGCCACTTAAGGCTCTATCGCTGGCGGCTTCACGGATAATATATTTGCATTGCGTTGCAAATAAACATTGACACTATTCGGCAATAGTATATATTTTGAGCCGGGCCGGCGAACTGTTCGCCGGCAGGTGAACGGAAAAGGGGAATATATTGGCGGCGGCCACAGACCGCCGCTACAGGAACAGGAACCGAGCAAGGAGACAAATATGAGAAATGGCAAAATTGCGACATTGCCATCCAGCATCCGGGATGAGTTGAATTGGCGGATGGAAAACGGGGAACAGGGGAACGACCTTCTGGCCTGGCTGAACGGGCTTCCCGAAGTTCAGGAGCGCATCCACGGCAGCCACGACGGCGCGCCCATCAGCAAGCAGAACCTGAGCGAATGGCGGCTGGGCGGCTTCCGCGAATGGCATCTCCACCACGAATTGATGCGGGATGCCTGCCGCCTATCGGAACATGCCGGGCTTATGGAGGAGGCGGTGGATGCGCCGTTGCTGGCCGGGAAGATGACGGCCATTCTCGCCGCCCGCTACGCCGCCCTGCTCAATTCCTGGGACGGCGCGCCAAGCCCTGAATTTGAGGAGAAACTGCGCGTGCTGCGCGGCCTGAACCGCGACCTGGCGCTGTTGCAAAAGATCTTGCAACAAGCCAGCCGCCAGGAAAATGAGTATTTCCAGCACGGCGAGGATGAGATGGAGAAGCGAAGGGAGAAGAGGAA
>Ga0182027_10002507_pt1 | contig 29666 bp, 12 predicted proteins | sample 712E1DmetaG_FD_121300 | JGI IMG/M metagenome (GOLD analysis project Ga0182027, IMG submission 121300) | Permafrost microbial communities from Stordalen Mire, Sweden - 712E1D metaG (Illumina Assembly) | ecosystem: Environmental > Terrestrial > Soil > Wetlands > Permafrost | place: Sweden...
CGGTGCGGTTCCGGCAGAACCACCGCGGGCATCCGACCCCGCGCACCCTCTTCCGCCGGGCTGTCAAACAAATCTCCAAAGTCCAGGCGCAACGCAACCCAGCCGGCATCGCCCGCGCCCAAGCGATGGATGGCATCTTTCCTCTGACCACCAACACCCAACTGACGCCGCTTCAAGTGCTGCGGGCCTACAAATACCAACCGCACTTGGAAAAACGCCACAGCCTCTTCAAATCCCTGTTGGAGGTTTGCCCTCTGTTCCTCAAAAAGAACACCCGGATCGAAGCCTTCATCTTCGTCTATTTTGTCGCCCAATTGGTGGCCAGCCTGGTCGAACGAACCGTGCGCCAGAACATGGCCCGCCACGGGCGCAAGGACCTTCCCATCCTGCCCGAAGGTCGCCCCTCCCAACATCCCTCGGCCAGTCAAATCCTGGAAACCTTCGCCCACCGCTGCCAGCACCAGCTTTACGGAGAATCCTCCCTCATTAAGACCTTCATCGACCCGCTCCGCCCCATCGAAAAGCTCGTGCTCGAGCTGTTGGACTTACCCCAGGATCTTTACCTCCGACCGTCCCCTTCCACCTGACCACTGGCAAAATGAACCACTAAAAATCCATGACAAATCAATGACTCCGCTTGCCCAATGGGCCGTGAAAAATTACACTCCCGAAGTGCGGAATGTGGGTTGCATATTTCATAATGTTTCTCCGATTTCGTGTTAGAACTAAAATCTGAGAAGCGTGGCCCCGCGATTGGCGAGGGCCGGGCACGTGACCGCGCCGGGGTCAGACCTGCGCCATACCTCCATCGACGGCGAGTTCTACGCCGGTAATGTATGAACTTTCTTCGGAGGCGAAAAACACGACGGCGGCCGCAATTTCCTCGGGCTTGCCTCTGCGGCCGAGCGGAACCTGCGTGGTGAAACCTTCTATCGCTTTTTCCATCATTTCAGGGGGGATGCCCGCTTTCTCAAGTGCCGCAGTCTCGATTGGTCCGGGGCTTACCCCATTCACGCGGATTTTGCGGTCTTTTAGTTCCATGGCCCAGCTACGCACGAAACTGCGCACAGCCGCCTTAGTCGCGGCATAGACAGCAAACGTTGGCAATCCCATTACGTTCGCGACCGAAGTGGTCAGGATGATCGAACCGCCATCTTTGAAGAGGGGAATGGCTTTCTGCACTGTGAAGAATGTTCCCTTCGCATTTAAATCGAAGGTTTTGTCGAAGTGAGCTTCGGTAGCCGCTCCAATTGGTGCGACTTCACCCCAACCGGCATTTGCGAAGAGGACGTCGATGTGCCCGTGTTTCTCTTTCACAACGGCATAGAGCCGGTCCAAATCCTCAAGGCGGGTTATGTCACCCGCAACCGTCGTGACGTTTTTTCCGATAAAGGCTGCGGCCTCTTTCAGCTCTTTCTCTCGTCGGCCAGTGATTACGACGTGCGCACCTTCTTCCGCGAAGCGCTTGGCTGTGGCCAAGCCAATCCCGCTGTTTCCGCCTGTAATGACCGCAATTTTCCCCGCCAATTTTTGTCCATGGTTATTACTCATATGTTTTTTCCTTTTTGTTTTTCATTGTTTTTTATGTTGAATTTACGCTTTTCCGCCAAAGCTGACATAGTCATCGAGTTCCCCGAATTCGAACCAGGTTTTGATGTCTTCCCGGGTTTTGGAAAGCCGGCCCAGGTATTTGGCAAAGAACGCAAGTGTTTCGGCGTCGCTGTCCGGCGCGCGTTTTTCCATGAAAGCAGACCAGGCCTCGATTTCCCATGGAGAGCGCGGGGTCTTGGAATGGGCCTGAACCCATTCGCGGAGTAGCGCCAGCATTTTGGAATGGCCGCCCAGGACGGCGACAAGCGCGGCGGGCAGTATATCGCCCACGTTCCCATTTCTAAACGGCAAGAGATAGTTTGCCAATGTGGCGACCTGAGAATCAAAGTCTGGCTCATGACTTAGCTGATTACCTTGCTGGGGAACTTGGGTTGTCTGAGTTCCACCAGGCGCATTTCTGGAGGGATCGGCTCCGGAATGAATGGATCTCAGGATTTTAGCTTGTTCATCACATAGTTGTGTGGATAAATCCAGATTTTCAGAAGGCCAAATGAGTTTTCTCGCTGGTAACCACTGGCCACATTTATTAACCAACGACAGACGGGGGAGTAACGGCACGATTAAAGAATCGGCGACGGCCTGCCGGAGGTAGGCATCGAAGGCGACGCGCGACGGTGTGGTCGCCAACTGAGAGATAACGCGCTCAAGCCGGACTGCTCCGTCTTGGTCATAGGCAAATGGCCGTAATAGCGCTGGCCAAATACTTTCCCGCATCGACGCATCCCACCCATCATTTTTAGTCTGGCTGGGTAGTCGCCACAATTTAGCAAGCAACGCGGCGCCGGGAAGCTCGTCCAGCTGTTCGAGCGAAATCAGAAACTTATCCAATTCCGGGGGCAACGACAATTCAGCCAAACCGAGATGCCAACCTGGCTTATCCTTTAGCCAAAGGCCAAGGAGTCCCAGCGCCTCTCCGAGGTTGGGAAAATATTTTTTGAGTGTGGCGAAACCATTGTGCTCGACCACTGATGGCGACAGGGCGCGTGTTCCACCAAGGCCGTCTTTGGCGGGGTCGAGAAGCTCGTGAATTTCAGCTTCCAAGCCCTCGATGAGTATAATGGAGTCCGGGGCCAGATTGCCATCGGTTGAGAGTGGGAGCCATTCGGTCTGCTTGAGTTTCGCCCCCAATCCCCGCACCGCCTGATCGCCGTGGCTGACTGCCTCCATGATGAGCGGCGCCCAATTGCCGGGATCGGAAAAATCAAGGGAACGGCGGACGACATAATTCCAATCGAGCCACGCTTCGAAGGTATCGCCTTCGGGGGTGGTCTGGCGGAATAGCTTTTCCTGAACGGTGGAGGCCAGACTATCGGCGACGCGTTCGACGACCTTGGTGGTGCAGAGGAACCGTTCCCACAACGGCACGAGTTCTTGAGCGATACTGTTCTCGAAGTTGAGAGTGTGGAGGACAAACAGATCACCCAAACGACCGTCGACCGCTGCAATGGAAACGCGCTCACCTGCCTGCCCGCGCAATTTGTGAAGTCGAAGTTTGCGCAGGAGAGCAAGCGTGCCATCGGAATCGGACTGACCGGCTTGGAACAGACCGTGGAGCAACGTACCGGCATGGGCGTCAGACCATTCGGCGGCCGGGAATTCCAGCGTGCTGAAGTCGATTTGGGCAGTCATCAACTCCTCCCACGCGCCCTGCTCGTCAATGGTGAACACCTTCAAATCCTGCAGAGCTTGCGAACTGAGGACCGAAGCCCACTGCTGATGGAGGAGACGCCAGGAATTTTCCCCGCCCTCGTGAACGAGCAACTGCTTGATTAGCCGACTCCAGATCAGCTTGCCCGGTTGGGTGGAGGGCATGAACAGGAATGGTTCACCGTTGCCGGCCTGTGCGGCGTGGCCGTGCATGAGGTAGCGCACGGCCAAGCAGACCGAGCCGGGCACCACTGACTGGGAGAGAAAGTGGCGCAGCAGCGCAGCCCGCGCAGTGAACTCACCCAGCCGGGACTGAGCGACAACGGCAGAGGCGGCGGTTTGGATGTTCAGCGCAAGTGCATGCCCCCCGACGAACCATCTGGGAATTTTCCACTCGTGAATAATGCAGGACCATTCTGGTAACGCAGGGTGCAGGAAACGCAGCCAGTCCTCCGTCTGGGGGCTGGGAGCAAAGAGCTGGCCGGACGCAATCGCAGCATCCCATTCGTCCGCACTTACGCGGCAGTGCTCTCCGGTGCGAGCGACGCGCACTGGTAAAAGTGGAAGATGGGAAACCCGCTGCCGAATGGCAGGTGTGAGTGAATCGGTTTCGTGCAGGTGCGTTAGGAAGGTGTTAAGCCAATCGGCTGCAGCCTGGTCGGCAGTAACGTTGAGTTCCACGCCGTTCAACAACCGCAGAACCAAATCCTCGGACCACCCGCAGACCTTGCCATGGTGGAGACCCGGCAGTTTTCCGTCCGCGTCGCGAGCGACTAGCGTTACGGCCTCGCTGATAGAGGCTAACATGGGAATGCGAGCGAGAACCTCGTTGGAGACGACTATTTTAGGAATTTGGTAGGCCGGATCAGTGACGGAGAGGATTTCCCAAATATCAGTGCCTGTTCGCCAGCGAGGCCGCCAGGTATGGTAACGGCAGATGGCAGCATCGAACTTGGACCAAACCCAAGTGTCCAGGACGGCATTGGCAAGTTCGGCGCACTGATCCAGGTCGATGGGCAAATCCTCATCGCGGCTTGAAGTGGGATCGTAGTCAGGAAATCTCCCAGCCAGATACTCGCGTTGCAGCCACAACAGCGCCCTTCGAATGAGTTCCCCATTGGTAGAAAGCACGCGTAGCGCGTCCCCAGTCAGATGGTCCTTGTTGGCATCAAGGACCGCAAAGCGGTCTCCCCAAGCCCGGACCACGTGGGTGCCGCGCCGGATCTCCTCCCGAGCCGCGCCAAGAAATTCCAAGCCAGGGAGCCGGCGAGAAATCCCCTGTTCCTCGAAAAGGCGAATCAATTGTTTGTCCGAGCTTGGTTGCCACCCTGCCTCCCCCAGGCAAAAACGCCTGAACATGATATTGGCGGCCTTTTCCGCATCGGCGATGAATAGGAGCCAGTAGAGGACGAAAGCCGGAAGGAAATGGGGGTAATCCTCCTGAGGTTGGCGTTGGGACTCAATTAATAGCAGCACATCGACCAGCTGGTGAGGCAGTCGGACCAGCAGAATCACGGGCAGTCCGCCGGGATTCGAGGTTTGATTGTATTCGAGGCGCTGACGTATAGACTCCAGCAATTCCTTCAATCGTCCTCCGGAATCTACTGGAATCATACGCTGAAATTCTTTCCGCACCTCGATTAGTGCCTTGAGCCGAGTGACGAATGCCGGGTGGGGCCTTCCATAAATCTGCCAATCACCAGATTTGTCCCAAGGGACCAAGACCTTCGCAACCCGAAGGGCCGCGAGCACGAGGTTGACTTCACCTGCCATCCGACCCGCTGCGCCCTCGGTAATCTCTTTCATGCGTTTATGCACTGCGGGAAAGTGATGCTTGATGATTGAATAGGTCAGTTCGTCGTTGGTCAGTACTGTGCCACCCTGTCCCAATCGTCCGAAAAAGCGGATGTAATTATCTTCTTGCTCGACAACTTCTGGGTCAATCACTTGAAACAACATTGGCGTGCTCAACGCCAGGGCTATGGAATGCACGAAGGTCTCCAGACGATCTGCCGGGATTGCCGGGTAACGTGCTTGCAGGGACATCACCGCCTGGGTCGCGTCTTGTTCCAGAACCATGCCGGTAATTTCTTGAAGCGGGATAGCGCACTTGGCGTCGATGAGATCGTTTCCTCCCACCTCGGCAAACACTCGTCTGGAGTTGAAAAGATCCAGTCCGGACCGTTTCAACCATTCGTCGGCTTTGTCGCGGCGCTTTTGGAGGGGTTGTTTTTCGTTTGGGGCCGACGTCTGATAGCCGAAAGGTTGCCCTGTGCTGGTGATTCTCAGGACGAACCGCAAATCCGAGTCGACGGGAGCGTCGCTGCCCAAGTCAACCCAGAGCTTGAGACGATCTTTTAATTGCCCTTCGCCAAGCCCCAGCAAAACTGCTGTCAGCCGCTGCTGGCCGTCGAAAAGCTGGAAATCCTCCACACGAACCTGGCACATGTCACCATCCAAAGTCCGTGCCTGAGATGCCTCGTCTTTTCGACGGTGAACCATCATCAGACCGGCTGGATAGCCACGCAATAGACTGTCCCAGTAGTTGATTATTTGTGAATTGCGCCAAACCACGGACCGCTGGATGGGTGTCAGAAACAAACAACTCACGCATGTGCCATGTGTCCACGCCACCACATCCTTGATTGGGATGGGCTCAAAAAAGCCGTCTTTTTTGAAAGGCGATTGGGTCATGTTGATTTAATTTCTCCCGTGATAATTCGCCACACCGAGGCGCATTTGTCTTTCGGCTTTTCCGAACCGGATTCGATCTTATCGAGCAAAGCAGCCTCTTCTTTGGCCCTTTGTGGGTCGGGATTCTTCAGAATTGTGTCGCCAAAAACATTCATGGCGGCCTTAAATTCCTTTTCTCCAAAGGCGAGGTTGGTAAATCGTCTCGGAAAATAGGAGTCGGTCAGCGAATCGCGCATCAGGCGAGCGGAACGCAACAGGAGCGAGAACGGTTGCGTCCAGCTTTCATCCGGCGCTTTGGTTGTGAGGTCTGGCGGAGCGATCTTGTTGTAAACGGCCCGGGGTGTGATGCGGGCACTCAAAGCGTTGGTGAGACGATCCTGCACCTCGGCAAAAACGGCAGCCAATTTGTCGGCGGGAACGGATTTCCCCTGTCCCAATTGATTATACATGGCGTCGAGGTCATCCTGAATTTTCTTTTTACACTTCGCGACAAATTGAGGCACATCATTACCGCCTAGCGCGGCTTTCAAACTTGCAAGTCCCTTCGCGTTGCGGGCCTCAAGTTCCTTCTCAAACAAAACTTTTGCACCCTCCGGCAGCCAATGACTCCCCATACTCAACAAATAAGTAAGCAAGTCCACGATGTCATTGACGCGACGACACTTCTCGACTTCTTTGCCGACCAGCTCATCAAGCACTTGCAGGCTGAACGACTGTTTTTGCGTAAGTGCGCCGAGGGTGCGCTCCGACTGCTGCCCCAGCAATGTTGCCTTGACCGGGATGGCCAACGGTTTGATGCGCGTGGTTTCATCCACGGTTACCAACCACCCATGGGCATAGACTTGTTGGAGGAATTGTGCGAGTGGATCGAGCGCCGTGATTCCCTCATCCCAGGCAACAACCTTCTCGCCGTTTTTGTCAGCCAATATCTCCCCGGTTTTCGGGTCCACCGTGGGTCCCGATTGATCTATTGATTTGAGTGCCCGACATGCCGTCTGAAACTCCAGCCAAAGCTGCGCCGCCTCCGGATCTCCCTTAGCCGGGATCAGGTGCGGAATTTGGAGAGTGTCACCCGTCAGCGGTGCTGCACTACTGAAGCAATATTGAAACCACCGACGCCAGACATCACGCATCGCGTCATCCGGTTGAAACACGAAATTCAGGCTGCCGACGGAAAACGAGTCGTGACCTGCGTCGCCCACCGATCCAATGGTCATCACCGTGCGGCCAGTTTTCCCGTTGTGTGCCTGAATGACGGTCGGCGGAAGATTCATCCGCTTAAAGTCTCGTTCAAAATGCTCGTCTATTGGCAGGAGGCGGATTTCCAGCGTCTTCTCGGTTCCATTGTAAGATGCCCGCAGCATGTCGATGGCTCGTAGATGCTCCGCTCTAGTCGGACCTGCCGGGAACAACACCAGCACTAGATAAATCCGGATTTTGTTGGCGGAGCGCAGCAGTTCATCGAGCCACTTAATCGTCTCATCATCAACCCCAATAAGCAGGCCACCGATCAGATCCGCATCAATGAAGAGTTGCCGTCCGGGGGGCTTTTCAATGTAGTCAGCCACTCCGGCATGAACGCGCGACTCCGGCCAAATGAATGGCGGCCGGACAAAAAGCGGCTCCATAATGCTTAAGCCTTCTTCAAGTAGTTCTTCTTCGGTCATAATAATTATTTTGCCGGATGGCAGCAGCCCGGTTTGCGGCCCAATCCATCCATCGCCATGCGGCGAGTCGATTGCGGCCAGTATTTCGCTTGATTCTGTGCGCTATGCATAACATCAATGCCCTCGATAGTAGCGGATCAGAGGCGGATTCACCGCGTCGTCGGGCGTCATGTGCCTTGAGTCAAAGCTCACCGAGAAGCCCTCGGCGGGGACTTGGAGTTCCTTGTCAATCAGTATAACTTGGGTGCCCTTCAACTCCCCCTGAACAAGATCATGCAGCATCTCGTGGAAACCGACGAACTGTTGCCGATTCTCGCGCTCGCTAATATTTTTCATCGGGGAATCAATGATTAAAAGGGTCGGCAGCAAGGCCTTCGTGCGAACGGCCAACCGATGCAGTGCAACCGCGAAACAGCATTTGAACAGGCATTTCTTCCCGCCGCTCCCCAGATTTGCGAAAGAGGTGACTGCTAGGTCGCCAGTATTCTTTCCCAGCACTTCCGGCAGAAAGTTGGGGGGCGCGATCTCGACGCTGTCATCGGGGAAAAAACCGGGCAACCTTGATCTGAGCAGGCAATCTAGGAAAAGGCTCTTCAGCAGATCAACGTTCGATGTGTCTTGTTCAGCCTGCTTTCTGGCTTCCCGCAGTTGAAGTCTGATGCCGTGTTCGCGGCCTGCCAGGTTTTCGGCCTCTTGAGATAGCTGGTCAATCCGCGACACCAGCACCTCCAGTTCCTTCATATCGGTCAGTTGCTGAACCAAGGCGGCACGCTCCTTTTCCAAGTGCAACGCCGAAGACAAATAGGCCGAGTCGTAAGCTACAGACACCCGGCTCAATTCCCGGTCTGTGAGGATCTTTTCGTCAGCCAGTTCCGTTCTTTTCCTTCGCACCAGAGCCTGCTGGTCTTTCTGGAGGCGTATTCGTTGCTCCAACTCATCCACGCGGCTAGCCACATCGCTGTCAATGGCCTCATCAGTTTCTGGCCTAACCGGTTCGCTGGCTTGACCCTGCCCGCACAAAGCACAGTCTCCTCCTTGTCGAGCAGGCAAGGCTCGGCCGCAGCGAGGGCATTCCTTGAACTCGACTCCACTCAGAACCTCGCGGGCGCTTTGTGCTCGTTTGAAACGGGACACCAATGAGAGCAACGTGTTCTTATGCGATGTATCGTGCTCAATGGACTGAACCAGCTCTCCGATCGCCAGTTCGCATTTGCCCAGTTCGGCGCCAAGATTGCGACCACGCTCACGCAAAACCTCCATTTCGTGGGTGCTGTGCTGTTGAACAGTTGCGCGTGCCTGACTAATCTGGGCCTCCACCGCCTGCAAGTCCTGCTGGAGTTGACGCCGTCGAGCCTGCAGTTCCAGAGTCGATGATAGCTGTGAAGAAGTCAAAGCTTCCTGGATCGCATTTACGGCTCCTTCGCACCGAAGGCGCTTCTCCCGCACGGTCTCCAACTCGGACTCCAGTTCTGCGACACTTTCTTGATGAAATCCGATAACAAAACGCAGAACATCTCGGCTCTTTAGCCTCTTGAATTGATTGGCATCCGCATCGAGATTGAAGAAGCTGCTGTCCATCGAGTCTTGATCCAAGTAGCAATACCAAAGCAAATCCCGAAGACTGAGGCGCGCAAGTTCAGAATCCTCTTTTACTTTGCTGCGCCTGACCTTGGGTGGCGTCAAACCGCTAAGGACGAAAACCAAATCGGATAAGACCTCTATGCCTGTGTTATGGACAATCTCAACGCTTCCCCCCCTCGCAGGGATAATTGCGCTGAACGACTCGCCTGGCTGGCTTCTGGATATTTCCACAGGGTAGGCATCCTCCAGCAAAAGCCTGTTGAGGCGAAGGAAAACCTCTCCGTGCGGTTTCTGCAAGACGAGTCGCTGCGTTTCCGATCGACAGGCGACACCAGCGAATCGCCGGGAATCATAAATCGAAGGGCCACCAACAATTTTGTTAAAATCTGCCACCAAAGTCATTTGCAGTTGAGGATGTGGAGGCGGATTACTCGCAAGCGCTGCCAGCGTTTCCACAGACAGCTGGCTCTTGAGGTAGGTTGATACTGCGTCCGCTGGGTCTTTTAACTTGATTGCAAGTGATGGTAGTTCCTTCAGGTCAGTCACTGAAAAAGGGATGAAAACGCCAGGTTTTTCCCACTGGGCACTTATTTGATCAGACTCCCTGTTTCTCGTGAGCGTTACGTCATTTCCAGCGACCCATAGATTGAGGGTTGCAGCCACAAATTCGCTCTGCAGCGCAGGTGTCAGTTCCAGGTCGCCACCCAGGCAGTAATCAATCAATCTGGCAATCGTGGACTTGCCAGCCCCCATCTGGCCGTAGAAATAGGTGAAATCCGTGAACGGCACTCGCTCCGCGCTCTGTTTGCAATGCACTACCAACTCATTTAGTTTAATATTCATAACGCGATGCTCTCTCCCCATTTCATGCCATTTAATTCAGGAAAAGTTTTGTAAACGAAGTCCTTCAGTGTCGTTGCACCCATGTGACCCACTGTGGACACAATCACCTTGCTTCTTTGCGCAAGGCCCTCAAATTCATCGAGCGCCGAAAGACTGCGAGCCAGATCGCGCCCCTCATTGGTAACTGCAACTCGGACCGTTCTGCCTTTCATGTATATCGAGACCAATCCCTTCGCCGCCAAAAGGCTCAGCCAACGGCGATACCGGGGATCCCACGGGCCATAACGGAAGCGGATCATCTTCGCCTCAACCGTATCCCGGTCTTCATCCGTTATGACGAGGCTGGCGATCCGCTTTGATTGCGAGTCGGCTGGAAATGCATTGAGTGCGCGCACTAGGCAATTGGGGTAGCGCAAAAGGAAGTCCATCTTTGCGAGCTTCATAATACCGTCAACAGGTTTTGGATCATCGCCGCGTCCGGATGCTGCATCGAGGAGCAACAGCAGCCGCGCTTGGTGAAACTCATCGGTCGCTTCGATAGCAGCGGCAGTTTTGATAAGGCGAAGACTCATAGGTTGTTCACATTGAATTTGTCACTCCACCACACGGTGCATTCTTCGGTCAGCAGGCCCGCCATTCCCATCAGAATCTCAAAGGGTTGGTCATAGACCCGGGCGGCTTCGTTCTTCGCTAAACCTTTCAGCCTGTCCTGCACGTCAATCATCATTTTCTGGCCGTACGGCTGTCCCCTCGTGGCCTGGCGCAACTGGGCTTCTTTGCACTCCGCCAGCACAATATTCTCGATCTGCGTTACAACCCTTTCTCCATCCTCGTCTCGATCGGCCCGTTCGATAAGAGCAGCGTGTGCTGAAAGAGTCTGACGCCGCAGTATTTCAGCCTGTTCCTCAAGGCCACCTCTGCTTAGCTTGGCACAGAACACCTTTAAATCCTTGCCGGCCAGTTTCAAAGGCTGTGAAGTCAAACCTTCGAGATACCTAAAATCGGGGCTAGCGGCATTTCGACATCTTAGAACGAACTGCTCGACGGATAGGCGCTTTTCTAGGAGTTGTGGATCGGTTGTTCCAGCACGATTCAGGCAAGCGTAATGCCGCTCCGGGGACTGGCAGGAGAGTGATGAAGCGCATTCCACGAGCCCAATTGCAGCGTCCGTGACATCTTCGAGCTTCCCAGCATTTAAGTCCCGGCAATGATCCAGTTGGGAAAGATGGTTCAGCGCCAGTTCGGCAACAAACGCGTCCCTGCTGGGGCCGACGGCCAAATCAAGGCGCTTCAAGACAGAGAACAGCGCCCGCTCATTCGCTCCGGTGTCCTTTTGGAGCTGCCCATATGCCTTGAGCGCCTTTTCGGTCAACTCGTTCCAATCTCTCGCGCTGTTGATCGCGCGGAGAAGATGAAGTGGCGATTTCGAGGCTTGGGTGTCAGCATCGCTGTCCAAGAATTCCGTGTTGCTGACGAATGCGAAACGCCGTATTGCGCCGGGGTACTTTGCATCCAGTTCGACGAAGCGTTTGATACTCTTGACGAACGCCTCACTGTTCGTCTGCCAATACCCACTCTCTGGCTGCTGCGTTTTGACTTGAACAGCGTCGAACATTTCGCCACTTTCAATCTCGCAAAGAAAGTCCTCGTGTTGCTCACACCAGATGGCTCGGTAGTCTTTCTTTTTCGTTACGGCTGCAACCAAGAGCACTACGCCAAATGCATATTGGTAGCGATAATTTCGCTGAGTCGCGTCACCCGGGTCGTCACTGTTGCGTTGTTCGGTTGGCTTCACGTTCGGTGTGAGATATTAATCATTCGCGGCAGCCTGCTGGTTCCTGCACGAGACCGGTCTTGAGGCACTGGAAATATGTCCTCGTTAGAGATCTGGTGATCGGACAAAGACCGGGCTCGCCCTCATTTTCTTTGGCGACACGGCCCCTCTCCGCTGGATTCTCGTGCCGTAAGCCGATGAACTTTTTTCTTACGACATCGAACGACACACCATTCATAAATTCTCGCCCCTGGAAGAAGAAGCGATCGGGTATGAAATTCCCATCTCTGACTCGCTTTGCGAAGCCCGAGAATTCGAAGAGACCTACAATTCGTCCCACTGGCTTGTTCTCGGTCACCTCTCCGTCCAAGACGCTTGCTCCTTTCGGCAACCTTACATAAGCCACCCGGTCGACCTCGATGGCGTTGTCTTCGGGCGTGATGCTGAGGAATAGCCCAGACGAGACATGTTGCGTGTTGCCGACGGTGACGGAGATCGAGTCGGGGCCACGAATCCAATGGACATGCAGGCTCAAGCATTGGTAGTGACGATAACTGCGCTCAGGAAAGGCCTCATCCCAAGCAATTCGGGACGCTTTTTGGTAGCCGGGGTATAGGATGTCTTTTCCAGGATTGTAGCAACGAAATGCCTGGCCCTGGTCATCCGCGATCAGCAATTCCTCCCCGAATTCTCGGAGCATTACTTGTTCAGGGAAAAGCAATTCTTGATAATTGTCTGAACTACCATTTGCGACGTTCCAACCGATGGGAAAAACCTCACGGTAAAAAAGGCAGATGTATTTCTTTGACTCGGCGCGGACGACGGGCAGAACGCCTCCGTTCCCATAGCGAAGCGGCCAGTTTGGACACCGGATGTGAGCTTCGGCGGTACTTTGTCGTCTCGTGAAGGGGTTCAAATCCCGTTCGAGTTTCATTTGAGCATTTCTCAAATGGACGAGGCGGTCGCGAAAGTTCTCTCTTTGAAAGCGGTCTTCGATGGGTTCGAGGTCGTCTCGGACTTCAACTTGGAGGGTCTGTTTGCCGCGTGTCTGAGAGAGTTTAAACTCAGGCATCAAAACCTGGAAGAAGTGGCTCGGCACCTGAGTTGCCAAACTCCGACGGTTGGCGCCCTTTTGTTCATCGATTTGCAGAAATGGTTCGGTCGTGGGGCGAGCTTTCCGCCGCGACAGAAGGAATCCTTCCAAGTGGTCTAACAGTTTGATGGCAAAATCAGTCGTGTCGCGGTAGGTCTGATAGAGGCCGGGATGCTCGCCACCAGCTGCATCGAATTCCTTGAAAAAGGAACAGACGCGACGGTATTGCAAAGTTTTCACATTGGCAGGGCGGCTCGTGCGACGGTAAAACATGACCCGCGGCCGGCCATGCTTTTTCCAATTATCGTAGGCCCGTTTGAACTCCTCTTCCGTTCCTGACGAGAATCGATGCCCAGTATCTGGGTCAACATTTCCTGTCGGCGAGCCGAAACGCTGCCAAAGAATTCCGATTAAAATGTCGAATGATTCCATTCGTAAGGCGCGCAAAATGACTGACTCCGCCAGGCCGCCATCTGGTGGGACTTCTAACCAATCTCTGAGTTCCAAGACGTAGCCAAGATTATTTGCTAGCCGTCGGTTCAGAACCTCTACGACCTTACGCAGGCAATGCCGTTCCCGGATAATGTCGCCGGGCGAGGCAACGAAGATGCGGATTTTTCGGTGCATGTGGGTTATTCCTTCACGGTTTAGGAGATTGGGCTTTCGCGAGATGACAATAGGCGGGGTCCGCCGGCGGCGGATCAAGGCGGGTCTCGTAGGGTTGGCCAGTTCGGATCGATTTCTGGAGGGCTCCGTAGGTTTCACAGGTGACACCCTTATTGCGGCGGAAGCGTATTCTGCCAACTTTTTGATCTCCGCCTCGGACTTCCGATAGCTTAATTATTTCAAGGCGATTTGTTCTCATTTTGTAACTCTTATTCATCGCTGCCAAATCAGTGTTTAACTGGAGTTGTCGCTTTCTTCCGGAGCGCCTCGGCACGGGCATCTTGGAACCACGCGGTGTTTGCGGAAACTTTCGCAGCTGCATCCCGACCCACCAGCGATTTGGCAACTCTGGTCAGGAACATACGCACGGCGTCGACGTCAAAGAGTTTGGTGTAGGTGATCGAGAACACCTCGTAACCCTCGGCTTCGAGTTGGCTGCGAATTTCGGTGTCACGTTGCTTGGTCGCCGGATTGCCATGGATGTGCGCGCTCAAGCCATCCAAGTAAATGCAGATGCCGGTTGTATGGTCATCGGCGTAGAAAAAATCTGGCGTTGTGCTCATGTAAGGGCGTGGGCGGGGAATGTGCTTCTGGCACTCAGGTTGGGTTAGTCCCGCCGCAAGCATGTAAAAAAGCAACAGGTCTTCCGCCTCGTTGACCGGCAACTCCTTCGGACCGGAGGACGCCGGAGCAAGCTGATTGGGCGGGATCGGGTTCTCCTCCACCAAGCCACCGGCGCACTTCGCCAAGACCGCGAGCGCGACATGCCGGTCAAGGTGCGCGTGATAGAAGGCGTTGCGGAATGTCTGAAGACAGTCGATGCACGAGGATGCGCACTGTGCTTCGCAATGTTGACAGACACTCTCCGCCTCACTTACGACCGCCGGCCAGTTTGAAAGAAGTTGTTGCAAAAGTCCGGAGCCGCCGGGCATGGGATCATAAATGAGCAAATCCACCTTTTCGTCACCCGTGTGACCAATGACGAGCAACTGAAGATCATCAACTTCCATGTCCAATATTCCTGCGGCAGCGATGCGTAGCGCTTCACCCAAGCTGTAAGCCTCGATGCGGCTGCCCATATCTGGAAACCTCAAGGTGTCGGCGACGACATCGGTGAAAAAAGCCAGATGCTCCTCGATCGGGCGATTGTGACGTTCCAGTTGCGTATCCTTGAAGTTCTGAAGTTCTGCTGCCGAGGCGTAGGGAGAACGGGTTTGACCACTGACCAAGCAGGCGGGATAGCCCAACTCAGCCTGGGCGACCCGATCCCGGGGGCCAACATTGACCAGGCGAAGGTAAGTGGCGCGCAGAAGTTGGGTGACTTGATCTCCCGCACGGAACGTGAGTCCACCATCATGCCGCCCCAGTTCGTAGCCCCAGACGCACACTGGCATTTGGAAGCGAAAATCTTCTTCGTCCGATATACGGGAAATGTGAGGCGCGTCCACGTCACAGATTGGCACTGCCGGGATGGAGGCCGATCCTAATGCGCCGCCGCCGGCTTCCGGGGCGATTGCCTCGTGCGTAATATCCACGACAAAGCGTTCGGCCTGTTCCGCCAAAAGATGGAAAATACGAGGGACATATTTCTCACCGTTCGCATATATCAAGTTACCCGGAACATATTCACGCACGGCGAGACTGCTGGGTCTCGGCAAATCAAAATCCATCCCGCCATACGCGCGGTTGGCGAGGGCCGTGGCCTTCACGCTGCCACGGTCTAGACCATAGCCGGGCAGAAATCCCTCAGCAGCCAGCACGGCGTAGGTATTCGTCTCGTCGAAACCTTCCGCTTGACGGCGTTGACGGCTCGATTCGCCTTTGAGCCGGTTAATGAACTCGTTGCACCGGCGCTCGAAGGCTTGTTCTTCATCGTCCAGCGAACCCTTGACTCCGCGAATGCGGGCCAGTTCTTGCAACTGGCGGCGATGCCATTGAAGTCGGCCCCAGATTCTTGCCATCACACTTTCCAGTTCGCACGGCGCTTCGTCGAGATATTGACCAAGTCGGACATCCGAAACGAGGTCTGCGTCGGCGATGGGCCAGAAAGAAGTAAATATGGCGCGCGTATCCGCCAGCAAGACCGCTCGATGCTTTTGCAGGGTGGCGGTGAATTTTTCCAATCCAACCGGCCGGTTCAGGACTGAGCCATCGGACGCAAAGAACCACTCGCGCACTTGCTTGGGAACGGTAATGTCCAGAGTCTTTTGCAATTCATCAAGCGCAGACTCGGTGAGCGCACCGTTGCGGTTGCGCAACAAGCGGAACAGTGCAGTCACCAGCGAGGCATGGACGTGCTTACGAATCAAGAGACCGTTGTGGAGATTGAATCTCGGTGCGGTGACGACACCGTTTAGTAATTTGAGCGGTTCAGCGAAGTAGGCGCGGTCGTGACTGGCTGGACGGGCGTAGGCGAGATTTACGGCCATGCGGTGACGGCGGCCCGCCCGGCCCGCCCGCTGGAAATAGTTTGAAGCCAACGGCGGAATATTACGCATGAGGATGGAATCAAGCTGGCCAATATCCACGCCCAGTTCCAACGTCGGGGTGCAGACGAGGCAATTCAGCCGCTCGCCCTTTCCTTTGAACATGAGTTCCGCCTCCGTGCGCTCCGCCTGCGGAACTTGGGCGGAGTGCTCACGCGGGCGAAGCATGGTGAACGCACCGTCAAGAACCCTGAGATCATAGCTGTCAGCGTCCTCCACCAACGGCACGAGTTGGCCCTGACAGCGGAAACGGATGCAAGCGTCGTGGGGTGTCCGGTGAAGGTGGACACGCCTACAAGTTTGACACCGCCAAGCCTGTCCATTTGCAGGAACGAGCAACAGCCGGTCGCCGTCAATCTGGTGAGCGCCGGCGCATTGAGGCAAATTGCCACCCCTCTGCCCTTTCAAATCTACGGGGATTAACACCCGAGCGGTGCGTGATAAAAATTTCCAAAGTTCATCCATGAAATTGCGGCGGTCAGTGGGTTGAACACCCCATCGGCTGATGGCTTGAACGGCAACCGTATCGTGTGAACTGAACCATTGCCGGATGCGACTATCGTCATGGCTGCTGTCGCGTTGGAGCACAAGTCCCTTGGGACCGCCGGGAATTTCGGGCAGAAATCCCCGTTGGATTTCCCACGCGCCGTCACCGAAGAATCGTGAAAAAATCTTTCCACTCGCGTCCCATACGAGCTGGGCACCTCGACGTTCATAGTCGAGCAGGGCGGCGACTCCTTCGCAGAGCTGTTCCTTGCTTAGTCCCAGTGCGGGGCACCACTTCTGATAAAAGGCATCATCTTTTGACAAGCCGTGATACTCCACTCGCACACGTCCCCACGATTCGAGGCCGAGTCGCTGTCGCGAGGATGTGGTGAACTCGCGTAGCACCTGGCATCGCAAATAAAACCGACGTTTGTCCTGATGTTCATTACCTGCTGCGGTTTTTGGCACCCAGCGCCACACCTCGGGCAACAGCGCGCGGCTAAGTGATTCATCGCCGTCCAGCAGTTGGTCTAGATGAAAAACTAAATCTCCAAGAGCGATGGGACCCAGCTTGATTTTTCCCCACATCAATCCGCGCAGGCGGAAGCGCCGGGCGTGATCCTGCATCCAGCCGGATTGAAAGGCTGCGTCCTGCCGATTGTCTGCGAACACCAGCAACCGCTTGCGTTCCGCCTGATGAATCATGCTGCGCGCCAGCACATCCACATCGGAAACTGTCACTGCGCGCACCGGTCGGGCCGGTTCGCGGTCGCGACCACCGACGCTGCGCCCGATGGCCCGGCAACAAATACAAGACCGCAGGCGACCACCCCGGTTGTTGCTTTCCAATTCGCAGGCGAACAACTCCACCAAAGGGCCGGGACGGCCACAGCCTTGGCAGGTGTTTGCGGTGGCCTCATGCAAGCTCCCACATGCCCGGCAGAAATAAACGGGCACGGACCTTCGGGGCTGCGAAGGGTTATCGTCGTCATCATCCGAAATCAGACGATCCACAAGGAGCAACCGGCGTCCGCCGTTCGCAACATCCTTGGCCTCCCACCAACGCCCGCCGGTGGCCAATAAATTTCCACCCTGCAATTGACCATTACCGCAGTCGAAGTCTTGCGCGTGATGCTCGAAGTAATGTTGTCCACAAGTCGTGCAGGTGAGCACCGGCAAGTGTCGCGGCGGCTTGTTCCCAAGCTGGGGGTCAGGCGGCACATGATCGGCAGCGAGGCTCAATTGAGGCTCGGTCACGCCGGTTGGAAATGCGACCACGGCACCGCCGAGGCCGCGCACGAACGTGTGAATGACTGGACGAACGAGCGGCCGCTCTTCTTTGCGGGCGGCAGCGCCAAGCGCGAGCCAAAGCAGGATTTCTTCTTCTGTCACCGCTCGCCCGACCGCTTCCGAAACCTTGCGGGCTAGTTCCGCCAGATTTCGAGCGGTGGCGAGTTGTTGGACGATTTGCCAGAGCAGCTCATTGCCGGAGAGGCTCGCGAATAACTGTTCCGACCAGTGGTTCGCGTCCAGACGTTCACCCGTCATTCCAGCGTAAATGTCATGCAGCCGTTGGCCCGGCTGATCCAGTTCGACTACTTCCAACACAGTTTGAAGCTGTCCGGCCGGATCGAGCACAGGTGCGGGGAGTTTCCGAATAGCTCGCCAAACATCCTCGGCCTCATACCGCTCGCCTACGAGACGCACCTTCGTCTCATCCACTCCAAAGAAACGGGCGGCGAATTCACGTCCGGCAGCGCTGCTCTCCTCGTTATTGGGATCCACCAAGGTCGCGGACGTTCCAATGCAGACGGTCTGTTCCGGTGTGCGACCGCAGAAGGCACGCAACCGACGAATTAGGCATGCGGTTTCTGCGCCGAACGCGCCGCGAAAGGTGTGGGCTTCGTCGAATACGAGGTAGTCGAGTGTTGCACCATCAAACAATTCAATGTCTTTTTGCCGAGTGAGCAGCAGTTCCAGTTGCTTCACGTTGGTGAGCAGAATGCGCGGCTGGCCGCCCGGCGCGCGCAGTTCCTCACGCGACACAACCTCCTCCGCCGGATGGACCACGCGAGGGCGCTTGGCCTCGCCCGCCTCGTCACGTTGCCGAGCCAGTTCTGCGCGGTAATCGGCACGGCTGCTTCCAGGAGGCAGTCGAATCCCGGGAGCATCGGCTTTCTTGGACGGTGTCGCGCCGGTGTAAATGGCAAATGTGACGCCTGAGCCGGCGAGCAATTCGCGCAGGCGGTCCATCTGATCATCGGCCAACGCGTTCATGGGATACACGATCACCGTGCTGATGCCGGGTGCTGCTTTGGCATCGCGCAGTCGCAATGCGCGGCTGATGGCTGGGAAGAGAAAGCATTCTGTCTTGCCCGATCCGGTGCCAGTTGAAACCAAAGTCGGATGGCCCCTCAGGATAGCTCGGATGGCTTCCTCCTGGTGGCCGTAAAGATGCGGATGTGTTGCCAGGTTGGCGATGTGGGGATGGAGTAATCCCTCTTTTACCGCGTCCTTGACGCTAATACCTTGGGCAAAAGCGCGGCTTAAGGTTACGAACGGCCCGGCGAGCAGCGGGCTGCGGCGCGTCTGGTCAAGATTTAACAGCCGGCGAAGCTGTGCGTAGAGGCGAGTGTCCGAGAAGGGATACGCCGTGAGCTGGTAGCTCAAGAAATCGCTGACGACACGTTCGGTGAAGACAATGGGATTCAGCATGATTTCAAATCAGTTGTATTTGCGGGGATGACGGCGGCTCCGCCCTTGGCCGTTTTGGAGCGGGCGGTGTTTCCGCAAGGATTAAGGGTTCACTGGATGACTCGCTCGTTCCGGCCAGGGTACGCGCGTGACGCCAGAGTTGGTCGAGGAGATTGGCATGGGCTTCGCACTCCGCCCAACTGGTGGCGGGGTCCTTGTCCAATTGCCACGGAAGGAAGCGCGGGCCAAGGCGGGCAGCGACGGGCTGGGGTACGCGGGCGCAGTCGTCGTGGCCGAGGCCGTAATCGGCGAGGCAGAGGGTTTCTGGAAGCTGCCAGCCCTCGCTGTTTGGGCCGGCGAGGAAGGTGTCGAGGCCCTGGGCTTGCAGGTCGGCGAAGGCGACTTGCGCCAGCACCGTGTGCCGCAACTCCGGCTCCAGCGTCTTGTCTACCCGCCAGAAGCCTTTCGGGTCGAGCTTACTGGTCAGTCCTCTTTCACGAAATGCGGACTTCGGATAATCGCATCCGCCAAGAACCCATCTGTAAGAGTCAGTGTCTAGTCCGAAAAGTTTCGCCGCAACTGCATCGCTGATAGCGCGGAGGCGCAATCGTTCATGTTCAGTGAGCGCCCACATTGAATACCAATTCTTCGTGCGGCTTGAAGACGATTGTTGCCAGACCGGAGCGAATGAGTGGTTGGGGCACGCCAGCGAAGTTGCAATTTCAGCAATCAATTTGGCTCCAACCAGGGAAGCCAATAATGGAGCTGCCGTTGCATACAGGACATGTTGGTCGACCTGGAGGCCTGTTACGCGCGTGCGAAGATGCCAGTCGTAAATAAAGCTGTTCAGAATTGACACGAGCAGCAGAGTGTCCCGTTCGTTTCCTAAACGCAGCGTTGCAACCTTGTCGCCACATGGAACTCCGTGGAGAAAAGTGCTGATTAACGTCCTGGAGTTTGTCGCCGAGGTTACCCGCATTTGTCCAAGTTTGCTAAATACGCCTTTCTGGGCTGCATTCGCGCTTCGGTATGCCATAAGAAACTGCGGCTCGATGCGCTTCTCCTCCCAGGGAATGTCGCGCCATTCGGCAGTGCGTCCTTTGCCGGATACCCAGCCCTTCTGGCTAAAGTCAAATTGGCCAATCATCCGGCCTTCGTAGAGCGGCACGGCCATATCAGCGATGTCTTCCACGCGGATGGCTTCGGTGCCGTCGCGGGAGAGGAGGAGGCCGGGGCGTTGGCGCACGGAGTTCGCGCGAACGTGCGTCGAGTGTGGCCAATCCTCCGATTCAGAACCGGAGACATTAAACTCAGAGATGGATCGCCACGCGCCCTTGAGCCAGTGACCGTATTCGTCCGGGCGATAGCCCTGCGATTCCCATTTGGGGAGTGGCGGAAAGAGCTTCGCGTCGTTCGTCATGTCGAACTCACGTGCGTAAGTGAGCCCCCAGCCGCGCGTGGATTTGTCGCCGAGGAGCACGCCGCGCGAATACATGAGGTCGAGTAGCGCCCTATCGCGCGGGTCGCGAATTTCCAACAGGGACTTGGATAAGGGACTGAGCTTGTCGACCAACTCTCGCGGGTAATCGAGTGCCACGCTCTCTGCCTGAGCCCAGTCCTCAACGTGCCGGCGCATGAATGCGGTGCGGACGGCGGCGGTCTGGCCGCCCTTACTGACGATGAGGGCGGCGAATTTGAACGAGCGGTGGATGTCGAAGATACCCTCGCGATTTTCAAAACCGAAGCACCATTCCCAGCGGCAGTGGTCGAGCAGCACGCCGCGCAGAGCGGCGGAGCCTTTGTCCGAGTAAATGCCCGAAGGGAGGATGAAGCCGAGGCGTCCGCCAGAACGCAGCAACGCGATGCTCTGCTCGGCGAAGAGCTTGTAAGTGTTTATGTCCGCGCTTCCTTGGTGACGGAATGGATGCGCAGGGTCGGCGAAGCCGTTGAGCCGGGCGCGTTTGGGCCGCCAACGGGCATGCAACGCGTCGTTTTCTGTAGCGCTGCGACTCAGAGAAAAACGGAAGGCCTTATTCTCATGTGCCTCGGGGTCTCCAAAGGCGAAGCCAGCAAACTTGGTGAAATTCGAGAGCGCCTTGATTCGGGCAACGTAGCCGAGCCAAGCATCCTCGACCGCGCGGTCCGCGTTGAAGAAGGCGGTTTGTTTCGCTGCCGCCTCGGTATTGCCGTAGGTGCGGTAGAGCGGGTCCACGTTGGAGAACCATTCCATGGAGTTGGGCTTCTGTATTTCCCACGGAGGATTGCCAAGCAAGGCGTCGAATCCGGCGCGGTCGGCGGTGAAGACGTCAGGGAATTCGAGTTCCCAGTGGAAAAAGCGAAGCTGGCGGCGGAGTTCCTCGCTAATAGCGAGTGCTTCCGGCGTGGGCTGGGCAAAAGTAAGCGGAGTTGGCGCACTAGCTAGTTTCTCTGCGGGCCAGAACCAAATCGCACACCAGAGGTCGAGCGCGGCGCGGAGGTTTTGGTAGTGCGGGCTGGCCTGCCATTCCTCGAAAGCGCGTTGCTGGGCACTGGGGTCAGTGATGCTGGCGTGGATGCTGGCAAATGCGTCGCGGGCTTCGTTTAGCAGTTGGTTCGGCTCGTGGAAGGCAGCGAGCAGCGCGAACACCGGAATGGTGGTTTCCTCGATGTAGGTGCGGAGGGATGGCCTGATGACTTCGTCGAGATGGATTGCGAGCGCAGCAGTCCACACGTCGCCGAGCCGTTCGGTAGTGCCCGCCTTTTTGCCGCGCGTGATGACCTTCTCGCGGAAGTGGTGGACGAAGTTTTTGAACGTGCTGTCGCCGCCGTCGCGTTCCCACGCCATCACCGGGTAGTGCTGGAAAGTGTCGAGCCAAGTGCCGACGAGGCCATTGCCGCAGCGGAATTTGTGGTCCAGGAAACCAAACGGCAGTCGGCGGTCCATCGTCTCGACCCAGAGCGCGAGCCGGGCGAGTTCAATGGCGAGCGGGTCGAGGTCCATGCCGTAGAGGCAATTCTCGACGACGAGGCGTTTGAGGAAGCCGCGAAGGGAATCCTCGTCGTGCAAGGCGTTGCGGAAGGCGACTTCATCGCGAGCGCGCTGAAGGAGCGGATGCTTGCCTCCGCGTTTTTCGATGGGGCGGATGACTTCTTGGAGCGAACCATCGGCCTGGCGTTCCTCGGCTCGTTCCAGCCAGCGATGATGAAACACGCTGTGGAATAAAGCGTCAGTGAGATAGCGTAGCGAGCCAACAGGAAAAGTGCCGGAACCGCAGGCGGGATCGCCGACCTTGAGTGCGAGAATGACTTCGGGAGTTTTCGGAATGAGCGAGCCGTCGGCAGCATGGTCGTAAGCGAGCGGCTCCAACGCGCGGCGGATGGTGGGCAGCGATAGACCGGGCCGGGTGTAAAAAGTGCCAGCACCCTTGCGTGTTCCACCCCAACGAACGAGATACCATTCACCCGGCAACACGAGCCGCCGGACGAGACTTCGGGCGGCAGTGTCGAGATTACGCTCGAACTCCAGTGCGGCTGCACCGCCTTTGGCGCGAGGCTTTTTAACGAGGCCAGCCTGAGTGGCGGCTTTCTTCGCCCAAGTGTGCGCGCGTAGAAGCGCGGCTTCGCGAGCCGGGAGGTCGGCAGCAACCACAGGTTCCTCGACCTCGACGGGTTCGAGCGGCGTTTCTTCAGCGGCGGTTTCCTCTTCTTCAGCAGAGTCTTCTTCGGTCTCTTCGTCTTCGCCCTCGTCAGGCGCAGCTTTTGCAGCCTTCTTAAATTTCTCGAAAAGGTCCTTGAGCGCCGCGTCCTGCATGGCTTCGAGGCGGGCAAGCGGAAGTGCGGGTTCGTTCCCGACGGCCAGGAAAATGACAGCGCCTTCACCGGCTGAGACGGAACGGAGTTCGTAGTCGAGCAAACCTTCGTAAAGAATGCCGATGTATTCTGACGAGAGGTCGGAGAAGTCCACGGGCACGGTGATCGTGGTCGAGCCGGAACCTTGGCGGACGCGGAGAGTCGTTTTAGTGAGAAGCCGAAGGAGCTCCCAGACCTCGCGGTCGGGCATGGTCGGATGCGCGGAGTCGAAACAGGCGTTCTCAAAAACCCAGAGCGCGCGGCTGATGCCATCGAATGATTCCTTGGCACCGGGGGCAAAGAGCGTTCCACCATAAGCGAGTAATGGGAGAGCCTCGTGTTCTGAACCGTCGTGGATGAGTCGGAAGAGCGCGAGCAAGCGCGGCCATGCACCGAAACGGTGGGTGAGGCGTTCGCCGCGTGAGCCGCCAGCGGCGCGGTCAAGGTCCGTAAGCAGCCCAGCAAGGCTATAGCTCTGGTGGTAAATGGGCAGGCTGCGCGGAAGCAGTTCACGGCTTTCGGCGAAGAAACTGAACACCAGCCGCATGATAACACGACAGGCAGCCACGTAGGTATCTGCCGGCGTGGGAGGATTGGCAAGGGCATTGAGAAATGAGCCGTGGCTCTGTATGAGGCGCTCGACGGCGAGCCGAACGCGTTCGCCAAGCAGCGCGGAAAGTTCGGTCTGGCCTTTGCGCGAATCGAGGATTCCACGCAGCAAACGACTGAGCGTGCGACTGGATTTGTCCTCGACCGGCATCAGTGCCGCCGGAGAAAGCAGTATCCGCAAGGCATCGAGTTGTGGTCCGGGCGCACCTTCGACCAACCAGAGTTCGGAATTGCTTTCGCAGGACGCAGAGCTATCGGCTCCGGCCCAGACAATGCGGATTTGATGGCCATTACTCAGAACGGCGAGCGGTTCGTTTCGGGCGCGCATCCATTCCAAAACTCGCGCCACCGCGCGGCGTCCGTGTCCGACGCCGAGCCGCTTTTCGGGCGTGGTGAAGACTGACAGGCGGCTTCCGCCGGGACCATCCCAGACGTAAGCGGGGCGGACGGCTTCACCAGTTACACTGCGATGCGTCCAAGTCGAATCGGGCTTTCGGTTCCATTTACCACCGCCGGTGTGGTCAAGACCGCAAACATTCTCGAACAACACCGTAAGGAGTCGAGTGCGGTTAGCCGCGTCGTCGGGATCATCGGCGAAGTCAGTATATGCGCCTCGAAGCTGTTCCACAGCCCATGAAGAAAGAGATTGTGCGGGTTCGCTGGGGAAGTTTGCTCGGAGACGTTGCTCGTCAAGGAGGAAACCGCTGTGATTCAAGCTGGCCCACCAAATATGTGTTTCAGAAGGGACGCTCATGGCAGGCGCACCTCCAGCGCGATGGGGAACACTTGAATTTCGCCGCTCATCGAGTAGCGGAGCGGGAGCAGATTTTTGGTGATGCGCTCGCGCTCGGCGGCCAGCAGCGTCCGGAGCTGTTCGAAATGCTGGTTGCGGTTAAGCAACTCGGCTTCGAGGGATTCCCTGCGTTTGATGATTTCCCGCTGGTCCTCAGTAAAGAGAAGTGCCTGGCTGAGGTCGGTGGCAAGTTCCGCAAGTTCACGGCGAAGACGCTCAACCGTGTTCTCCTCGATGAGCCGGGAGACTTCACCCTGTCTTGACTGGTAGCGCTCATTCTCGGCGGCGATTGCATCGGCACACTGGCTTTCCAATTCCTGTTTAAGGCGACCGCCGAGTTTGGTGCGCCAACCGTCAAGAAAAGACTTCAAGTCGTCTTCCACGTTGGGCCACCAGTTGCACACGGCGACGCGGTCGGCCTCCGAGGCATCGCCGACAATGCAGCTGCGCCAGATTTTGGCGCTTTGGTGTGGCAGGAGTTGACCGAGTGTTCGGCCCTTGACCGGCAATGCGAGCGTGCGGCTCCAGTGATGAAAAGTCTCGCGAAGATCGTTGACGGCGAGTTCCTCCACCGTAAACAACAATACGGCGTCTGCACCCGCAGGCACTCCGCCCCGGCGCAAAATCCAGCGCTGGCGCGCGCCTTCCTTGAAACGCAGTCGGGCAAACGTGGCGAAGGTCTGGAGAAAAACCGGATGGGCTAGGTGGAGGAGAAGTGTGTCGCGCTTAGGGCGAAAAACTTGGCGGCCATTCGCGAGGGTGTCGATGAAATAGGCGGGGTCGAAGGTTAGAGCGGGCAGGCCACCGGTGCGTGGCTGCCGCACTGAACCGTCCACAATGGCTTGCCACGCCGGGGGAACTTCGGTGGAGAAGCGGACGCGCGTGGCAGAACCTTCGTCGCGAAAAACGGGAAAACGGAAATCAAACGCCATCGCGGTCTCTAATGTTTGCCGGAGCGTGGTGGGATTGAGATCGAGTTCGGCGGCGAGCGCCGCGAGTTGGGCGCGGCTTGCCAGGGCATCGTCGTTTTGCGGCTGAATCTGTGTGTCGCGGGGAATCTCGACACGCTGCTTGGCCTGACGCGCACCGAGGTCGAGTTCCTTCTCCAAGACCGATACATCCTCACCCTGAATAAAGCGACGCTCGAACGCGCGCTCGAACAATTCTCCGGTAGCCCCAATATCTTCGCGAATTGTTTCGAGCTTACCGATGACGTGAGCGAGGAAGGCGAGGTCCTGATCGTCTTCGGTGGCAAAATGATGAATGACGACGTCACGCGCCTGCCCGTGACGATCCAGGCGACCGTTGCGCTGCTCAAGCCGCGCAGGATTCCACGGGATGTCCCAGTGGAGGAGGAATCGGGCCGTTTCTTGGAGGTTCAGACCTTCGGAGGCTGCATCGGTGGCGATGAGAATGCGAACTTTAGCAGCGGGGTCATTAAACGCGGCTTTGATGTCCGCACGCTCGTGCTCACCCATGTTGCCGGAAAGCGTGAGAATTGCGTCATTGTCTTGATACCGAGCGAGGAGTCGGCGATGCAGGTAGTCAAGCGTAGTCTTGTATTCGGTAAAGATGATGAGGCGCTCGTCCGCCAGCCACGCTTTGCCGAAGAGAAGGTTATCGTCGAGCCAGTGGAGCAAGGCGTGGAAACGTGCATCAGCAGCGGGGTTCGTGCCCGGATCGAAAGGGCGAAGTTTCAAACCGGACAACGCGGCATCAAGCGCCGCAGTTTCCGCCCTCAACACAGACAGGAAAGGCTTCAACCAAAGCCCCACGGTGTGGACGGCGTGCTGGTGGCGGCTTTCAGCTTCAAGGTCGTCTCCGGTGTCTTCGCGCACGGCAGACTCGGCGGAGCGAGCACTGGCATCGGAAGCCGTGGCGTCGGCAGCGAGGGCTAATTGGTATCGGTGCCACGACTCAGCAAAAGTCCACGGGCAGGACAAAAGGCGCTTGCCAAGTATCTCGACGGCAAAGGCACCGACACGTTGGCGCTGTCTGGCCTCACCAGCAACAGCCAGTTTCACCGCCAGACGAAAATCCTGGAAGGCATTGGAGAGATTTTTCTCGCGCCCATCAAGGGCGATGGGGATGGCGGAAAGTTGGCGTTCACAGAAGCGTGGGGGCTGGGTGGCTGCGTTAATCTCGCGCTTGAGGCGGCGCACATTTACCTCGCGGATGCGGGTCTTGTCGCGATCGGTTAACTCGCCTTTGCGAGTGAAGCGGACCGGGTCAAGGCGTTCTAGGAGCCCGGTGAAGCTGCGAGTATGACCGTTGTGGGGAGTGGCGGACAGGAAGAGTTTGTGTTCGAAAAACGGCGCAATCAGCCCTAGCGCCCGTGAAAGGTCGCTTTCCTTGCCCACCGCCGATGGGGCGAGGTTATGAGCTTCGTCCACGATTAGAAGATCCCAAGACAGATTGGGAGTGCCAGGTTGTGTCTGTGATGCAGCCCGGAACTCTTCAAACACATCGGCCTGCTTAAGGTAGTGATAAGAGGCAATAACTTTTGAAAAACTGCGCCAAGGGTTAGCGCCGGGGCCGATCTGCTTTTGCAGGGCAACCGTAGAAGGGCGGTCCACGAGGTCAAAACTCAGGGCAAATTTCTCGGCCATTTCCTGCTGCCACTGGACGCGTAGGGAGGCCGGACAGAGGATCAACACGCGGCGCACTCGGCGACGTAAAATCAACTCGGCCAGAATGAGTCCTGCCTCGATCGTTTTTCCGAGACCCACGTCGTCGGAAATCAGCAGGGAAATTCTGGGCATCCGGAGCGCCTTCACGAGGGGCACGAGTTGGTAATCGTCTGGTTGGATGGCGCCGTGAAATGGCGAGGAAAGGGGTGAGGGCCACGCGCTGCTTTCCTGCGGATCGGGCGAAAGGAACGGCTGTAGGGCTGACCAACGGATTGCCCGCGTTAGCGCATCGAACTCCCGTGCGAGCATCGGTTTGGTGTCCCGGTCGGGCGAAGGAGTCTGCCGCGGTTGAACCAACCGTGCATGAGGTTCGAGCTCCCAAATCAACTGGTCTTCTGCGGGCCCATCCAAGTCGGAGTAGTCCACTCGGATGAGGTGAAAAACGCCACCCGCGTTGCGATGCTGGAAAGGTTGGACCGCGCCGATCATGCCGCGCCGATTGCGAACGGTAACCAAGAGACCGGGTCGGGGGTTCATCTCCGATGGTGTTTGTGCTGTTTGAACTGATGCTGAAACAGCGGGCTCAAAATTAGAGGTGGCGGCCTTCATTTCGGTTATGAGAAAGCATTGGAGCAGCCGACAGCATGACGACTGGTGACGCTGATGCTAATGACCTTGTAAGCCTGATCGCACGGCTGCAACCGCGCTCGGGGTTGGGAGACGTTCTTCGCCGTGGTCAGCGTGCGCCCCTTCTCCCCAGCCTTCGGCGGAGCAGAAATCGACAAAGCGCCGGTTTTTTCTTTTGGCCATTGCGATGTAGTCATACCCAAATAAAAGATTCGCGGGCGAGACGTCACGTCTTCCGCTTTGGCTGCGCCGCTTTACCGGCCCGAACCCAGTTGTCCACCTCAGTTGCCGTAAACTTCCACAGGCGACCAAGCTTGTGAGCCGGCATCTTTTTGCGCCCAATCCATTTGTAAATTGTGTCTGGATTGACGCCGAGATGCGCCGCAATTTCTTCGACGGATAGCCAACGTTCATGCATAAACATTTATCCTGATGCCCGGCCGGAGCGAGGTCCCACGCCGGAACCTTCAAATCGGATGAAAGTATGGAGACGTTTGTCCAATTAAACCAGAACAAATCCACATGAAGCGTGGTTGAGCCACATGGGTCGTTTGAGGCAAAGCAGATTTTCTTATTCATAAACATGTCGGCGGCGATCCAGGTATGAGGCCATGCGCTCAGATTGTTCCGTTTCGTCCAGGCGGAACAAGGCGGCGTGGATGACTTCCTTTTCGTGGACCAGGGCGGTGCCGGCCAAGATTTTGCTTTTGAAGCGGTGGTCGGTGCCGTGGCCGATGGAGGGGAACTGCCGCTCGTCGGCAGCCGTGATTTCTTCCAGAAACTTGCGAGCCTGTGGGACGATGGCATCCGGGGCAGGTGCCTGCTGTTTGGATTCAAGCAGCCCCTCAAGTGCGTAGCTGCGAACCAGTTTCGGATGGATTCTGGCGTAGGCCGACGTCAAGGAGATCATGTCCACGCCGGCCGGCTGGCCGTCAATGATGGCAAAAAGGCCGATCTGGTTGGTGACAGGTTTGAAGATTTCGTCGCAGTGGCGGAGGTCCTCCTCCCGGGCCTTAAAAACGTCGTTCATGGCGGAAGTGGAGGATTGGGCGCAGGCTTTGGCCTGGAGGTGGGCAATGCCGTCCCAGACTTCACCCTGGTCGGAATGGTAGGTACCGGTTGCCTCCAGGGAGCAGTGGACGGACTGGGTCTTCTTGGAGCGGGTTTTGTAGGCCATGATGTTGCCGGATTCGCTGAACGCTTTGGATGCGTAGGACCATCTGCCTTGCTCGGTGCAACTGACCGGGATTTTGGTTTCGGAGGCTTCTTTGAGCAAAACGGACGTGTTGAGGACACGGTTTTGTTTGGCCCCGGCCAGTTCCTCGCCGTCAATCAAGAGGACGGGTTTGGTGCCGCGATTGACAACCATCAACTCCGGGACCGAGCCGGCGGGGGAGGTTTCTGTGAAGACGAGCCCCCCGACGGCGAGGGCCTCACCGAGGGTGAGGTATTGAAAGGCGCCGTCCGCCAGCGCGATGAGTGGAACGATGGCGATGTTTTTGAAGGTCTGAGGTTCCCCGAACTGAACCGACTGCAACCGAGAATTGACTGCGTTTTCCATCTGTTTCCTTTCTTTGTGGGCGAAGGGGCGCATCGCCCGTTTTTTCTCTGACTGCGCGGATCATTTTATGTCCGAATCAACCTCCAGCCCCCCGCCCCTCATTAACTGGAATGCCGATCTTCCGAATTTACGAGCACAACCTAACAGATGGGGTATGACATCCGCCGGCACACCTGTTTATTACTTGTAAACCGATTTGGAACGGGGTTCGAGGAGGCCGCGGTATTAGAAATCGCGCAGATAAATGTGCGCCGCGACTTTCAGAAAGTCGCCCTGCCACGATTTGGATTCCAGTTTGGCAAACAGCAGTTTGCCCGCGTCCAACAGCCGTGCCAGGACTTCGCTTTTGGCGCGCGGAACATAGCCAAGATGATAC
>Ga0182027_10002508_pt1 | contig 29651 bp, 23 predicted proteins | sample 712E1DmetaG_FD_121300 | JGI IMG/M metagenome (GOLD analysis project Ga0182027, IMG submission 121300) | Permafrost microbial communities from Stordalen Mire, Sweden - 712E1D metaG (Illumina Assembly) | ecosystem: Environmental > Terrestrial > Soil > Wetlands > Permafrost | place: Sweden...
ACAAGGACGGCACCTTCACGAACGTGACGGACCGGGCCGGGATCTCCGGCGAAGGGCAGGGCCATTCCGCCACCTGGTGGGACTATGACAACGACGGCTGGCCGGATCTCTACGTGGCGAACGACTTTGCTGCGCCCGACAAATTGTATCACAATAACCGCGACGGCACCTTCACCAACGTCATCGATCAGGTGGTGCCGCACATGCCGTACTCCTCGATGGGCTCGGACCTGGGCGATGTGAACAATGACGGGCGCATCGACTTCCTGGTCGCGGACATGGCGGCGACCACCCACCAGAAGGATCAACGCACCATGGCCGCTTCGCGCAGCTTCAACCCGGATCCGCCGGAGAACTCCACGGCGGCGCCGCAATACATGCGCAGTGCCCTTTATCTCAACACCGGCACGGGCCGCTTCCTCGAAGCCGCATTTCTCACGGGTCTGGCCGCAACCGACTGGACGTGGTCGCCGCGTTTTGAGGATTTGGACAACGATGGGCGCCTCGATTTTTTTGTGACGAATGGCATGCACCGGGAGGTGCACAATACCGACCTGATAAAACGTCTGGCGATGGCGGAGACCCCTGACGACAAGGTGCGGATTGAGCGGGCAAGTCCGGTGCTGGTCGAGCAACACCTGGCGTTCCGCAATCTGGGCAACCTGCGGTTCGAAGACGTTAGCGCAGCCTGGGGTCTCGACGAGAAAGGGGTCGGTTTTGGCTCGGCGTTTGGCGACCTGGACGGCGATGGCGATCTGGATATTGTTTATACGAACTACCAGAAGGGCGTCACGTTGCTGCGCAACGATTGCGACACCGGGCACCGGGTGATTTTTGTCCTGCGCGGCACGCGGTCGAACCGTTTCGGCGTCGGCGCCACCGTGCGAATCGAATCGGACTCGGGTATCCAGGTCCGCCAACTCGTGCTGGCGCGCGGCGTTCTGTCCAACTCTGAACCGATTCTGCACTTTGGCCTCGGAGAGGATCCCCGCCTCAAAACCGTCACGGTGTCTTGGCCCAGCGGGCAGACCCAGGTATTCACGGATCTAGCGGTGGACCGGAAATTCATCATCACGGAACAATCGGGCCCGGTCTTGCCACCGGCAGCCGCGGCGCCGCCGGTCGTGGGCCAGTTCACCGAAATGAGCCAGGCGCTGAATGTCTCGTTGTTGTCGCGAGAGAGCGCGGTGGATGAAACAATTCAACAGCCGCTGCTTCCGATGCGACAGAACCGGCGGGGACCCGCGCTTGCCGTGGGCGACGTCAAGGGCAATGGCGAGGACGATGTGATCATCGGCGGTACGCCCGCGGATCCGACGCGGCTGCTGTTGCGGGGCGACGGGGCGCGGTTTGCCGATGCGGCGGCGCTGGTTGCGGCTGGTACGCTTAACGACGGGCCGCTGCTGTTGTTCGATGCTGCTGGCAACGGATCCGGCGATCTGCTCGTGACGCGGGGGGGAGTGGCCGAAGCGGCGGGTTCGGCGGGGTACCAGCCGGAACTTTTACTCAACGACGGACATGGCGGCTTTCGACCGGCGCCGTCCGGGGCGCTTCCGGCGCTGGCAATGAGCGTGGGAGCGGTGGCTGCGGCAGATTTCGAGCGCAACGGCCGGCTGGGGCTTTTTCTGGGCGCGCGGGTGCTTCCAGGGCTCTACCCGCTCGTGTCGAAAAGCGCATTGCTGGCCAACCGCGGCGGCCGGTTTGAAGATGTCACCGACACGCTGGCGCCGGGGTTGCGGGAGGTCGGCATGGTGACGTCCGCGTTGTGGAGCGATGTCGATGGCGACGGCTGGCCCGATCTGTTGCTCGCTTTGGAGTGGGGGCCGGTGAAGTATTTCCACAACAATCAGGGCAAGGGCTTCGAGGACTGGACGCAGAGAGCCGGATTTGCCGCTGCTGGCACCGGGTGGTGGAACTCGCTTGCTGCTGCCGATTTTAACGGCGACGGCCGGCCCGACTACGTCGTCGGCAACCTCGGCCTGAACACCCAGTATCGCGCCAGTCCGGAACATCCGGCGTTGCTTTACTGCGGTGACTTCAAGGGCGACGGTTCGACGCAGCTCGTCGAGGCCTATTACGAAGGCGACCGGCTCTATCCGTGGCGCACCCGGCGCGACCTGGGAGCGGGGATTCCTTCGATTCTAAAGCGCTATCCGCGGAATGATTTCTACGCGCGGGCCACGCTCGGCGAAATTCTGGGAGAGGACAAACTGGCGGCGGCGCAGCGGTTCGCTGCGACTGAGTTTCGCAGCGGCGTATTCCTCAGCCAGTCCGACGGCACATATCGGTTCGAGGCGTTGCCGCGGCTCGCACAGCTCTCGCCGCTCCAGGGACTGGTCGCGGGCGATTTCGATGGCGATGGACACGCGGACATCTATGCGGTGCAGAATTCGTATTCGCCGATCCCGCTGGTTGGGCGCTTCGACGGCGGACTGAGCGTGCTATTGCGCGGCGACGGGCGGGGACATTTCACTGCGGTTCCGCCGGTGGACAGCGGTCTGGTCGTGCCCGGAGACGCCAAGGCGCTTGCCGTGCTGGACCTGGACCATGACGGCTGGCCCGACTTCCTGATCACCCGCAACAACAGCACCACGCTGGCCTACCGCAACCAGGGGATTGCCGGCCGGCATTCCCTGTGCGTGCGGCTGCGCGGTCCCGCGGGAAATCCCGCCGCGGTTGGCGCGCGCGTCGAGCTGGAACTGGCCGACGATTCGACGCAGACCGGCGAGATCTACGCCGGGTCGGGCTATTACACGCAGTCCGCAGCAGATTGCTTCTTCGGCTATCCCGAATCCAATCCACCACGGAAGCTGCGCGTTCGCTGGCCGACGGGAGTGACCAACAATCACGAAGTTCCACCGCAAGCGACCACCGTCGTTCTGTCCGCCCCTTTATCGTGAATCGGGATGTGTCTCAGATGCTTGCTTTTCCAGAGAGCGGCGCCAGTCCCGGACCGGCGAATTCGCCGAGCGCCACTGTATTTGCAGGGATGTTTCATGGAGGCGCGACGCCCTCGTCGCGTGGGTCTCTTCAAACACCGCGAGGGCGCCGCGTCTCCATGATCCTAGATTCCGCAGGAGGGATTGCGGAAGCGCACGTTGGATCTGAGACGGTCCTGCCGCTGCCCGGTTTCCCCGTCTGAAATCTCGTGAGAGGTGTACAAAGGATCACGGGTTCTTCCTGAAAGACAGCCAGATTTGGCGGGTCGAAGAGGAGATTCGGTAAGGTCGCAATAAAACTGTTTGACAGAATGGAAATACTGTTGACATTGCGATAATGCGGGTCGTCTTGTCGATCGCCCCGCCGAACTGACATTTACCCCTGTATCCACGCTGTTCACCCTTCGATTGTTGCCCTCTGCCCCTCGTGAGATCGGGAAATCATTCGTTTTGGTAGCTCCCACTAACGTCCCAACCGAAAACGCTGACTAGCACCATGAGATTACCCAACGCGCCAGCTAATCCCCCCCCCGCGAGAGCCTTTCGCCTTGTCATGGCGGCTGCGCTTTCGCTGCAGATAACCAGTCTGGGTCTCGCGCAGATCGCGAATACTCCATCCACAAAAACTGCTCCGGCTGCCAATACAAGCCCGTCCATTGGCACTGCCCCGGCTACCGGCTCTGACGAAGAGGTTGTCCAACTTTCTCCGTTCGTTGTGGATGCCAGCAAAGACCAAGGCTACCGCGCCACCAGCACGCTGGCCGGCACTCGCGTCAATACGAACCTCAAGGACCTTGCGGGACCGATCTCCGTGGTGACGAAGGATCTGTTGGAGGATATCGACGCTACAAATATCAATGATGTTCTGGCGTATCAGGTGGGATCAGAAGGCACGCGCGACTTTGTTGCAACCGGCGTTGTTTTGGGTCGCCAATCGGACGGACCTGCCCAGGACGCAAGCGCTTCCACCCGCGCGCGAGGACTTGCCGCGTTTGACGTCACGCGTGACTACTTCTATTCATTGGCGGTGACTGGTCCGACTTCCCTGTCGACAGCCACGTCGGTTGGCCTCGACACGTACAACTTGGATAGCGTCACGATCGTTCGTGGTCCGAATTCGGTTTTGGCGGGTTTGGGTTCTCCGGCCGGAATCATCAATTTCGCGCCCGCAGGAGCCAGCTTTGGGAAAAACAAGACCGAGGTGACTGCGCGCGGCGGCAGTTATGGTGACAAGCGGGGAACGTTCAACAGCAACTTGGTTGCGCTCCCCAATATGCTTGCATTCCGCGTTGCCGGGGAATGGGAAGACAAGGGTTTCAAACAGCAGCCTGCCTACGCTCATGACCGGCGCCTCTATCTTGCGATGGCGTATAAACCTTTCAGCAAAACGACAATCGATGCGTCGGTGGAATCGGTGAAGATCCATCAGGATTTGCCGAACACACTGACGCCCGAGGATGACATTACCCAGTGGATCAATTTCGGAAAGCCGTTGAGCCCGAAAAACGGCGTGGTGACCGGCAACGGTTCCAGCTATCTGTATACAGGGTTGGGTACCAACGAGCCGACTACGTTATACAATGCCGATGGATCCGTGTATAAGGCATACAATACGAATACGCAATATGCCTATTCCCAGGAAAACCTTTCGAATGTCGGGCTTTGGCAGGCAACGCGCTTCAGCAGCAATCAGTACGGCAATTGGGCGAGTCTGAATACATCCCCCAGCAACGCGCAGAACAACATGATGACCAAGACCGTGACAATCAACCAGGGACTCCTTCCCGGCCTGGATCTAAACGTTGCCTATCTGGGCGAGCGTCTCACGTCTCATCAGCTGGATCTGTTCCGTCCAGAATACGTTCAATACGGTGTCGACGTCAATCAGACGCTCCCGGACGGTTCACCGAACGCCCATTACGGTGAAACTTACATGTATTATCGCGGGCTCGATAATCAACAGGATACTGTTGCAACAAACCGGGTGGAACGGGCAACGCTCACCTACGATCTCAACCTCGAGAAATACAATAAATGGTTTGGGCGGTATCATCTTACAGGGTTTCTTGAACAGCGCAGGACTGAATCCGACTTCACTGATTTTAATGCGATGTCGAGCACCCAGGGTACGGGAAGTCTCGGCACAGGTCCTGCCTACCAAACCGAGACCGGAGTGATCTATTATATGGGTGGCACGGCGGCAAATGGCTACCAAATCCAGACAACCCCGCGCACACCGCAATTGGTGACCAACCAGCCGTACCTCAATCCAGATAAAACGACCGGGACACTCACCGACGGCAACTATCTGAAAGAGGAGGACAAGGCTCTGACAAAACTTGGAACATCCGCTCTCGTCGCGCAGGCGAATCTCCTAAACGACATGGTCGTGCCGATGATTGGAATCCGCCGGGATACGGATGAGCAGGGCAATGTCGGCTCGAACGCGAGCAATGGCACGATCCCTGGAACGGGTGGTCTCATCGGGCCTGCAGCTGGCAATTACGGCCAGCTGGCCAAGATCGCCGTTGCGACGAAGACTTACGGTGTTGTCGTGCATCCTTTGAAGTGGATCAATGTGTTTTACCAGCATTCCCAGAATTTTGTTCCAAATGCCGGATCGATCGACTTGGTGGGAAGCGCGACGCCGCACCCCGCGGGAGAATCGAAAGACTATGGATTTTCGGTCGATCTTTTCGAGGGGAAGCTCAACGCGAAGGTTGATTGGTATCAGACCTACGCACTCAACGGAGCGGCGCCTTCGGTCAATTTCCCGTTGGTGCAATGGAGCATTCCGTTCATGCAGGTCGGAGCCTATGGATCGAACCCGATGCAAGATCTGCTCAACCAGGCGATCGCGAAAGGATTGGTTCCGGCTGGCACCAAACTCGAAACAGGTTTGGATCCGTCGATCGTCACCGGCGACCCACGACTGGCAAATGCATACACCTCCAACAATCAGGCCAAGGGCGTCGAGTTTGAGCTCACCTACAATGTAACGAAGAATTGGCGCATCTTTGGAACGATATCCAAGGATCAGGCTGAGCAGTCGAATATCGCCAGCGCACTCACTTCGTACATTAATGCGCGGGTCAAATATTGGCAGAGCACCCCCGGGCTGTGGACAGGTTTGACAACGAAACAGGACTGGTCGGGACAACCGGAAACCGGTCAGCAGGTTTACAACAACGACGTTCTTGGGCCGTTTGTCGCCTACCAGTCTGCCGACGGGCAACCTTCGACGCAGCTGCATAAGTGGAAGGCTTCTTTGGTCCAGACCTATACGTTCAACGATGGATCTCTCAAGGGCCTGAGCGTGGGTGCTGGACTGCGTTACCTCGACAAGACCGTAATAGGCAATCCGGCGATCTATTCACTAGTCAACGGAACACAAACTGTGACCGGATTGGATCTCGCTCATCCGTACACGACGCCGGGTCGGATCGGCATCGACGCCTGGGTTGGATATGCGATGAAGGTCTATGGCGACAAGTATCGGCTCAATTTCCAGTTGAACGTTCGAGATCTGGGAGAAAAGAGCGGATACCGGCCGATTGTCGCAAACTCGGATGGTACGCATGCAGTTTTCCAGATCGTGCAACCCATGACGTTCTACTTCACCACGAAGCTGGAATTCTAGGGTATTTGTCATTCGTTTGATGGTGTTTTGGGGTTTATTCGAAGCCCTCCCGGGTTTGCGCCCGGGGGGGCTTTGTGCTAATCCCGGTTCCCTTTGTCCATGAATCCACTCTTTAAGATCTTCATCCTCGCCTTGCTCGGCTGCGGTATTGCTGCTGCTCAATCTCCGACTCAATCGACGTCCGTATGGCTGCTGGGTGACCGACGGGCCGTATCTGTATAAATCCAAATCGGGAAAACTCTTCATGATCTGGTCGAGCGGCGGCGCCACTGGCTATGCGACGGGCATCGCGATCTCTGATTCGGGCCAGCTCAAAGGCCCATGGCGACAGCAGGCCGCGCCACTCTACGCAGATGACGGCGGGCACGGTATGATCTTCCGCCGTTTCGACGGCCAGCTGATGCTTGTCCTCCATCAGCCCAATCAGGCAACCGAGCGGGCCCGGTTGTTTGAGCTCGAAGACACCGGCGAGACGTTGCGCATTGTGCGTTCGTTTCCTCCATAATGTGCTCGGAAAATCCAAAATCCGCTGTCGAAGCAAACCACCGATTCTAAGAAGAAAGCCCCCTGGAGGATCATCGCATGACTTCCTCAAACGCCCATTCCTCGCTGTCGAGATTCTCTTCGTGGTTCTGACTGCTGGCGCCCGGGGTGCCGATTCCAGGCCGGTGGCGGCCTCCGTGGATGCGAGCACTAGCTGGATTCCGGCGGCTGGGCCAGCTCGTTGAGCAGGTCCGCCAGCCGGTCGAGGCGGGCGGGGCCCATCTCGGCGTAGACCGGGACATACAGAACGTGTGACATCGCGGCGGTCGCGGCTGGCGGCGCCGGGTGGCCGTTGTCACCGGGAACTGCGTAGAGGCTGGAACTCGCGCACGTGGTGTCGAAGCCTTCGCGTGCCAGCCTCCGCATCAGCGCCGCCCGGTCGCGCACCCTCAGTGGGAACAGCCAGTGCGTGCGATTCGGAGCCTGCGCGCCGAGCGGACGCACCGTCGCCAGCCGCATGAGCACACGCTCCCCCGCCGCCGCTCGTCGCCGCACCCGGTTCGCGTCGTAGGTCGCGAGCCGGTGTTCGAGCAGGCGTACCAACGCCTCGCAGGGTCGATGGCGCAGTTTCTGGAAGAAATCGCCGCCGGCAAACCCACGGCCCAGTTGCGTGATGACCACGTCGGGGTCACGCCCCGCCAGGCGCACCGCGGCCATAATTGCTCCGTAGGTCCAGGAAAGCAACAGCGGGTGGAAGCAAGCGAACTTGAGCACGCGCCGCAGAAACGCGCCGGTGGACTGCACCGGCCATGTCGCGTGCCGGCGGCGCAGCCGGTCGAGCAGCGCCGCGTCCTGCACGAGCAACACGGCGCCGCCAAGCGCCGTAGCCGTCTTGATCGGGCCGAAGCTGAACATGCGCACGTTGCTCGCCTCGTGGCCCACGAAGCCGTCCGCCGTGAACGCCTGGGCGCAATCCTCCAGCATCAGCAGGCCGTGTGCGTGCGCCCAGTCGGCAATCCGCCCGAGCACGAGGTGACTGCCGAACAGGTGGGCGACCAGCACGGCCTTGGTGCGCGGCGTTCGGGCTGCGTCCAGCGCCGCCTCGTCTACCGCGAGCGTCTCCGGATCGATGTCGACCGGCACCGGCACCAGCCCGTGCTCGCGCAGGATGCGCGTCATGTCGGGGATGGTGATGGCCGACACGAGCACTTCGCTGCCGGCGGGCCACGCCAGTTCCGCAAGCAGCAGGTCGAAGCCGCTGCGCACCGCGAGGCACACCAGGCTGTCGGCGCGACACGCCAGCAAAGCGCCCGCCGGCGCCGCCAGCTCGCGCGTGAGACCGCAGCCGGCGGCCATGGCGTAGGCAATGTCGCCCCAGCCGATGTCGATCTGTTTGCGGGCGATCACGGTCCGTCGCGACCAGGTTCGCGCGGTTTCCACCCGGGCCAGTAATGTTCGAGCGCCGATTCCGGCGCCGGCAACAGCTTGCCCGGGTTGCAGAGGTTGTCGGGGTCGAGTGTGGCCTTCACACTGCGCAGAGTCCGCAGCGCAGTCGGTCCAAGGTAGCCTTCGACCCACGGCAGGTGTTCGTAACCGATCGAGTGGTGGTGCGACAGCGCCGCGCCGGACTCGACCAGCAGGTCGACCGCCAGTTTCTTCGTGCGGAGGTATTGGGGCATCTCGTTGCCGGCCTCGCCTGCCGCCCCGAACGTGAAATATAGGCACACGCCGTGGGCGTAGACGTGCGACAGGTGGCAGCCGACGTAGCCGGGATATTCGCCGCGCGCAATCTCACGATGCAGCGCCGCGTGGACCTTCTCGTAGGTGGGAAGCAGGTTTTTCCACAGCACGGTCGCTTCGGTGACGTCGACCATGGCGCCGCGTTCCATCATCAGATCGCGCAGCAGCGGATATTCGTATTTGCGCGCATACCAGACGTCGCCCGCAGTACGGCCGAGGTCGAAGCCACGATAATCGCCGGCCAGCGCGAGGGCGCACCGTTGCCGGTGCGCGACTTCCACTGTCGGGCCCTCCCAGCCGACGATCAGCAGGCAGGCGTCGTCGAGCCGGAAGCCGCGCCACCGCCGCAGGTAGGTTTTAACCGCAAGGGAGAGCAAATGCTGCCAGGCGTTGCTCGGCGGCTTGAGCGTCAGGCCCATGGCCGTCTCCTCCGGGTTGGACAGACGCATCGTCGACGGCGGCACGCCTTCGCGCCAGCACCGTCGGATGAACTCCACGCCGGCGCGGAAATCCGGAAAGAGCACGCCGCGGTAGATGCGGGTGCCGAGCGGGGCGACGCGCATCGTCGCCTCCGTGATGATGCCCAACACGCCCTCGGAGCCGACCACGAGCTGATTCAGGTCCGGACCGACCGCGGCCCGCGGCACGGCGTGCGTGACGAGCGTGCCGGCCGGCGTGACGAGCTTCAGGGCGACGACCATGTCCTCGATCTTGCCGCGGGCGTCAGATTGCATGCCGGCGGAGCGCGTGGCGAGCCAGCCGCCGAGCGTCGAATACTCGAAGGAGTCGGGAAAATGCCCGAGCGTGTAGCCACGGCGGTTCAGCGCCTCCTCCAGTTCCGGACCGAGGGCGCCCGCCTCGAGCGTGGCGACTTGCGAATCCTCGTCGAGCGCCAGCAGACGGTTGAGGCGGCGGAGGTTGACGGTGAGCACGACGCCAGTCCACGCCGGGCTCGGCTCGATGCCGCCGACGATGTTGGTGCCGCCGCCGAAGGGAATCAGCTTCGCGTGGTGGACGCCGGCCAACGCGACGAGCTTCTCCACCTGCGTGTGCGAATCGGGAAACGCGACCACGTCGGGCACGCGGCCGAGTTCGCCGCGGCGGGCGCGCAGCAGGTCGCGGTAGCTTTTGCCGTAGCTGTGCAGCAGGCGCGTCTCGCCGTCGAGCGCGACGTATTGCTCGCCCAGCAGCGCGCGCAAATCGGCTACGAGCGCCGCGCCGGCACCCGACGGCGGCACGGCGAGTGTCGCCGGATCGACCGGCGGCGTGACCGGGTCGCGGTCGAGGCCGAGCCGGCGGTGGATGAACTCCCACAGGGCGGGTTTGTCCGAAGCGTCGAACGCCCGGCCTGGAGGCCCCCAGTTCGTGAATGACAGGAGGCGCGGTCTCATGCCGGCCGCCTTTCGTCGTGCCACGGAGCGAAACCGTCCGGGCTGCGCACGTAGGCGTGGTCGGCCGCGGCCAACATCGCGAAATCGCCCGGCCCGTCACCGTAGGCGTACAATTCGCAGGCATTCTTGTCGCCGATCATACGGAGCAAGCGTTCGAGTTTTTCCGTTCCATCGCAACTCGATTCAGGCATGGCGCCGGTCAGCCGCCCGTCATGCCCGACCTCCAGGCGCGTGGCGATGACGTCGGAGATGCCGAGCGAGCGCGCCCACGGTCGCAGGTAGACCTCGTAGCCGCGGCTGACGAGGATGCAGCGATGCCCTTGGCCGAGGTGCCAATACAGCCGTTTCATTGCCTCCGGTTCCAGGTAATCCGGCAGCGTCCGGCGCAGGTAGATCTGGGCCGCCGCCTCGACAACCACCGCCTGCCGGTCCGCAAAGACCGCGTGGTTGATCCGGTCGAGACACGCCTCGTGCCGCCAGCGCAGTCCGTAGCCGGCGAGCGCCGGCAGATGGCGCAGCCAGAACCACGTGTAGCGCCACGGGCCGAGCAACTGGCGGAAGAACCGCAGGCCGCTCACGCCCTCGCTCAGCGTGCCGTCGAAGTCAAAAGCGGCGATGACTGGCTTGCTCATGGCAACCGCTCGCGCAGTTCGAACATCGCCCGGCGCACGGCAGCGGCGAGCGCCGCGCCACCGTCACCCGCCAGCGGCACCGGCAGGCCGAACGCCACGCGCAGGCGGCCTGGCCGCGGCCACCCTGCTCCACGCGGGAGGGCGCGGAAGGTGCCGTCGATCCAGCACGGGACGACCGGCACGCGCAGCCGCCCGCCGAAAAATGAGAGGCCGTCCTTGAACGGTTGCAACTCCCCCGTGGCCGACCGCGTGCCCTCCGGAAACAAGACGAGGATGTGTCCCGTCGCCCGGCATGCCTCGAGGCGGCGTAGATTTTGTTTGAGGGCGCCGATGTGTCCTTCGCGCTCGAATGGCAGCAGCGGCAGCATCCGCGCCGCCAGGCCGCCCAGCCGCCGGCCGGAGAAAAAATAGTCCCGCGCCGCCGGGAACACGAGATCGCCACGCCGACGGCCGACCGCCGCCAACAACGCCAGGCTGTCAAGGTGGCTTGTATGGTTGGCGACAATGAGAAAGGCTCCCGATGCCGGCAGGTGCTCGACACCGGTCACGCGCAGCCGGAACCACATCCGCAGCCAGGCGAGCAGCAGCGCACGTGCCGGGCGGTGCCACGGCGAGTCTGGCAACGGCATCAGCGCGACGGATTCAGGATCCGAAACGACAAACGTAGCTGGCTGCGTCAGCGAGGAGAACGAAGCGGGCGGCCCCGCGGGGCACTTGGCCGCCACTGCCGCGTCGAATGCGTCGAGCGTGGTGATCTTCTCCAATTCCTCCTCCGCGAACTCGATGCCGAAGGCGGACTCCACCGCGAGCACGAATTCGAGCCGCGCGATCGAATCGAAATCCGTGAGCGAGGAGGGCGCCGCGGCGCGGCAGTTGCCACGGCTGGCCCACACGTGTGCGGCGATTTCCTGCAGGCGTTCCCTAGGCATTGGCTTGCGGCAGGGCGGCGGGCGCGGGCGCCGCAGCGCCCCGCTGGGTTTCAATGGCAGGCGGCGCCCAGCCGACCCGCACGAAGTAGTCGCAGTAGCGCGCGAACAGCTGGTCGTCCATGGCCGGCGCGGGAACGCCGAGCCCACCCAGGAAGGCGCGCGTGGCGGCGCTGTCGAAGCGCGGACGGGGCGGCTGAAGAAAAGCGTCGGGCACGGGCTTGGCGAGCCGTGCGTTGGCCTTCAGGAACAGCGGGGCGAGCGGACGGAGGGCATTTTGCGGCTGGCGGGAAAAACGCCGCAGCTCTTGTTTCCATTCGGCAAAGGGCCGGAGTTCGAGGTCGTAGCCGGCGGCTTGCAGTGCTCGGCCGATGTCGGCAAGCCTCAGCCCGCGGGCGCCGGCATAATGCAGCGTCCGCTCCGCGCTTGCTGGCTCGCGCACGAGCCGTGCCACCGCCCTGCTGACGTAATCGACCGGGATGATGTCCAGCGGCGAGCATTCGTCGGGCCAGAAGCCGCCCTGGATGCAGCCGACCATCATGCGCACGATCAAATTGTCGAGGTCCACCACGCCGGTCTCGCTGTGCCCGACGATGAATGGCGGGCGGTGCACGCAAACCGGGAGGCAGCGATCCCGCGCCGCCACAACCAGCCGCTCAGCGACCCACTTGCTTTGGGTGTAGCCAGTCACGCTGTCGTCGCACCGCTCCGGCACATCCGTCTCGCGCACGATCTTGCCCAGATAGGACCGGGCATCGAACACGCCTGACGAGGAAATGTAGTGAAGCGCCTTCGTCGGTCCGGTGACGGCGAACTGCAATACCGAGCGCGTGCCGCCGACGTTGGTGTCGCGCAACGCCTCGTAGGGCTGGTAGAAATTCATCGCGGCTGCGCCATGCACGATCGTGTCGACGGTGTGGGCCAGCCGCGTGTAGTCCGCCTCGGCGAGACCGAGCCGCGGCTGCGCAAGGTCGCCACAGACGGCATGCACCCGGTCGGACGGCAGCGCGTCAGGCAACTCGTAGTGGCGTTGGACGTGGGCCAGCCGCGCCAGGCCCTCGTCCGGCGTTGGTGCGCGCACGAGGCAATGCACCGTGGCCGTGGTCTGTCGCAGAAGTTCGGACAGCAGGAACGCGCCGAGAAAACCAGTTGCTCCCGTTAGCAGGATGGACCGCGGTTCGCCAGGCTGCGCGGCGGCGGGCGCCGACACGGCAAAAGCATCGTCGAGCCGGCCGTCGGCTCGCAGGCCGGCTTCGACAGCGTCGAACGGACTGGCCGGGCGGCTGGATCGTGATTGAGGAGTGCCATCCACCATGTCGGCGCGGATTCAATGTCGGCGCTCAGGGCAGTGCAAGCGCCGCGTCGCGGCTGCTGTAGCTTACAGACGGACGCGCCCGAAGCTTTCTCGCGAGCGTCGCCAGAAAGCCAGGTCGTCCCGCCAAAGCGGCGCCGGCGGAAGCTTCGCCCGGAGATACGCCAGGACTTCCGCCGGGCTTCGCGCTTCGCGAAGATCCTGCCACACCTCGTGCACCAGGCTCCGTATCAGACGCCCGAATGAAAGCTTGTGCTTGCCCCCGGTCTTCCAGGTACCGGCGAAGTGGTGCTTGGCGTAGATGTGTCGGGTGAACGGAAACAGGTCGGGGTACGAGGGCAGGCTGGGAGGCATCCAACAAATCTGGGGCAGCAGACGGAGGGGGAACTTCCCGCCGTGTTCGTGTACAAGGTGCGTGAGCAGACCAGGTCCGGTGAAGTCGATCACTTCCTCCGGCGAGACGACCGCCGCGCCGCGCCGGATCTCGTCGATGGCCAACTGCAGGAATCCGTGTTCCGGACGGGCGGCGAAAATGCAATTGGCGATCCGTATCCGGTGCGGGAACCGCCCGCGACGGACCTCGATCGGTGACCACGTCTCCTCGACCCCGAGGACGAGACCACATCCGGCGAGGAGCGCGTCGTGATTTCGGCGGCATTCCATGTCGACGTCGGCGTAGAGGCCGCCGCACCGGAACACGACGAGGTACCGGAAAAAATCGGCGCGCTGGATCGGCTTTGCCAATCCGTCGTAGAGCGCGAGCAGGTCCGGGAACTCCCGGGTTACAAACGCCCGGCAGTCCGCGTCGTCGTAGAGCCGGATTTCCCAGTCGGGATGAAATCGCCGCCAGCTTTCGCACAATTCGACGAATCGCGCCGGCAGATCGCGGGTCTTCCAGGTCTGGTGAAGGATATGGGGGATGCTAGCTTCCATGGGGAGGCCACACGTATTTTGCCGGAGAGCGGTCGACCAGCCGCACCCGCCGGCGCTCCAGCTTCTTCTCCCGCTGGTGATCAAAGTCGACATAGGCTGCCGAGTTCCAGTCCGGTCCAAAGCTGCGCCCGAAGTAGGCGGCGGGCTCCCGCGGGCAGGGCAGAAAAAGCGGGCCGAAGGGCCGGCGCACCAGCGGAAGGAATTCATCATCGAGGAAGAAATATGATCTCCACTCGAACCGCGCCCGCCACCGCGCGTACACCACCCGCCCGGCCGCGCGCTTTGCCGGGAACAGATCGATGAACGGATAACGGTGGCGGTGCCACGGCACCGGCCGTCCCACCGGGCTGAAGAGCCTGTATCCACCCCACCAAGACGCCAGCTCGCATCCGGCCTGCTGGAGCCGGCCGCGCAGGGATCGCAACCTCCCCTCGTCCTCGTGGAAGAACTGCAGATCGGCGTCGTCATCCCAGGGGATCATGCCGCCGTGCCGGACGGCGCCGAGCAGCGTGCCCCCGCAGGGCCAGAAATCGAGATGGTTCCCGTCGGCGATGCCGGCGAAGATATCCAGCAGCTGGTAGATCTGTCCGACGACGGCCGGATCCGTGCGCGGGAGGACGGAGTCAGTCGCCGCGGGGTCGGGGCGGGGCTCACCGGACTCGCTCACCGGGGGCCTCCCTCCGCCGCTGCGGCGGCCCCGCGCCGCCAGTCGGCGGAAAAATAGGCGATTACGCGGTCGTTCGTCTCGCCTGACCGGTTCTCTTGGCGATCGAGCGCCCGTCCGCAGAGGGCGGCGGCGGCGGGGGCGTAGATCCAGGGGCCGCTGAAAGGAATCACGAACTTCGGCACGTTCCGGCGCGCCAGATGACCGCTGATCCAAATGTCATCGACGAAGAACGCCCCTGGCGGCGCCGGTTCATAGTCGAAGAACGCCGCATCGAAAAAGCCCGGCCTCACGAGAATCCCGCCGCAACCGGTGATCACATCGGTCCGGACTGGCGCGGCGATTTCGGTGCCCTTGAGCGCCCGGCTGTCGCGCCAGCGCAGGCTGGCGGGCATGGGCCAGCCGCGCAGGCTGAGCGCGGCCTCCGGCATCTCCGGCGCACGGCGGACAAACGTTTCGACGAAGCGGCGCGGGTAGATATTGTCGTCGTCCACGGCAAGGACCGCATCGTCGGGGCCGCGGCCCGGCTGGCGCAGGGCCGGGATCAGCTTCGTGGCGGGCCCCCAATCGCGGTCGCAGGCAAGGACCTCGACTGCGGTCTGGCGTCGCAGGAGCGCAGGGACTCGATAGGGCCGCTGTTCACGCTGCGACCAACGGGGCACAGCCAGGACGATGCGCCGCGGCCGCACCGTCTGGTCGAGCAGTCCGTTCAACGTCGGATAGATGAAGGGGAGGCGGGCCGGGGTCGTCGTCAGCGCCACGGTGAGGTCAGCCACGGCCGTTGCAGGCGCAGGCACGCCCCAGCGCGCGAACCTCCGTCGTGCCAGCAGGTGCAACAGCAGGTAACGGCAGCCTTCCGAGACTCCGTGGCCGGATGCCGCGCCCGTGATCGGCTGGATCGGCCGCACGTTCATCGTGCGAAATAGATGCGCTTGAGTTGTTCCTCGAAGGTGGGCGACGAGTTCACCACGTCGAGGAACTGAGCCTTGTCGAGCGTGAGCAAGTCGACGGGCCCGGCGGCGCGCACCGTGGCTGCGCGTGGTTGGTCGTGGAGCAATGCCAGCTCGCCGAAGAAGTTGCCGGGGCCGAGATGGGAGACGGTCGCCCGTGCGCCGTCCTTTTCGATCTCCACATCGACCCGCCCGCTGAGCACGATGTAGAATTTGTCGCCGATGTCGCCCTGGCGCATGACGGCCGCACCGGCCGCCACTTGCTCGCGCTTGACCTTGCCCGCCACCCCGGCAAGCAGCGTCGGCGTCGATTGGGCGAACACGGAGCATTGGCGGAGAATCTTGCAGATGGCCTCGTTCTCGGCCACGGCCACATCGGACACCACGTAGCCGTCGACCATGTTCACGATGCGGTCGGCGACATCGAGAATGCGATTGTCATGGGTGACGATCATGACGGTGGTCTGCTCGCTCCGGGCCAGGTTCTGAAGGAGCGTGACGACCTGGCGGCCGGTCTCCTTGTCGAGGGCGGCAGTGGGTTCGTCCGCTAGGATGAGCTTGGGCTTGTTGACGAGCGCGCGGCCGATGGCGACCCGCTGGCGCTGGCCTCCTGAGAGGTTCGCGGGCTTGTAGGCAAGGCGGTCGGCGAGGCCGAGCTCGGTGAGCATCTTCACGGGCAGCGCATGCCGCTGTTCGGGGGGATAGTCGTGCAGTTCGGTGGCGAGGCGGACATTCTGATAGGCGGTGAGAGAATCGAACAGATTGTGCGCCTGAAAAATGAACCCGATGTTTCGGCGCACGGGCACCTGCTCGGCCGTGCTGAGGCCGTGGAGTTCGCGGCCCATGATCCGGAGGCTGCCCTGCTGGAGGGAGCGCAGCGCGCCGATCAACGTGAGGAGCGTCGTCTTGCCCGACCCGGAGGGACCGGTCATGATCACAATCTCGCCTGGATAGAGCGTGAGGCAGTTGTCAAAAAGCACCTGCTTGCGGCCCTCCCCGTCGCCGTACCAGTGCGCGACGCCGCGGATCTCCACCATGGGTGTGAGCGTGGATCTATCGACAAGCAGGGGCGCCGCAGACGGCGGGCTCTCCAAGGGGACAGGGGAAACTGGATTCATGGAAGACAGGCTCAGAAAACCTCGGCTGGGTCGGCGCGCAGGACTTTCCGGACCGCAAGCAGCCCGGAGACGGCGCACATCAGAATTGTCAGGGCGAAGATGAAGACGATCCGTTGCCAGGTTAACAGCATCAAGATCCTGGTGGAATGCTGGATCACCGAATACAACAGCGCGCCGCCCGCCAGCCCGGGTATGAAGCCGAAAAGGCCGAGCAGCAGCGCTTGCCGCATGACCAGTCCGACGAGGTAGCCGGGAGGGAAGCCCATTGCTTTCACCGTGGCGTACTGCGGCAGGTTGTCGCTGATCTCGTTGAACAGAATCTGATAGCAGATGATAACGCCGATCGCCACGCCGACGATCAGGCCGATCACGAAGATCGTTCCCGCCGGCGTTGCATGCGCGATGAAATCGACTTCCCGGACGCGGAGTTCCTCGGGCGTCATGATGAGCACCTCGTCGCCGATCCGGGCGGTGAGCTGCGCCTTGAGCGCTCGCAGATCGGTGCCCGGCCGGACCTTCAACAGCCCCATCGTCAGGCTGTCCGCGGCCTCCTTGCTTTTCCGCCAGGATCCGTCGCCCATAAGGAGCAGGCCATCGCTGCGGATGGTCGGGCCGAGTTCGAACAGCCCCACCACGGTATGCTCCTCGGCCTCAGCCCCCAGCTGGAGGCGCGTGCCGACTTTCACGGGGCCGTAAAGTTCGCGCGACAACCGGTCGTAGAGCACGGCGTCGCGCCGGACAAGGAGCAGACTCAGTGCGTCAAGGCCGGCAAGCTTGAGCGGCGTAGTGCCCGGGGGAAAAGCGATGACGGAGATGCCGCGCACCATGCCCGTGGCGGGGTTGAGAATGACCTGGGTCCCCTCGTAGAGCGGGGTTGCTGAGACGATTTCGGAAAGTCCGATGGTCTGCTGCAGCCGGCTGAGCGAGAATTCATCGTCGGTGACGAGCGCATAACGCCTGCGGTGAATGAGCACCAGGTCCGCATCGAGATAGGCGGCCAGACGGGCCTGGCTGTCGTTGATGCCATTGGAAAACCCGATCTCCATGAACATGATCACCACGGCAAATGCGATGCCGAGCAGCGACACCGCGAACCGGGCACGGCGGTGCGTGACCATGCACCAGGCGACAGGAATGCGGTGCCGGGACGGTGTCATATCAGAAAAGGTCTGCAGGATCGGCGCGACGGACCTTCTGGAGCGCAAGCACGCTTGCCACGGTCGTCATGCCTATCGTGAGTACCAGGACCGTGACGGCCAGATTCCAGGTCATGTCGACCGGAACATGGCTGACCCAAAACACCAGCCGGAAAACGGCCACACTGAAGATGAACGCCGGGCCATAGCTGAGCCCTGTGAACAACAGCGCCTGCTGCACACCGACACCATAGACGTACCGGTCGGTGAAGCCCACCGCCTTGAGCGTTGCCAGCTCGCGCAACCGGTTGGAGATCTCCGTCGAGAGCACCTGGTAGAGGATAACGGCTCCGACGCAAAGTGCCACAAATGCCCCTGCGCGAAACATGATGCCGATGGGCTTTACGTTGACGTAGTAATCGCTTTCGCGCTGCACGAGTTCCCGTTTCGTGAACAGGATCACGTCGCGGGGCAACGCCGCCTGCAGCTGTGCCTTGCCGTCTTCAGCCCGAATCCCGGGCGCAAGCCGGATCAGGCCAAACGTCACTTCGCGGGCGTCCCGCCGCGTCACATTCTGGAAGGTGTCGAGGTTTACCAGCCCCGTGCCCTCGGCCTGGAAACCAAGCCCAATTCCAAACACTGCTCCGATCGTGATATCGTGACCATCGAGCGTGGCTTCCTTGCCGACCCGGATCTCGCCATAATCGCGCGATGCGTAACGATCGAGCATGATCCGGCCGCGCGTGCTGATGGCAGGCAGCTTGGGAACATCGTCGGCCGGAAAGAACACAGGGTTCAACTCGGCGCCAAGCGTCAGACACGAGGAGCCGAGGAAGTGGTTCGCCGGATCGCGCCACCGGCAGCGGGAATAGACGAGCGGCATCACGCTCTCAACCACGGGCACAACCCGGGCCTGGAGAATGCGCGCCTGGTCAAACCAGCCGGCGGTCTCAAGCGCCTCGAAGCGGTCCGACGTCATGATGACGTCAAAATTGAAATAGTTGTAGACGAGCGTAGAACCGACCCGGGCCGTCTGGAGGAACCCGAGTTGCATAAACACAAGCAGGATCGAGAAGGTGATGCCCGCGACCGCCGCGAGGGACCGCTTCCGGTTCTGCAGCGTATTGTGCCACGCCAGAGAGATTCGCATGGGCGGCGGATGGCGGCGACGTCAGGCGTCTATCGTGACGTTGACTTCCAGCTCGAGAAACGATGCGACCGCCTTGGGATCATCGAGCCGGATCAGCACCTCCGCGACCCGCGAGCGGCCAGTGATCACACAGCCTACGGACAGGACGCGCCCGGTGATGGGCGCGGCCAGGACCGTGCTCGTGATCGTGACGGTCTGGCCCGGTTTTACTTTCAACAGGTCGGCCGCGAAGACCTCCGCGATGACGTGCATTTCGGTGAGATCCGCCAGGCTGACGACCGGCCCTGCCGGGACAGCGCCAGGTTGGGCGGCGATCTTGACGACCGTCAGACGGCGTGGCGCGCGCAGCGTGTACGCCTCGAGACGGGCGCGGGCGCCTTCGAGCTGTTGCTGCGCCCGCAAACGCTTGAGTTCAACATCAGTCCTGGCGTGCTCGGCGTCCTTGGCGGCCGCCGTCGCGCCCAGCTCCGCCGTCCTGGCGACCAGGATGCGCTGCTCCATCTCCTGGGGCGCCAGATTCGCGCCGTCCATCTGCTTGAACCGGTCCCTCCGTATCCGCGCAGCATCCGCCTCGAGCCCGGCGGCCTCAGATCGCGCGGCGAACGCCTCAGCGGCCAGGCGCGCCGGACCCTCGGCCTCGCGCAGGTCGAGCTCGGCCAGCGTCACGTCGCGTTCGGCCTGGGCGCGCCCGGAAAAGATTACGAGCGGAGTGCCGGCCTCGACCACATCGCCTTCTTTTACAAGGATGGAGGACACCGTGTCGGCCGGGCCCGACAAGGCGAGAATGTCACCGGCCGGGACGATGCGGCCGAGGGCGCCGATTTTGGCCCGGCCGACTGTCGGCAGCGCACACACGAGGGCGAACAAGAAGCAACGGATCAGAATGCCAGGGGAGTTCATGGAGAGGCGGACGGGAAGGGGATTTCGGTGAGCGTGTGGACGTCAATGATGGCCTGATGGCCCTGCTTGACCAGAAGCGTGCCCGTGACGAGGCGCAGGCGCGCCAGGGCGATGGCGTAGTCGTGCAACGTCCCGTTCTGCCCCTGCCGGGCGGCGACGTTGCGGTCTTCCAAGTCGCTCAATTCGGTCAACGTGGCCTCGCCAAGCTTGAGCTTCTCGGTAGTCTGCGCAACCGCCCGGCGGTACGTGTCGACGGCCTCGGTGGCCGTGCCGTACTGGGCCGCGGTCTTCCGCAGAGTTTCAATGGTCGTCAGGACATCCGATGCGATGGTTTCGCCCAGCTGGACGGTGTTGAGCCTGAACTGCTCAAGGACCGCCCGCTGGGAAATCAGGGCGCCACGAGCGGCATTGTTGGAGGTGGGCCAGGCGATGTTCAGGCTGGTGAAGACATTGGCTCCGGCCAGGTTGTTGGTGAGGGCATAGGCGGGACGCAGGCGTGCGTCGCTCGCGTCGAGCCCCGCGTATCCGGCGCCCAGGCGCAGGTCGAGCTGAGGCTTCAGATTATTGCGCGCCCGGTCGAACAGGGCCTGTTGGGCCTGGACCGTGAAGCCAAGGGCGGCGTAGTCACCGCGATGAGCCATTGCCTCGCTGACGAGCTTCTGGCCCTGCAGGCCCCCGACGACCCCAGCGTCGAGCACCTCGGGATACTCCCCGCCGGCCTTGGGCGCATCGGCCAATTGCCCGGCCGTGCAGCCCATCGCGAGCGCGAGGGCCTGCCTGCTCTGAAAAAACTCCAGTTCGCCATCCTGCCGCGCCGTCTGTTTGGTCGCCGCCAGGGCGTGCACCTGATCAAGCGCGGCCCGGTCGAGCTCACCACCCGCCGCAAACATCTCGACGATTTTAACGACTTGCGCCGTATGTTCCTCAACATCGGTCAGAATTTCAAGATTCCGTCGGGCCGCCAGACAATCCCAGTAGGCGGACACCGTCTGGAAGACCAGCTGTTCGACCTGGAAACGGGTCAGATTCTCCTGAGACTGGAGCCCGTAGTGCGCGGCGATCTCGTTGGCATCGACCACCCGTGTGCCGAGGCCTCGGAGGAGCGGCACTGTGATTGTAACCGAAGCGTCGGACTCGCTCGCCGGCGGCATAAGGGGCGACAAAAGCGTGGGCGCGCTTGTGCCGTGGTTCGTGAAATCGGTGACCGAGACCTGCGGCGTGATCGAAATGCCGTTGCGGAGCAGCTTGGTAAACCCAAGGCTGTACGTATCCGTATCGGTTGCGTCCACCGCGTAGCCCGGCGGAGGCAGGCCCGTCGGCGCGTGGCTTGTCTGGCGCGACCAGGTGCTGTCAAGCATCCAGTCAAACAGTCCGCCGGCCGTCTTCAACTGGCCCCGTTTATCCTCGACCTGCTGACGGTTTATCTGGACGCCAGGCTGGTCGGCCAGCGTTGCCTGGACGGCTTCGGCCAGCGACACGTCGGCGGCGCGCAAGATGGTCAGGCCCGGCAACAGGATCAACGCAAGGGCAGGCGCATGCACCATCATCCGGGCGGAGGGGGAACGTGCATTCATACTTTGCAACTGCGAGGGGTCAAAAAAGCAGCCACTTCCGCAAGAATGGCGGTTAGCTCGAACGGTTCCAAGCCTTTCCTCGCAGACCATGGCTCGTGTCCCCAGAAGCTCCTCACATCATGGACCGGCTCCAGCGCACGCTTGCCGGATGGCGTCAGCCAGCCGCCTCATCCAGCGGATCGCCGCAGTGCGATCAGGCGGACACCAGCGGACAAATTGGCGAAGACGGCAATGATGCCGGTTCCGACCGCCAGCACGGGCCGCGCGGGCCATCCGGCAGCCGGGACAACGCCAGCCACTGCGGAACTGGCAATCAGCCACACGACGCGTTCGGGGCGTTTCATCCAGCCACGCGGTGGCGCGACTCCGAGCGCCTCGGCTTTGGCCGTCGAGTAGGTCACCATGAAGGACCCGAACAAGGCCGTCATCGTCAGGAGTTGCAGATACGGCGACCCAACGAAGAACCAGACAAGGCCGGCGAGAAAAAAGAACTCAACGTAACGGTCGAGGATCGAGTCGAGCGCCGCACCTGCTGCGGAGGTGCGTCCGATGGCGCGCGCGACGGCGCCGTCCAGCAGGTCGCAAAGGCCGCTGAGGGCCAGCAGCCACGCGCTGAAACCCGCGTGACCGCACGCGACAGCCAGTCCGGCGGCGAATCCGGGCACGAGCGACATCCACGTGATCGCATCCGGCGGCACCCGGCAGGTTACGGCGAGCCGGATGACCGGCGCAGCGAGGCTGTGTCCGCCGTGCATGATCCGTTCGGGCAGGAAAACCGTGCCTCCCTCGCGCGCCGCCCGTTCGGACCGCCGCTCAGGGCGGACCAGTGCGGCGAGCACTCCGACGGCGCCCGTTCCGAGCAAGGCCGCAGCGGCGATGCAATCAGCGGACCACACGGGGCTCATCGCGTGGAACCCGGGGCTCCGACGGCGGGGAAGTGCATTGCTTTCTGGTCATCGGGACTGGGCTGGGAGGTGAACACATCGGCACCGCGCAGGGCACGAATCTGGGCGGCTTCGGAAAGGGCAAGCGGTGGCATCGAGAGTGGGGATTGTAATCCTAGATTCCGCAGTTGAGGCTTCCGCTCCTCGTAGCTGCGAGCGTGAGCCCCTCGACGTGCTCGGGGCCTTGAGCCTGTCGAAACGGCGAGTGGATTCCGCCTCAACTGCGGAATCTAGGGTAATCTTAGCAGGACACGGTTGTCTAGGATGCTTTGGGCGCGACGGCGGTTTATGAATCCGCGGCCGTTTCAGCCGTTCGGGAAGACGGCAGCGAAATGCCGGATCTTCCCGCTTCTGATTGAACCTTTGCGAAATCAGCCGCAAGATGGCGGTGTGGACCAGCGATCCCGAATCCGCCTTGGCGAAGAAACCCAAGTGGATCCCAAACCCCCAAGCCCGTCCGATCTGTGCTTACAGGAAAAGACAAGATCTCAATAATTGTGCCTACGTACCGGGAAGCGGAGAATATTCCCGTATTATCCCGGGAAATCGACATGGCGATGAGGGCAGCCCGGCTGTCTTATGAAATCGTCATCGTCGATGATGATTCCGGAGACGGAATCGCAGAGGCGGTGGACGCCCTAAGAAGCCACCAGTTTGACGTCACGCTGATCGTCAGGAAACAGGTGCGGGATCTTTCCTCGGCCGTTCTCGCAGGAGTCTTCCAGGCAACAGGCGATGTTCTGGTTGTCATGGATGCTGATCTGAGCCATCCGCCCGCAATAATCCCCGATCTGGTCGCCCCCATTGCAAGGGACGAGGCCGACTTCGTCATCGGCAGCAGGTTCGTTGCGGGGGGATCAGCAGGTTTTTCCAACAATTATCGGAGATTAAGCGCCTTGGCAGCGAGGATGCTCGCGCGGCCGTTGACGGCGGTAAATGATCCCATGGCCGGTTTCTTTGCCTTTCATCGAAGGCTTCTCACCTCCCGGGTGATCCTCAATCCATTGGGGTTCAAAGTCGGCCTGGAGATAATCGTCAAGGCGGCTCCGAGAAGGATAACGGAGATCGGCATTCGCTTTCAGAACAGGCGGCATGGAGAAAGCAAGTTGTCCCTCAAAGAGCAGGCAAACTACCTCATCCATGTCGGCAGGCTCTACGGGTATAAATTCGGGCGCCGCCGCCGCTGAAGTGGACATCGGGCAGCCCTCCCTCTTCGCCTCAATATCCGTGGCCCCACTCGTCCGCCCGTCGGAGACCCAGGAGTTTATAGTCTTTCTGGGTCAGCGCATTTTCAACCAGATCTCTTCTCTTGTACAAAGACCGGTTCTCATAGTTATCGATTGCCAGACCGACATGGAAAATGATCCCAACAACAAGTATGCCGGCTATTATTCTCCTCCGCCAGATATGGCCGAACATCAGCCTCCGGTAGCAATGGCAGGAGTAAAACAGAGCCAGAGGAAACATCAGGTACATGGTGTGCGAGGAAGGCTCTTTGATCGAAAAAAGAAAACTTACGTGGATCATGGCGACGGCCAGAATCGTGAACCATCTTGTGCGGTTCCATTCGGGAGACCGATCCGGCAGAAAAAGGCAGATGAAAAAGAAGGCGACCTGCATCCATCCGACTCCCTCCAGCAAAGCGGCAAAGGGCAGCAACCAGCGGTGATCTCTCATCAGGTCTGCCCATGAGCCGCCTGGAATCATGTAATGGATCTGAAAGGCGGCAAAGAAGAGAAACCGTGGGAGAATCAGCACTATGTCTGCTAGATGGGCGGAATTGATGACAACATTCCGTTCCACACCGCCAGTTCCCCCGATTCCGTGCACAATGAATGTCGGGATCAGGGTTGAAAAACCGATCAGGGCACCCAGAAGACAATAAGCAGCCACGGCGAACAGACGCCCACGGTCCCTCCGGTATTGAAAAAAGAATCCAGCCAGGGCCATGGGGATCATGAGCACCCAGGACATATGGAGCTGCATGACCGCAGCGATTGACAAACCCACGAAGAAAAAGGCGATGCGCTCCGGAATGATCTTCTCCCTGTAGATCGGATAGATCTCAAAGATCGCCAGAAAGAAGAAAATCGCGAACGGCAACATGTAGGAAGGATTTACCACCCTGGTGCTATAAACCATCGCCCATGGACAGGTGAGCGTCCATATCCAGATAAACCATCGTGGCAGTTCGGCAAAACGCCGGGTCAAATACCACGCCAGAGACGCCAGCGAACTGAAGGACAGAAGGTTAAGAAAGATCGCCGGCGCCTCAGGCAGAGGGCAGACGAAAAACGGAACCCCCACCAGCAGCCCCTGCAAGGCGCCGGGAATCTGCGATTTCGAATAAACAACATCTGGACCGAAATATGGCCATAGCCCGGTTGTGAAATACTTCAACCCGAGGAGGTAGACCTGGAGTTCGTCAGCGAACCAGAATTCGGAGAAAAGACCGTAGATGGTCCGGAAAACGAGCAAGGAGAATAGAAGTGAGGCCCACGCAATCGCCTTCCGCTTGTCTTCGAGTAATTGTTTCATCTGGCGACAACCGGACGTGCATCAACAGAATCAGGCTTCAGGTACTTCCAGAAGTTCTTGTCGAATCCCGCCGTCAGCTCCTGGAAGCTCAAGATCTGATCTGCCCCTGCTGGAAAGATCCTGTCGTTTACGTCGGTGGTCCTGATCATCTCGCACCGCGGCCTGAGGCCGCCGTTTCGACAGGCTCAAGGCCCCGAGCGGGTCGAGGGGCAACCAAAGGTGGAGGGCGCTGCGCCGTCAGCGCCGCACAACCCTTGGCGGTGACAGCGCACCGCCCTCCAAGAAAATCGTCGCAGCCATGAACGATCCGGACTGATATTAGCATAATAGGAACATGATCCAGGATGGGAAAGCACACGGTTGTCGGTCAAGTCAGTCCAGCCGGCGATCTTGTCGAGTACAGGCTGATCAATTTCCGCTTGCCGGAGATCTTAATGCAGGCGTAATAGCGCCCACCGAATCATGTCGCAGCCGATTTGGAGCGCGGTCGTCAGCCACCCAGCGGTTTTCTCACCGGTAACGGATCGAAATCGCTGGTTTCTCAAAGTGGCCTGACGATTTCGTCCCAAAGCAGCCAGTCATTGGTTCTTGGTCTCTTGGGTCGATAGCTCAATGGTAGAGCAGCGTCCTTTTAAGTCGTTGGTTCCGGGTTCGAGCCCCGGTCGACCCACCAAGATCTAAACACCGTGTCTTAATTAATTGCGCATGGCGCGGACGGCCCTGCTCCGTCTGGAGGGCGCTGCGCCTGCCTTCGCGTGAGGCCTCGGCAACGCAAGCTGTCAGCGCCGTTCTGGAATTCAGGCGGGCACGGCGGCCCGCCCTCCATGGGTCTGTAATGCGCATTTAATTAAGACGCTCTGTCTAGCTCCGGGAATCGCCTTTACGTCGCCATGCGGCGACCGACGATCACAAGGTCCCGCTCCACCCCATAGAGCAGCGCCACCCGGGGAAGGCGCCCCCATTGCGCAAAATCATGTCTGGCGAAGAGGCAGAGACTTGGCTCGTTATGCGCCCAGATGAGTCCAACCAAGGTCTTGACGCCCACGGCCGGGGCGCGGGCGATCGCCTGGCGCAGCAGCAAGCTGGCGAGTCCGCGCTGCCGGTGGCTTTCGGCAACGTACACGCTGATCTCCGCGGTGGGATGATAGGCCGGCCGGGGATGGAAATCGCTGAAACTGAGCCACGCGCAGACGGCGCCAGCGGCGTCCTCCGCCACCCAGAAGGGCCGGCTGTCGGGGGTGTGCGAGCGAAACCAGGGCAGGCGACTGGCCACGCTTACTGGAGAGGTGTCGGCGGTCACCATGCCACCCGGGACGGTGGCGTTATAGATTGCGACGATTGCCGGCAAATCTGCTTCGGTCGCATCGCGGACGCACGGCGGGAATTCAGAAGGCGCCGACATGGGGCAAGGCTTGGCCGTCATTGCTTCCGCGTCGAGTCACGGAGCTTGACGTCGGGATCCACGCTGGCTGGTCGACGCCTCAGTTCTTCGGCTCCGAGGTAGGCGGGTTAAGCTCCAATTGCGCCACGAGGTCCAGCAGACGCTGACGCAATATGGCGTCTTCTTCGTCAGCAGTCTTGTTGTACGTCGACCGTTCAAGCGCGCGTTCGGCCAGTTCGGTGGTGATGACGAAAACATAGCCGTATTTCACGAAGCAGAGGTTGCCGCGCTTCGCGATCACCGGCTTGATCCGGCGCGTAATGGTCGATCGTAGTTCGAAGTTCGAACCACCGGGATGCAAGCTGAAGAGCAAGACCGCGCCATCCATGATATGCGGCAGGAGAATCGCCTTTTGCTCCCGCGTGGATCCTGGAAAGTTGGTGACGAAATCAGGCATGACAATGTTGTCGAAGAAATGGATGAGAAAATCCTTGCTGCCGCGCGTCTCCAGGTCGGCTTTCAACTCCCGCGTGAGGGGAAACGCGGCTAGACTGAGGTGGATGCTGAAATCGTCGTCGAACGTGACCACATTCGGGGTGTCGGAAACCGTCCCTCCCAACAGCGGCAGCACAGGGATCTTCACGCGGTAAAGACCGGTCGGGGAAATATAGGTATAGCCTTGGATCCGGCCGAACCGTTGTGGCGCCGCGGATTGCTGCGACGACGGTTCTGATCTCGGCGCGTCGCCGGAATCAGGAGCGAGTTGCGCGCACAGCTGGGAAAAGCACCCGCCAGAGGCGAGAAGGATTAAAGCGACAGCGAATTTCATGGGGCTGATCGGATTTCAGGGGAAAGCAGGGCGATTTCAAGTCGTCATGCGGCGAGAGCATGCGCGGCTATTTGACTCTTAATTTTTGCCAAAGTGCCACCGAAATCTGTTCCGCCCGTGTTTGCGGGCCAAAGCCGGCTGGCGCGATTTCCGCCAGCCAGGCGGCGCCAAGCTCCGTCGGAAGGTGGTGGCGGAGGTACGCGCCGACCTGTTTGCGGCGCTGCTGGAAACAACGCCGGATGATCGCTTTGATCTCGGGGGAGAACTGGAACGGCCCCGCCTTGCGGCGGAACACCTGCAGACACGAGTCGACGTCTGGACGCGGATAAAAACAGGCCGCCGCCACCCGATGTCCGGGGGAAAAATCGTAGGCAGCCTGCAGGAAAATCGAAATCGCCCCATAGCTCTTGCTTCCTGGTCGGGCGGCGTAGCGATCGGCGGCTTCGCGCTGCAGCATGAGCACCATCCGGTCGGGGGCCGGGCCGGATAGCACGGCATCCATCCACGGCGTCGAGATGGCGTAGGGGAGATTGGCGATGATCTTGAAGGCGGAGGCCGCACGCGCTGCCGGAAGCCCGGCCAGCGGCCATTCCATCGCGTCACCCTCGATCAGGTGCAGCCGGTCGGGATGGTGCGGCTGCAGTGTGACTGCAAGGTGGTGATGTAGCGTGCGATCTTTCTCCACCGCCCAGACTTCGGCGCCGGTATCGAGGAGGGCGCTGGTGAGCGTGCCGAGTCCCGGACCGATCTCCACCACGGTGTCGCCCGGCGCCACCTCGCCGAGCTCTATCGATTTGCGCACAATATTGCCGTCGACCAGGAAGTTCTGTCCAAGAAACCGTTTGGGCTGGTGGCCCAGTTGGTGGAGCAGCGCCCGGGTTTCGGTGGGAGTGAAAGGCATGGTCACGGCTTAGGCGCCACGGAATTGGCCGAGGAGCCGTGCCGGGTCGGGCGTTTTCATCAGCGCTTCACCGACGAGGATCGCGTGGGCGCCTGCCGCGTGCGCCCGGCCGGCGTCCTCTTCCGTGAAGATGCCGCTCTCGCTCACCGCCGTCACCTGGCGCGGCAGCAGGGGAATCAGTCGCTCGCTGATGCCCAGGTCTGTCCGGAAGACGGCGAGATCGCGATTGTTGATGCCGATGATTCGCGGCTCATGGCGAAGCGCGCGTTCCAGCTCGGCCTCGTCGTGGATTTCAAACAGCGCGTCGAGACCGGCGATGCGGGCCGCGTCGTGCAGCGTCCGGATTTCGTCGTCGGTAAGTGCGCGGACGATGATGAGCACGGCGCTGGCGCCTGCTTCCCGGGCCTGAAGCACCTGGACCGGGTGGAGCATGAAGTCCTTGCGCAGGCAGGGTAGCGCCGGGGCGGTTGTGGCCAGGCCGGCTGTTACCTCCCGGAGGTCGTCCAGCGAACCGCCGAAATAGTGCGAGTCGGTGAGCACGGACAGCGCGTCGGCCCCGGCGGCCTGGTAGCGCCGGGCTTGTTCCAGTGCCGGGACCCCGGGCTTGATTTCCCCGGCGGACGGCGAGCGGCGCTTGATCTCGGCGATGACGGCGAGGCGTCCGTCGGCGCGGCGCAGGGCTGCGGCAAAGGGTGGCGGGGGGGGGAGATCCGTGTTGGCCCGGGTCAGTTCGGCTGCGGACACGGCGCGCAGCTGCGGCGCGATCTCCCGTCGTTTGTGGGCCATGATCTCGATCAGTTTGTCCATGGGTGGCCTTGATTAGCCGCAAAGAGACGAGAAAGGCGCAAGGCTTTATGTTTTGCTTTTTTTGCGTCTTCTTGCGCCCATTCCGTCAATGAGTGCCATTGACGATCTCCGCAAAACCGTGGCCCGGTTGCGCGCGCCCGACGGCTGCCCCTGGGACCGCGAGCAGAACCATCAGACGCTGACGCGCTGCCTGATCGACGAATGCAGCGAGTTGCTCGAAACCATCGATCAGCTCGACCTGCCGCATATGCGGGAGGAGCTCGGTGATGTGCTGGTGCAGGTGGTTTTCCACGCCCAGCTCGCAGCGGAGCGGGGCGATTTTGATTTCGACGACGTGGCGCGGGAGATCAACGAGAAGCTCGTGCGCCGGCATCCCCATGTTTTTGGCACCGGCCGGCTGAACTCATCCGCGGAGGTTCTCGTGCAATGGGATGCGATCAAACGCACCGAGCGGCAGGCAGTGAGCCAGAGCCAATCGGTCGTCTTCAAGCATCTTCCTCCGCAGCTGCCCGCCTTGATGTATGCCGAGGCGGTGTGGAAGCAGATCGAGAAAAAGCAGCTGGACGTTGCGGGTCGGGTCGACAGCGGGGAGATTCGGCGGCTCGGCGCCGACCTGACCGAGGAGACGCTCGGCCGCCGCTTGTTCGAACTTGCCGCGGCTGCGCACGTCAAGGGGCTGGACCCGGAAGGGGCGTTGCGCCAGGAGACATCTCGGGTGGTTAGGGAGACGGAGGCGGCCTCACGAGAGGCTCAGCCGACAGCC
>Ga0182027_10002509_pt1 | contig 29645 bp, 21 predicted proteins | sample 712E1DmetaG_FD_121300 | JGI IMG/M metagenome (GOLD analysis project Ga0182027, IMG submission 121300) | Permafrost microbial communities from Stordalen Mire, Sweden - 712E1D metaG (Illumina Assembly) | ecosystem: Environmental > Terrestrial > Soil > Wetlands > Permafrost | place: Sweden...
GGCGGGCGCTGCGGCCCGACGGTCCTGGGCACGGCCAACGTCATGATGGCCGCCGCGCTGGCCGACGGCGTGACGCTCATCGAAAGCGCCGCCTGCGAACCGGAGGTGGTGGACCTGGCCGCTTTCCTCAACGCCATGGGCGCCAAGGTGGCGGGGGCCGGCAGCCCCACCCTGACCATCACCGGCGTCAAAAGCCTGCACGGCGCGGAGCACGAGGTCATTCCCGACCGCATCGAAGCCGCGACCTTTGCGGTGGCCGCCGCCGCCACCCGCGGCGAGGTCGTCCTCCGCGGCGCGCGCCCCGATCACATGCGCGCCGTGCTGGACAAGCTGCACGAGGCCGGCGTCGCCATCGAGCGCAGCGGACCGGCCTTGAAAATTTCGCGCCGGGGACGGCTCAAGCCGGTGGACATCACGACGCTGCCTTACGCCGGATTTCCCACGGACGCGCAGGCGCAAATGATGGTGCTGATGACCTTGACGCCGGGCATCAGCATCATTACCGAGCGCATCTTCGAGTCCCGCTTCATGCACGTAAGCGAACTGGCGCGGCTGGGGGCGGACATCGCCATCGAAGGCCCCAGCGCCATTGTCAAAGGCGGCCGGCCCCTGAGCGGGGCGCCGGTGATGGCCAGCGATTTGCGCGCCTCGGCGGCCCTCATCATCGCGGGCCTGGCGGCGCGGGGCGCCACGCAGGTCAGCCGCGTCTATCATATTGACAGGGGCTACGAAACCATAGACGACAAACTGCGCCTGCTCGGCGCGCGCATCCAACGGCTGGAAGACGAATGAATTGGATTATGTGCTCGTGGCCGCGCCGGGCGACCCGGCCGAAGCGCGCAGAGTTTTCGCCCAGGTCAAGGCGCGCCTCACCCCCCGCTCCCCCGTGTACCCGCGGATGAAACAACTGGAAAAGACCTACGAATGACTACATATGTAATGTAGCGGCGGTCTGTGACCGCCGGAAGTTTCAGCGGAGGCCATGGCCCGCCGCCGCGCGGATGTCGCGCTCAGCGGCTGCGGCAAAGCCAGCCTGCCAAACGGCGCTCGAACACGCCGGGTTTTTCGCCGAAGATTTTTTTGCCCCACTGGAAGGCGCGTTTTTGCAGGCGGGCGCGTTTGGCGAAAATTCGATTTGACAGGCGGCGGTAATCCCGCGCCGGATGCGCGGCGTTCTCCCGCCGCAGGGCTTGGAGAACCAGGAACAGATCGTGGTCATCGCCCAGGGCCTGGCATAGTTGCCGGGTGTGATGGATCATGGCGCCGGCCTTCTTCGGGCCGAGGCGTTCAATCAAGGCAAGGCCGTGTCCCAAAAACTTGGCTTGCTTGCGCCATTCGTGCAGGGTTTCCGGCGCCGGTTTTTGGCGGGCCGTCTTCAGCGCGGCCCGGCCCGGTTTGTAGATGCGCTTCAGCCCCGCCGCCAGGCGCCCCGGCGTGGCCTCCTGCGCGGGCAGCGCGGCGAAGGTTTCCCGCGAAGCCGATAGCATCTGCCGCACCGCGCGGCGCAAGGCCGGGATTTTCCGCATGAAAGCGTCCTCCCGCCGGCGCAGGCGGCGCTCGGTTTTTTGGGCGGCCGGCCCGGCGGCGGCTCCCAGCCGGCCCAGGGTGTGCAACTGCGCGTGGACATCGCGCAAGGGGGCGATCTTGCGGCCCGCCGCGGCCAGCCGCCGGTTCTCCTGGCGGAACAAGTTTTTGGGAAAGGCGACGCGCAACGAGCGCAGGAGGGAACGGAGTCTCTTGAGGGATTTGCGCGTATTGTGCATGGCTTGCGCGCGGTTGGGGCGGCGCAGCTCCGCCAGGGCCAGCGCGATTTCCTCGGCGGCAATGCGTCCGAGGGCGTCCGACAGCGCCTCGTCTTTTTCGATGCGGTAGCTCATTGTGGAAGCCCGGAAGCGGTATCATGCCCGATGGTGGAAACCAAGTCCGATTCTGTTACGTTCCTGTGACGGAGCGGGCGCGGGAATTGCGGATTGCGGATTGCGGATTGCGGATTGGGAGGAAGGTGGAGTGATGGAGTGGTGGAGTGATGGGTGGCTGAATCTGTCCATTTCCCCATTACTCCATCACTCCAGCACTCCGTTGGGCTGGTGGAAGAAGGGTGGGCCTCTTCACTTCACTATTCTCCATCCACAATTCACCATTCCTTGCGGATCGGGCCGGCGGTTCTGCCACGAAGGACGGGTGGATTCCTCCGGGTTGACTTCCAAGCCATTAAATGGCAGGATAGGGACATGGCAACCAAGCTCAAGACGGTGCATGTCACCTTGACGCCGCAGATCGCAACCTTGTTGGATTCCGAGGTTGCCGCCGGTCGTTTCGCCAACATTTCCGAGGCGTTGCGCAGCGCGGCTTGGAAAGCTTTTGCCGAAGATCCTGCCGCCGATCTCCAGGCCGTCTTTGCCCAGATGGACGCAACCGGCGAAAAGAACGCTCCAGATGAGGAGAAGATTTGCGCTGAAGTTCGCGCCCACCGCAAGGGGCGATGAGCACAATTGTCATTTCCAGCGACAAGGACCTCCTCAGCATGGTCAAACCCTTCGGCATTGAGATCATCACCCCCGCCAAGTTTATTACCCGTCATCGGCTTTAGAGAAGCGGTCCAAGATTGTGCCTCTGCGGGAGCAACTCCGCGACATGTCCAACCGGGTTGTCATTCTCCAGCGGACGCGCGCGGGCGGCGCTCCCTCCCTCCCTCCGTCTTCCCAGTAGGTAACTGATTTGCCGGAAGTTTGCGGCGGTCTGCCGACCGCCGCTACGCGCTTTCGTTTGCCATCCTCCATCCTCCATCCTCGCTGACTTCACACCTTACGGCGGGGTGATCTGAAACAACCCGCTCGCGTTGGTGCTGAGGAAGAAACCGGCGGCGTTGGTTTGCTGCTGCAACACGATGCCGCTGATCGGGGCCGCCAGGCCCGTCGCCGGATCCAGGAAACTGCCGCTGATGAGGCCGGTGGAGGGAACCACCGACAGGGTCAGCTTGGATATGCCCGGTCCGTTGGTCACGAATTTGCCGGCGAGAGAAAGGGTGGCGTCGTTGGTCAGCGGCACGCGCAGGTTGCCGTCGCCCAGGGTGATTTGGAAATTGGCCGCGCCCAGCACGGGCGTTCTGGCCGAGCCGGGCGTGAAGGTCGAACCTGTAATTGACAAATTATTGGTGAAGCCGTGAGGGTAGAGCTTGCCGGAAGAATTGGTGCGGAACCAGGCGGCGCCGCCCTCCAGGCTCACGCCGGGAAGATTGGTGAATGTGACCCAGCCGGAGAGCGAACCCAGGGTTCCGGTTCCGTAAAGCGGAATGTAGAGCGGCCATCGTCCGGACTTGGAAACGCCCGCCGCCGACGGCGCCACGGGAGTGTTGTCTGACAGCGTGCCCGTCAGCGAAGCCATTCCCGCCGGGCTGACGATGACCTTCGCCCAGCCGGCGCCGCCGGGGCTGGCGATGCCATCGCTGCCAGTGTCAAGAATCATGGTGTTCGTCCCCCGCCAGGGGGAGGGGGCGGCGGCGGTGTAAATGGCCTGGTCCGCCTCCAGCGCGGCCACCCAGTTGCCGTCCGTGACCGTTCCCAAAACTTGCCGCGTGCCGTTGCTCACATCGAGGGCCAAGGCGAGAGTCAGCGGCGTCCGGCCGGTTCCGCGCGGGATGGTCTTCGCGGACTGGCCGGCGGGAGAAAACGCGCCGGTGAAACTGTAGGAGCCGCCCGCGCTCTGAATTTCCCGGTGTAGGCGCCGAGGCCGGGGCTTGTCAAGGACAAGGTGAACAGGCCGGAACTGCGGAACTGCGGCGGCGTTTCGGAAAAGAGTCCGTAGTAATTGCCGGCGAGGTTGGTGAATGGATTGGGGATCAGGGTGAGCATGACCGGAGCGGTGGCGGCGCTGCCGTAGGTGTTGGCGGCCACCATCACGTAAGTGCCGGCGCTGGCGGCGGTGATGTTGCACACCGTCAGCGACGGCGCGGCGGCCCCGGCCACCTTGACGCCGTTCTTCAACCAGGAATAGCGGAGCGGCGCCGCGCCCGACGCGCCGGCGGCGAAAGTCGCGCTGCCTTTCAGGAACATGGATTGGGACTGCGGTTCCAGCACAATGAACGGCGTCAACGTCATCGTCACCAGCACCGTTCCGCCGGGGAGGCTGGACAGGCCGTTGGAGGTTTGAACGGCGGCCAGGTTATGCGTTCCGTTGCCCAGCTTGAGAGTGGCGGAAAATTTTCCCGCGCTGTTGACGGTAGCGGCGCTGTTGGAGACGCCGCCGTCGTAAATGACCACCTTCGCCGCCGCGATCCCGGTGCCACTCACAACCAGGGAGGGATTTGTGCTTACCAACCCGGAGACGGGCGCAAGGATGACGGGCGGGGGCACGATCAAAACCTTCACCAGGGCGGCGGAACTGGCCAGGCTGGTCACGCCGTTGATGCTTTGGACGGCGGTGAGGGAATGGAGGCCGCCGCCCAGCGTCACCGAGCCGGAACGACTGCCGGCCGCATTGTTGGTGAAGGCGGCGATCCAAGCCGCGCCGGAGGACGTGGTGTCGTACAAATCCACGGCGGCGTTGGCGACTCCATGTTCCGTGAAGGCTACCGCGGGGCCGGAATTGCTCGCGACGGCCAGGCTGGGGGGAAGCGGCGTCAATACTACTGAAATGGGGACGCCGGGGATGTTGGTCCCGTCTTGCGACTGCACCGCGGCCAGGAAGTTGGTGCCATAGGACAGGGCGGCCTTGAGAGAGAAAGGCCCGCTGGCGGCGGCGAGGGAGTTGCCCGCGGCGCCGTTGTCATAAAGGGTCAAGGGCAATCCCGGGATGGCCACGCCGCTCACCTCGATGGACGCGGAGGTGGTCTGGAAGCCGGAGGAAGGGGAAAGGATCTCCGGCCGGGTCAGCGCCGGGGCGGTACAGCAGGTGTAAAGGCCGTCAAAGACGTTGAGCGTATCCATCCACCAACCGGCCGAGCCGGGGGAGTTGCCGGAGCGGGTGCCACAGCGCCATTTCAACTGGATGGTCCGGCCGGCGGCCGCGGCCGGGAGTTGGACGATGGTGGTGATATAGGAATTGGTGGCGTAGGGACCCGAACTTCCGCTCCAGGCCTGGCGTCCCGCCAAGGGATTGTCATGGGAAAGCGGAGATTGGCCGCCGCTGATGACCAGGTTGTAACCGCCGCTGACAAAACTTCCGCCCGCAGCCAGAATGTCCTGGAACGCGCCGTTGCCGATGCGGATTTCCAGCACGCCGCCATCGGAAGCGGCCGAGCCGTCCGGTTCGGTTTCCAACTTGTAATTATTGCGGAAAACCAGCCGAGCGGACGAACTTTGAATGGCAATCAGAGGTGAAAACAGCTCGCTCACACCGGCGTTGGAGGAGGCCGCGCAAAACACGGCGTTGGGCGGCGTGTCAAACATGGAGGCCGTGGTGCTCCAAAGCCCCTGGCCGCCGCCGGCGGAAGTGGTCCAGCCCGTGGGCAGGGCGGGGGCGACGACCCGGTCGAAATTTTCCGACAAGTCAGTGGTTTGAGTCCACTGGCCCAACTGGAAAACAAAGCTGGCCGTCCCCAGGCTGGCCGTCCCGTCCCGCAACGCCAGGCTGGCCGTGATCGTCCCGCCGCAGGTCCCCGCGACGGTGAAAGCGAACGGCCGGGCCACGGCAGGTCCACCGGCTGTCAATACTCCGTAGGTTTGAGGGCCGTCCGGCGCGCTGACCCCGCCGGTGGCCAGCAGGGTGGCCGTCAAATTAGTGGTATTGGCCAGCCCGCCGTTGAGCAGAGCGAAATTGACGATGACCGTTTCGCCCGGATCCAGGACCCCGTTGGTGGGGAGGCAGCTTTCGGCCGCGAGAGCGGCGTTGGGGATTCCGACGCTGCCGGCGTTGTACGCGACCAAGGCAAAATCCTGCTCCAAGGCATCGGCCTGGTTGGGCACGCCGATGGAATTGATGTTGGCCGCCGTCACCGTGATGGTGAAACTGCCCGAAACGCCCGCGGGGAGGAAAACGCTTTCGACATTGTCCAGCCTGTCGGCCGAGCCGCCGGTGGTCGAGTATGCGCCGCTGAACACGTTTCCCTTGTAGGTGACCCCGCCCAGGGTCACGGTCAGATCCAGATCGTTGTTGGCGGCGCTGCCGGTGGTGCTGCCCGGGGCGTCCGTCCAGGCGAGCGTGACTCGGAAAGGCTTGCCCGGGTCGGCGACGGCCCCGAAATAAGTGCGGGTCTGGCCGCTGGCGGTGAAGATTTCGGCGGCCCGTTCATCGCGCAGCAGACGGGGCGCGCCGTCAAAGGCCATGCCGAGGTCCAGTTCGCCCATGCCTTGGTTGTCCGACCAGAGCGTGTCGTTGGCGCCGGGGCCGGTCAGGTAGCGGGCGGAATTGATCAGGAAAGCCTTGGTCATCGCCGCGCTGGGCGGAGTCCAGCCCTGGTTGATGAAATACTGGCGCAGCAAAGCGCATCCGCCTGACACCGCCGGCGTGGATAGGCTTGTGCCGGTGGAGGTGGTGTACCATTGCTGGCCGGCGGGAAAAAACAGATTGGGGCCCACGCCGCCGCAGACGCCGCTGTTATCCGAGAGAAAACACGGGTCCGCCGTGCCCAAGGCCCCCGGATTCTTCGCCTGCGCCACGCCGCCGCTGATGCGGGTTCCCGGGGCCATGAGGTCGGGCTTGTGCCGCCCGTCGTCGCACGGCCCGCGACTGGAATAACTGAAGACTTCATTGGCGTCGGCGGAATAAGAGTCGCTCCAGCCGCAATCGTCCACGCCGCCCAAGATCTGCACATTTTGCGCCGCGCCGACGGCAATGACATTCTTGGCCGTGGCGGGCGAGCTGACGGTGTGCGCCCCGTTGTCGCCGTCGTTGCCCGCGGCAAAGACAATCACCATCTCCTGGTTGCCCGCCGTGGAAGGTTCCGCGTCCCGCACCAGCGCGTCGTAAGCCTGGGCGTCCGAATCATAGACCCCGTCCGCTCCACCCCAGCTATTGTTGCTGACGCGCGCCCCGCTCCGGTAGGCGGCGGATTCCAGGGTGGGATAGTCCGGATTGGTAAAGTCGTCCGGATCGAAAATCACAGAGGAACCGAGCCGCACGAACGGGCAAACTCCCAGCCCATAATGGTAGCCTGAGTCATCCTCAAAGGGAAAGCCCGGCGAGTCATCGTAGCCGCCCACGATATGGGCGTTGAGCGTGCCGTGCCCGTCGCATCCTTTGAGGGTGCTGCCGGGGTTGGGCGTGCCTTCGAGGCGGTTGTAAACGATCCGGCTGCCGGCGCTGATCTGGCCGTTCTTGTACAAGCCGAAATGGTTGGGCGCGGTCGTCCCGTCATCAATTCCGCTGTCCGACATATCCACGGCAAAGCCCGAGGCATTGAATTGCGCCTGGGTAAAACCCTTGGCCGCCAGCCACGCCAGATAACCCGGCCCGTCCGGCGCGGCCCCCAATAAATTCCCCGCCACGATCTGATCCTGCCGTTCATCCAGTTTCCTGGGCTTGAAGTAAGGCAGAATGGAAATGACGTCCGGCTGCGCCGCGATGCGCGCCAAGTCCGCCGCCCCAAACCGGCCCACCACATTCAAATAATGCAACGCCGCATATTGCCGCTGGAACGGCTCCAGCTTCAGCCCGTCCAGCAATTGCAGCGTCCCCGCGTTGGCCTCCGCGTCGGCCATCATCTGAATGGCAAACCACTCCGTGCCGATCCGGCGCGAATTGCCCCGGGCGTCGGCCGGCCGGGCCGACGGATGGATTTTGTAATCGTCCAAATAAGCGCCTTCCCATTGGATGTGAGGCGCCTGGGCCGCCAGCGCCTGGAGCCGCGCCAGGGCCGCCCCATCGCCATAGACCAGATAGGCGTTTTGCGGAATATAGCTGACAATCTGCGCGCCGGCCTGGAGCAGGGATTCCCGCCAGGCGGGCTGCACCGGCCCGGCGAAATGGATCAAGTGCAGGCGTTTGCCGGCGAACGCCGCCGCCGGTTTGCGCAGAGCCTGGATTTGCGGACGGGAAGTGTCCAGGCGGGCGGCATTGAGTTGGATGACATTATACTCGTCCCGCAATTCCATCCGGCCGGCCCATGCGGTTGCCGTTGCGTGGTCCACATCAAAAAGCTGAAACCCTCCATAGTCGGCAATCCGGCGCGCGCCGCTGGCCGCCAGTTGGCCGGCCAGGGCGGGATCGCTCACCTGGACCTTATGGCGCGGCGCGGCGGACGAGGAGGCGGCGGGAGGCTGGGATGGAATTTGCGCGCGGGAGAGCCACGCGGGCGCCAGCCAGCAGAACACGGCCAAACAGACTGTGGCACACTTTTTAATAATGATAAGAATAATCCCGCTCAATCCGGCCCCGCGCGCTCCAATTGTGCTGGTTCAACATAGCCGCTGGGGCGGCTTATTCAAGCGCAATGGAACCCGGAAGAACAGAAGCTGGATTGGGCCTGATAATAAAATGAGATGGGGCTTGCGCAAGCATGGCGGCGCGACTAAAGTGTGAGGGTCTTCCCGGAACGCGGGGTGGAGCAGCCTGGTAGCTCGTCAGGCTCATAACCTGAAGGTCGTGGGTTCAAATCCCACCCCCGCAACCAATTTGGGGCCTGGAAAGGGCGGAAAACGAAAATGCGCGACGAGGCATAATTGAGATGGCGCTCCCGCAAGCGGGATTGTTGCTCGTGGAGCAGTCTGGACGCCCCGGCACAAGGATCTCGAAACCGGTACTTAGACTGATACTCTTCGTCGCGCAATTCTATTTCTATCACGCGGCTGGAGAAAATGCCAGCCAAAGTTGTTCACAAATTATTCACAGAGGCGGGACGAAGTATCGGCGCCGGGCTTGACCCGCAAGGAATGGGATGTATGGGAGGAATGGGAGGAATGGGAGCCGTGGCGGGAACAGTTTTGGGTTCCGTCCATCGTTTGCCGGCTCACCGGGCGGCGGCGGGGGGCGGCAGGACGTCGGGGGGCGGGACGGCGGGTTCGCGCGGCGGCTTGTGAAATTGCAAGGCGTGGAGCTTGTGATAAACGCCGTCCCGGGCCAGCAGTTCGGCGTGGCGGCCCGTCTCCACTATGCGGCCGCGGTCCAGCACCAGGATCACGTCGGCGTGCTGCACGGTGGACAGGCGGTGGGCGATGCAGATCGTGGTCCGCCCTTTCATCAGTTCATCCAGGGCCGCCTGCACCGCCCGCTCGGATTCGTTGTCCAGCGAACTGGTCGCTTCGTCCAAAACGAGGATGGGCGCGTTCTTCAAAATGGCGCGGGCAATGGAAAGGCGCTGGCGCTGGCCGCCGGAAAGGGTCACGCCTTTCTCCCCAATCCCCGCGTCATAACCGCCCGGCTTTTCCATGATGAAATCGTGCGCATAGGCCTGTCTGGCCGCTTCCTCCACCTCGGCGGCGGTGGCGCCGGGGCGTCCGCAGGCGATGTTGTTGCGAATGGTGTCGTTGAACAGGATGACCTCCTGGGTGACGACGGCGATCTGGGAACGAAGGTCGCGCAAGGCGACGTCGCGCAAATCCACGCCGCCAATGCGGATGACGCCGGAAGTGGGATCGTAAAAGCGCAGGAGGAGGTTGGTCATGGTGGTCTTGCCCGTGCCGGTCCTGCCGACCAGGGCGGCCATTTGGCCGGGCTGAATCTTCAACTGGATGTCGCGCAGGACCATTTCGTTTCCGTAGCCGAAGCTGACGTTGTCAAAATGAATTTCGGCGCCGGCGGCGCGGAGGGGGACGGGTTGGGCGGGGCCGGTCAGGGTGTTGGGGGTGGCGAGGAGTTCAAAGACGCGCTGGGTGGCGGCCTGGGCCTGGGTCAACTGGCTGTGCAAGCGGGTCAGGTTTTTGACGGGGGGGTAGATACTCAGCAGGGCGACCATAAAAAGGCCCAATTTGGCCACGTTCGCATTCTGGCCCAGGAGGTAGAGAAACATGCCGGCAATGCCAATGGATCCCACGAACTCAATCAACGGTCCGGGAGATTCGGTGGCCCGGACCACGCGCATGAAGTTGCTGCGAAAAACGTTGAGGTTGGCCTTGAATTGCTTCACCACCACCTCTTCCAAATTGTAGGCCTTGATAATGCGGTTGCCGGTGAAGGATTCGTGCATGACCCTGCCCAGGGCGGCCTGTTCGGTTTGGATGGCAGCGCTGGCGCGGCGGCCTTTGCGGCTGTAAATGGAGATCGGAATCACACACAAGGGAAAGACGAGCATGGAGAACAGCGTGAGCCTCCAATCCAGCACGAGCATCGCGGCCAGGCAGGTCAGGATGGTGCAGGGGGCCTGGATCAGCGTCACCAGCGACACGCCGATCATATTTTGCAGGAGGGTAATGTCGTTGTTGCGTGACATCAGTTCGCCGGTGCTGGCGCGGGTGAAAAAGCTTAAGGGAAGATTGAGGAGATGTTCAAAAATCCGGGCGCGCAAATCGCAGGTCGTTCGCACGCCCACCCATCCCATCAGGTAAGAGTTCAGGTAAGACACCACGCCGCGGAGCAACACCACCAGGGGGATCAGGCCGACGATGGCAATTCTCCCCGTCGAACTCTGCGCGTGATCGGCCAGCCATTCTTTGCAGTGGGCAAAAAGGACCCTCGCCCAGCCGGGGGCCGAGGACGGCGTGGTTCCGGCCAAACCGCTCAGGGCCTCGGGCGAGAACAGGACGCTGACAACCAAAGCGACCGTTCCATAAAGGAGCGGTTGGGCCACACCATTTAATACCCCAAAAAACACGCCGAGGAGAAACCGTCCTTTGTAGGGGCGGTTTAACTTCCACAGCTTAAAAAGAAACCTGGCCATGCGCGCTTGCGGCCATTATGCCCGCTTGGGCACGAAGTTCAAAGGTTAAGATGCCTGGCGGAAATGGGCCGCAAAACACGGATGGCTTCCAACACCTCTGTCGCGGAAATCGCCCCCAGACACTCGGCCCGGCCCCTGGCCAGGCAATCGTTCCGGCCGCCGTCAATGCAGGGGCAGCCCGCAACCAGATACTTGTGTTGCAGCCCGGCGGGCGGCAGCCATTCCTTCAAGCCGGGATATTTGCGGAAGACCGTGAAGGTGGAAACACCCAGGGCCGCCGCCAGATGGAGCACGCCGGAATCCGCGCCCAGGTGCAGCCGGCAGCGTTGCAGCAGCGCCGCCAATTGCGCGATGGTCAACCCCGGCAGACAGAGCAGGCGCGCATCCGGCACGGCGGCGGCCAGCCGGTCCAGCCGCGCCGACTCGCGCGCGTTGGCCGCGGCGGTGGCCACCAGTTGCACGGCGGGGTCGCTCTTAAGGATCAGCCCGGCCAGTTCCGCCCAGTTTTCCAGCGGCCATTCCTTGAGCGGCGCGCTGGCGTTGATGGAAAGGTGAATGGAATTGGCCGGGATGTTGGCCGCCGCGGATTCCCGCGCCTTCACCGGCACGCGCAAATCAAACCGGGCCGGCTCCAGCGAGAAACCCGCCGCCGCCAACACGCGCCGCCGCTGCTCATATACCGGGATTTCCTGGCTTTGCCGCGGCACCCAGTTGGCGATCAGCCACCGGTTCCAGAAATGGCGGCGCCCGCCCTCATGCGCCAGCCGCCACTTGGCGCCCGTCAGGGCCGTCAGGAAAATCGTGCGGTCGGCGCCGCTGAAATTGAAGGCCGCGTCGTACTTTTCCCGGCGCAGCGCGCCGATAATGTCCCAGTGCCGCCACCAGGGCGGGCTTTGCGGCGTCAATGGAAACGCCCAGGCCCGGTCCACGCAGGGGGCCAGGCCGAGCAATTCGGCCCCGACGGTGGCGGACAGGGTGTGAAGTTGCGCGGCCGGATAATGCCGTTTGATTTCCCACAAGGCGGGGACCAGATGGACCGAATCGCCGAGGAAGCCCAAATCCACGACGATGATTTTACGGGCCGATTTGGTTTCTTGATAAAAATTGACGGGCGCGCGCTGCATGTCGTCGTCTAGTTAATGGCCGGCGGCGGGATTGGCGAGAGCAAAATCATCCCGGGCGGACGCAGGCAAAGGGTCAGCAGGTGTCACCCAGTTCTTGATATTATGATGTTTGTGAACGGCAGACAGGCAGGAGACGTGAACAGCAAACCGGTCAGTTCTTGATATTGATAAATCGGTGTGGATGGGGCAGTGTTGGCCGCATGGCGCGCAAGCTCAGAGTGGAGTATCCCGGTGCGGCTTACCATGTAATCAATCGTGGAGACCGGCGGAAGGCGATTTTCCGGGATGAAGAGGATCGGCAGCAGTTCCTGGGCACGCTGGGAAAGGCCTGCGCCAAAACCGGCTGGCAGGTGCATGCGCTCTGCCTGATGCCCAATCACTTTCATCTGGTGGTGGAGACGGCGGTGACGGTGAAATGGATCGCGGAGCGACTACAGATGGGAGCGCCCGGCTATGTCAATCATCTTCTATATCCTCGGCGGAGGGCGGGAGGGAAATAAGATGCCAATATCAAGAACTGGCCCCTTTGTTTTGCCGTTAGTCAGCATAGGCATACCTGCCTACAACCGCCCGGAAGGATTGAGGCAAACCCTGGCTTGTCTCGCGGCCCAAACTTACCCGAACCTGGAAATCATTATCTCCAACGATTGTTCGCCCAACCCGGAAACAGAAAGGACCGGGATGGAATTCGCCGGGCGCGACCCGCGGGTCCGCTACTATCGCCAGCCATCCAACCGGGGCGGATTTTATAATTTTGGATTTGTCCTGGAGCAAGCCCGGGGCGAGTTTTTCATGTGGGCCGCCGATGACGACGCATGGCATCCTGGTTTTATCGAAACCTGCGTGCGGTGCCTGCAGGAAAATCCTCGTTATGGCCTGGTATTTTCACAATATGATTTATACTCCCCGCTGAATCAAATGAAGGTCTGTTTGAACCACAACCAGTATCTCCAATCGCGCCATCGCAAGGCCCTGTTCCTGCTTTTGGACGAATGTCTTACCCATAAAGCCAACATGAGCTATGGAGTGTGGCGTCGAGAAGTGATCAACCGGGTGATGAACCGGGCCAGGGTCTGCGGCCTGTCTCAACTGCACATGGGAAGGGGTTTTGATCAGGCCTTCCTGCTGGTCACTCTCAACGAGACGGAGGTGTTTCAAATTCAGGAGAGGCTGTTCACCAAGCGTTACAACGAGCGCATCATACCCGGTTCCGCGCGCCACTTGTTCGAGACAGGATGGCACAACTTGCTCACGGCCGCGCGGCATGGGCCCAGCTATGTCCGAAACGTATGCGCGGACACCAGTTTCTACATGAAAACCATCCAACAAGTGTATGGCGAATCGGATACCCGTTTGTTGCCCCTGGTTCTCCTGGCCAAGAGGATTTCGTACGTTTTGTTGCGGCACGTTCTTTGAGATCCTCCACGCCCTGCGGCCCCGCCGCAAAATGGGGAAGGACTGAAGACGTGAAGCTGTCTCAAAAGGGAGAAGCGCGATGTCCCGGTGCGGAGGCCAGTTTGGGGCTGACTTGGGCGGGAGGGGGTGGTACATTGGGGAGTATGAAGATGGCGACGACACCGGCCGAGCAGCGGCGCTGGATGCAACAATGGCGCGAGGCGGCCATTGCGCTGGATGAGGTGCGGCGGGATGAACTGGCCAGCCTGACGCCGCGGGATGCGCGGCGGCAAATCCGGAGCGTTCTGGGGTTGCCGCGTGGCTGGCGCAACCCGGATGAACCCTGTGGTTTGGTCGAACAGCAGGCGTTCTTTCAACGGCAACGCGGCAAATGAACCCTGTTTTGCCCACGGCCGCCAAACTTCAGGAGTTCTTCCAGGAGCGCGATTGGAAGTTCTGCATCATCGGCGGCGTGGCCGTTCTGCGCTGGGGGGAAGTCCGCGCGACCCAGGATGTGGATGTGACGCTGTTGACAGGATTCGGAAAGGAGGAGTCGTTCGTGGACGAATTGCTCGGCGCCTTTCCGCCGCGCGCGCCCTGCACCCGGGAATTCGCGCTACGCAACCGTGTTTTATTATTGACTGGATGGGAAAACACGCCCATGGATATAGCCCTGGGAGCGGTGCCCTTTGAAGAGCGAACTGTCCAGCGAAGCACAATCTGGGCGGCGGAGGAGAATTTGATGTTGCGCACCTGTTGCGCCGAAGACTTGCTCGTCCACAAATGTTTTGCCAACCGTGAGAGGGATTGGGCGGATGTGGACGGTATCCTGGCGCGGCAGTGGAATAGACTGAACTTGAAACTGGTGCGGACGGAATTGAAGCCGCTGGCGGAGTTGAAGGAGGAACCGGATATTCTCGCCCGGCTGGAACAGAAAATCGCCCGCCACAACCAGCCGTTCACCCGGATCAAACCCACGCAACCGAGGAGAAAACGACGGTGAACAAATTGCCCATTTCGGTCTGCGTGATTTCCGGGGCGGAGGCCAAGCGGATCGGCGTTGCCCTGGCCAGCGTGGCGGGGTGGACTTCGGAGATCATTGTCGTGTTGAACGAGGAGGTGAGCGACGGCACGGACCAGATCGCGGCATCCCATGGCGCCAGGGTGTTTCGGGAGGCGTGGAAGGGGTATATCGCCCAAAAGAACTCCGCCCTGGAAAAGGCGGCCCAGCCCTGGATTCTGGGACTGGACGCCGACGAAGCGGTTTCCGGGCCATTGCGCGATGAAATCCTGGCGCTCCAAGCGCCGTTCTCCAACTGTGCCGCCTACAGTTTCCCGCGCTGTAGTTTTTATTTCGGGCGGTGGATTCGCCACGGCGACTGGTATCCGGACCGTTGCGCGCGGCTGTGGCAGAGGGGGAAGGCGCGCTGGGCGGGGATAGATCCGCATGGCTGCCTGCATGTGGACGGCGCGACCGGAAGGTTGCGCCACGATCTGCTCCATTACACGGCGGAATCGCTCGACCAGCAGGTGGGCAAGGCCCTGCGTTACGCGGATGATTTCGCGCGCCATTGCGCGGCCACCCGCCGGCGGATTGGGACGAGCGATTTGATTCTGCGCCCCGGCTGGCGTTTTGCGCGCTCCTATTTCCTGAAACTGGGCTTTCTGGACGGCTGGCAGGGCTTGAGCATCGCCCGCATGACCGCCTTTTACACGTTCTTACGCTACGCCAAGGCGCGCGAGGCGTTGCTAAAAACACCGTGAGCCTCTCCGCCCATCCCAGGCCCCCGAAACAATTGCTGGTCTATGAAGCCCGGACCGAAGGCCATCATCTCAGTTGGCTGCGTTACATCACGGAAGATTTGTTGGAGGCGGGCGTCGAATTGGTGCTCGCCCTGGACCAGCGGCCGTTGAGCCGGGAACGAATTGACGCGCAAATGTCCGGCCTGCTGGCGCGGGTGAAGACCATGGCGGTTCGCGACCAAACCGGCTGGATTGGCGGGCGCGGCCAGGCCGGGACGGTTGCGCTTTGCCAGCGGCAATCCGGCGTGGAACAGGTGTTCTTATGCTGCTTTGACGAGATCGCCTCCCCCTGCTTGCGACGGGCGGCTTTTGGCCTTTTGCCGCCGGAAAGTCTGCGCGGGGCTTGGGGCGGGATTTACATCCGGCCCAGATTTTTGGCGGGGCGCTCCTTGTCCCCCAATTCGTTTTTGAAGCGTTGCGGATTTCATCGCCTCTTCAGGAGAGGCTGGTTTCGACAGTTGCTCTTTCTGGACGAGTATTTGCACGCGGCGCTGAAATCGGAGTTTCCCGCTGCCCCATTTTATTTCCTGCCGGACACCTGTCCGCCCCCCCGGAATGTGGACAAGGCGCAAGCGCGAAGGCAGCTTGGCCTGCCGCAAGAGGGCAGAATCGTCCTGTTCTATGGCGGACCCTATCGCCGCAAGGGCCTGGATTTGGCGGTGGCCGCGATGGAACAATTGCCGGCCGCCAAGCGGCCGTTCCTGCTCTGTCTGGGACAGCAGCCGGACGACGCGGCGCTGGCGCGCAGATTGGAGCGGCTGGCCGCGACCGGCTGCGCGCGTTCCATCAACCGTTACGTCTCCCCTGAAGAAGAGGAGTTGGGCTTTGCCGCGTGCGAGGTGGCGCTGCTGCCGTATCGCAAACACTTCGGTTCCAGCGGCGTGCTGACCCGCGCCGCCGCCGCCGGCCTCATGGTCATCGCCTCGGACGAGGAATTGATCGGCCGCCGGGTTCGCGAGCACAAATTGGGCCTGCTTTTTCCGCCGGGCCAGAAGGCCGGGCTGCGCCGTTGCCTGGAACACGCCACCGCGATGAGCGGTGAAGAGCTGGTTCAATGGTCCCGCTCCGCAAAGAAGTACTCGGCAGCCTGCACGCGCTCCGCATTCCGCCAGGCCCTGCTCGAGGCGCTCGGCTTTTCTCCGCCGGCCAACGCCTTGGGAGCGCCCGCCCATCCATGACCGCGTTGCGCATCCTTCAATTGGATTCGATGCTCCTGGGCGGCGGGACCGACGACCAGTGCGTCCAACTGGCGGCGGGCCTGCATCGTCTGGGCCAGCAGGTCATCCTCGCCGGGCCGGGCGGGCGGGAGTTTTCCGATGCCATCAAAGCTTCGGGCGTGCCGTTCTTCGACACCGGAAATGAGGCGTCGAAATTGAAATTCATATTGCGCGCGGCCCGTTTGATTCGTCGGGAAAGAATTCAAGTCGTCCACGGCCACCACGGACGGGACCTTTGGCCGGCGATTTTCGCCGCAAAAATGTCCGGCGCAAATCCCAAGATCGTTCTCACGCGTCATCTGGCCAAAAGCCCCGCGTCCCTGGCCAGCCGGCGTTTTTTGCTGGGGCAATGCGACGCGCTGATCGCCGTGTCCGAATTCGTGGCGCGTGTCTTGCGCGAAGGGGTTTATGAGCCGGATTCGCCGGAGGAGGAACGGCGGCGGCGTCCGCCGCTGCGGGGGGATCATCGGAAAATTCAGGTCATTTACGGCGGAATTGACACCGGCCGGTTCCGCCCGCGCGAGGCGGCGGAGACCCGGCGCGAGTTGGGGCTGGCGCCGGAACATTTCGGGTTCGCGGTGGCCGGCGGCTATGATTTGCCGCGCGGCAAGGGGCAGCGCGAGTTCTTGATGGCCGCCGCGCGGATGCAACAAAAAGTCCCGCGGGCGCGCTTTCTCATCATTGGCCGCGGGAGCCTGGCGGAGGTTTTGCGGGCGGACATCGCGCGGCTGGGCCTGGGCGGCAAGGCCTGGCTGACGCCTTACGCGGCGGACATGGCGGCGGTGATGAACGCGATAGACTGCCTGGCGCATCCGCAAATCGGCACCGAAGCGCTGGGACTGGTGATCTGCCAGGCGCATGCGTGCGGCAAACCGGTCATCGCCTCCGCGCTGGACGGAATCCCCGAGGCCTTTCGGGCGGGCAATTATGGGAGGCTGGTGACGCCGGAAAACGTCGCCGAACTGGCCGGGGCGATGGAAGCGCAGGCGGGCGAGCCGGGGCTGGGCGCGGCCGGGGCCGCCGCTCTCCACGAGAGAGTGGCGCGAGTGTTTTCGCTGGAGCGTTCGGCCAGGAATGTCTTGCGGCTCTATGGCGATTTGTTCTCGGGAGCTCCGGGCGGGATGCCTGGGGAACCCGCAGGCGAGGACGCCTGCGCTGCGTAGCGCAGTCCCGAAACTGGTTCGGGACTGCGGGTTCAAGCCGCGTCCTGCGGCGCACACTTCACCCCGGGGTGACTTTGTCACCGGCCCCAGGGTCCCAAAAAACGCAAAAAAATGCTCGACACGGCCCCGGCGGTTGGCAGAGTTGCCCCTGAACCAGAAACGCCGGCAAAAATACCGGCCAAAGGAACCGAAAAAAAGCGCAAAAAAGTGCTCGACACGGCCCTGACGGATGGTAGAGTTGCCTCTGAATCAGAAATGCCGGCAAAAATGCCGGCAAAACGAACTGAAAAAAAGTGCAACAAAGTGCTCGACACGGCCCTGGCGATTGCTAAACTTGCGCCTGAACCAGAAATGCCGGCAAAAATACCGGCCACCTGGATCGGGGAAAAGCGCAAAAAAGCGCAAGAAAGTTCTCGACAAGGCTCTGGCGAAGTGCTATAGTGGCGCGTCATTATAAGAAAATATAATAACGACAAACGAAAAACGAACGAAAGACCAATAAAAACCGAGTATCCCAATATGAAGATTAAAACCTTTTTGGTGCGCAGTTTCACGGTGGCCGCGGGCCTCTGTGCAGCCTCAAACCTGGTCAACGCCGCCCCCAAGGCGACCTTCACCGACAGTTGGAAAGATACGGCTGTCCAAGCCGTAGACCCGGACACCGGTGACACTAATTACGTCGTCAAGACCACTGGTTCGCTGAGTTTTAGCATCTCCCTGCCAGGGATCGTCGGCGCCAATTTTAACCCGAACACGCTGGTGTCGCTCGCGATCACCCTCGGCGCCAATGGACCTCAGACCGTTTTTACCAACGCCCTGCTGGATGATACAAACTACACCGCCGGCAAGAAGAGCGTCTCGTTGCCAATCCTCATGGCGGATGGGACGCCAACCGTCTCGAAGGCGACGGTCGGTTGGAACGCCACGAACATCACTGTCACCGGCAGCGCCACGAGTGACCTTCTTGGCGGAGAGCTATTGTTCACCAACACGGTGAAATCGAACTTCACCGTTGGCGGGCTTGTTTTGACAGTGGATACCACCACCGGCGCCGACGGCAATCCCAACCCCAACGGCTCGGTGACGATCTTGCCTATGGGTTCCCAAGAGGTGCCGTTGAGCGAGAAGAACACCACAACGCTATACACGAAGACCAATGCGGACGGCTCCTACACCCCGCTGCAAGCCGGCTCCATCGCGGCCACGGTGGATTTCACTCCTCCGACGGTCAGCATCACTTCCCCGGCGGCCAACGCCAAGTTCCAAGCCGCCAGCCCGGTTGTTTCTCTGGCAGGCAAGGCCAGCGACAAATACGGCCTGGCCAGCATCGTGTGTTATGTCAACGGCGACCTCGCCAATCCGATTGATATTAACGAAGTCAAATCACTGCCGACGACCAACTCAAGTTCTTTTTCCTGGACGGCTTCTGTGAATTTGACGAATGGCGCGGCGGGCACAAACAAAATCACTGTTGTTGTGATGAACACTTTGGGCGACACGGGTTCCGCCTCGCGGAATTTCATTTTGGTCGTGACGAACAAGGCGATGGTGGTGGTGAGTCCGGCCGGTGCTGGAACGATCACAGGCATTAAGAACAACCAAGTGTTGCAAGGGGGAAACAACTATGCCGTAACCGCCAAGCCTGCGAACGCATACTGGATTTTCTCGCAGTGGGTGGATGGGACCAATGACGCCGGAACTTTCCTTTCCGGCAGCGCGTCATTTGAATATCTCAACGTAGACGATATGCTGACCGCCGTCTTCGTGCCGAATCCTTTCTACGACACCGGCCTGGCAGGCACTTATGTCGGCATGTTCACGGACACCAGCAGCCAGGTGGACCCGACCAACTCCGGTTACATCACCCTGACGGTCACACCGGCCGGCGGCTATTCCGGCAAGCTCTATCTGGGTCAAAGCGCCTCCTCGTTTGCCCTCTCCGGCCAACTGACGGTGTCGGGCACGAGTGCGTTGGCATCCTCGACCGTGAAGATCAGCAAGACGGAATCGTTGGACGTATCGTTGAGCATCGTCACCGACACCGATTTGCAGGACCAGACCAACGGCACGTTGAGCGGCGAAGTGGCAAGCAAAACCTGGTCGGCGACCCTTTCTGGCGAATTAGCTCAGGCCAACCCCGATATCGTGCCTGGACTTTACAATGTCGTCATTTCACCCCACAGCGACGCGACGTCAGGCCCCGGCGGTTACAGCTATGCCAGCGCCACGGTGAAGAATGGAGCCGTTACGATGGTTTTCAACCTGGCGGACGGCACATCCCCGGCGACTTCGTTCTCCACTTTCTTGACAGAGAGCGGCGTCTGCCCGGTCTATGCCTCTCTCTACGGCGGCAAAGGCATTCTCTTTGGCGCGTTGCAGTTCGCCAGCGATGGCACGAGAACCGTTACCAATGCGAGCGAGCTCAGTTGGGTAAAATGGCCAATGAATAACAAATTCTACACCAACGGGTTCAACTACACTCCGGCTTACACTCCGGCTGTATTCGGCAATTCCTTTGAGCAGTTTAATATCTTTGACTGGACGGCCGGAAATCTCAGCGTGGATCAGAACACGGCAATCGGGCCGTTTAGCATAACCTTTAATCCTCTCAAGAATACCCTTGTTGACACGAACAAGGCTGATAAAGTGACCCTGAATTTGACTGCATCCACCGGCGTGCTGAAGGGAACGGTCGGCGGGATTTCAGGCCGTGGCATGGCTCTCAGCCCGAGCGCTTCGATTCCATCCGCGGTTGATGGCACGGATGGTGTTGGCTACGGGTTTTATTTGGGCACGAACCAGCAAACCGGCCAGTGGGTGATTCAGGGTGGCCAGTAATTGGTGATTGGTTTTTCGTTTCGTGTGGCGTCTTGGATTGGGGGGTTGCGCACCAGCCCCCCAACCTGACGGTGCCACCGAGTGCGCCGCACTCGCAGTTCGTTCAGAATCGGGGGTCACAAACCCCCGATTTTGTTTTTTTGGCGGGCAGGCTGAGATCAGCCCCGAAGTCACGGCGGGTCGAGTTCTGGCTCGACGGAGTCTGTAACCGGCCAAGGCTTGGGCGGAAAGGGCGGGGCCGATACATCGGGACCTGCCGCGGCGCGCACGGAGTGCGCGCCCTACCATCATGGACTGGCGTATTTCTTGCCAGCATTGAAGCGATGCTAAAAGTTAAACTTGATTTCTGCGATTTTTGGCCGGGGTTTTCCAAGACCAATAATTTCTTTTATCATCTTCTGCGCGAACGGTTCGAGGTCGAGATTTGCGACCGCCCGGACTTTTTGATCTTCGCCGACCCCGGACAGCATGTGCATCGGGTGCATAATTGCGTGAAAATCTATGTGGCGCTGGAGGTGTTCCTGCCGGATTTCCGATGGTGCGATTACGCGTTCACCTGCCATTACTTGGACGATCCCCGGCACCTGCGGCTGCCGTATTATGTTTGCGGATGCGACCCCAAACGGCTGATCAAGCACGGGGAGGACGCGGCGGAAATCATGGCCGCCAAGACCAAGTTCTGCGGATTTGTGGTCAGCAACGCGAAACGGAAGAAAACTCATAAGCGCATCGAATTTTTCCACCGCCTTTCCAAATACAAAAAAGTGGATTCCGCCGGGGCGGCGCTGAACAACATCGGACGCCGCCTCCCCCACGGGGGGAACCACAAACTGGATTTTCTCCGCCCCTACAAATTCAACATCGCCTTTGAAAACGGGTCGGCGCCAGGCTATACGACGGAGAAAATTGTGGACGCCATGTATGCGCGGTGCGTGCCGATTTATTGGGGGAATCCGCGGATTGCGGAGGAATTCAATCCCAAAAGTTTTCTCAACTATTTCGATTTTCCAAGCGAGGAGGCCCTCATCGAAAAGATCATCGAACTGGACCAGGACGACGCCCAGTACCTGGAGTATTTGCGCCAGCCGTATTTTCACAACAACGAGCCGAATGAGTTTTTCGGCCACGAACGGCTGTTGAACCAGTTCGAGAAGATTTTCACAACCCCGGTCACCCCGGTGTCAGCGCGGCGCTATCCGCTTCAAATTGGCCGCTGGATTCCGGTGCTGAAGAACCGGCCTCATGGATGACCGCCCGGCGGCCGGATGAAGGATTGCCCTGGGGCCGGCGAGGCCATGCGGCGGCGAAAGAGGCGCTTCTGGATGGAATGGCTCAGGTTGTGGAAGGGCTTGGCGAGGGCGCGGGTGACGCAAAAACAGCAGTAAAACCACGGCCAACCCTTCCCCCAGCGGGCCGCCAACCGGCGCTCCCATTCCAGGGTCTCCGCATTGGCCGCGGCGGGATTCTTCCGGCGGGAGCGGCGCAAGTGGAACAGAATCGGAAAAACGGCTTTTCGAGGGAGCCAGGGCCGGAGGGCATAATCGGAGAAAAACCGGGCGCTCTCCTTCCAGGCCATTCCGCTGGCCGTGTTGACCTCGGTTTGCTGGCGGGGATGACAGCGAAAGGCGCAGAGCGGTTCGCGCGTGTAGGCCAGGTTTCCTTTTTCCATCAAATGAAACCACATCTCGACATCCACAACCTGGCCGTACCTCGGATCGAAGCCGCGCCGGGCGTCGGCCTTGCGAAACAAGACCGCGGAAGGTTCGCCCACCAGGTTCTTTCCGTTCCGCATCAGACAAGCGGCGATGATCTTCCGGCCATCGTGGCATCCGTCGGCCAGGTCCCGGTACACATCCACCGGGTTGGATTTCTCGTCCAGAATCGCCCGCGCGGAAGCGGCCAGCGCCGCCGAGGGATGGGCGCTCATCAAGGCGAGCAGCTTGCTCAAGGCTTGAGGGTGGAATAGTTTGTCGTCTCCAAATAAAAACTTGATGTACTCGCCGCGGGCCTGTTCCAGGCATTGATTCCAGTTGTTGACCATGCCCAGGTTGGAGGAATTGACGGCAAAACGCACTCGCGCGTCCCGGGCGCAGAAGGGCCGGACGACCTCGGCCGTGTTGTCGGAGGAGGCGTCGTCCACGACCAGCAGTTCAAAGTCCTGGAAGTCTTGCGCCAGCACCGACTCGATGGCCTCCGGCAAGAAGCGGGCGTAGTTATACGTCGGAATCAGAACACTGATCTTGGGATGCGGCTGGAGGCCCTGTTTCATCATGGGACGCCGGATGGAGACGCCGGACGCGGCTGGTGGCGGCGAAAAACCCGGCCCAGCGCGGCGGCAAACCGGGCGCCAAACCAGTTCTTCCGGGGCCGGCCCAACTGGCGTTCGAGCTTTCGCAGAATCCGCTTCTGGCGCTGGCGGGTGGTTCGATTGCCCGCGGCATGGGCCGCATGCTTCTTATAGATCAACCGGGTGGAGCGCAGAAAGTCGGCCTGGAGCGCGCTCGTCATGGAGGTCCCGTCATGGCGCGCGCGAAACTCACAGGTGACCTTCTTGATATGGACGGGGGTGCAAAGGCGGGAAAGACGTATCCAGTAATCCCAGTCTTCGTGGGTGGCCAATTGTTCGTCAAATTCGCCGGTGGCAATCCCCAAGCCGCGCTCATGCAGGAAACAAAGCACCGGCACGGAATTCTGGCGCAGGATGCCTTCGCTGTCCCAATCGTCGGAATACGCCACATGCCGCCGGACAATTTGGTAATTCCCGTCCGCCGCTTTCTCTTCCTCCGCGCACCAGGCGTCCGTATAGGCGGCTTTGTTTCCGCTGCCTTCCAGGAAACTCACCAGGGTTTCCAGATGGTCCGGCAGGAAAATGTCATCGTCATCCAGGAAGGCGATGTAGCGGCCGCTGGCGTGGCGCAAGCCGGTGTTGCGCGCCGCCGCCAGGCCCTGATTGACGCGATGGCGGAGATAAACGATTTCCACCTCCGCGTTGCAACGGCGGATGACATGCTCCACGTCCAGCCCATTGTCATTGACCACAAGGATCTCCAGATCGCGCATGGTTTGCCCGATGATGCTGCGCAAGGTTTCCTCCAGCCGTTCGGGGCGGTTGAATGTCGGCACGATGACGGAAACTTTGGGGGCGCCGGGGGGCGCCGGCAGGGCTGAATCGCTGCAAATGGCCCGGGCCTCCAGCCGCTTTTTGGCGTCGTACAGCGCGGGATGGTTCAGGACGATGCGGGCGCGCAATGCCGGGTCGCGGGGCAGCGCCTCCGTGAGCATGCTGGAGTCCTTCACGCGATATTGCAACAGTGGGCCGGGAATTCTTCGCGCCACCAAGCCCTGCTCGCCGCAGCCGATCCAAAAATCCCAGTCCTCATAACCCCAGACCAGGTTCGGGTTATAGCCCCCGGCCAATTCCCAGGCTTCGCGCCGAAAGAGCGAGCAGCAGTTCAACTGGTTATTGGCGCAAATCTCCTTGAAATCAAATTCCGCCGCCTGGACGGTTTTTTCCGCCGCGCCGAAATGCGCCACATCGGTGTAAGCGACGGCCACGCCAGGCTCGCCCTCCAGCAGGGCGGCGGTCTTCTCCAGCATGGCGGGCTTGATCTTGTCATCCGCGTCCAGAGGCAGGATATAGGCTCCGGCGGCGGCGCGGATGCCGGCGTTGCGGGCGCGGGCCAGGCCGCCGTTCTTCTTTTCCAGCAACCGGATGCGCCGTCCCGCGTATCTTTCCATCAACTCGCGTGCGACCCGGCTCGTATCGTCCGGACTGCCATCGTTGACAATAATAATTTCCCAGTCGGTGAGGGTCTGGGCCGCCACGCTGGCCACGGCCTCCGGCAAATAGCGCGCCTGATTGTAACAAGGGATCACCACCGAAATCAAAGGCACTGGCGGCGCTCCCGGCCCGGTCTTGAACTCGGCCTCTTGATGGCAGGCCGCCGGGACAAAACCGTCGAATGCTTCCATTTCGATCCTTTGGCCGCCCGCAAACAAGGCGGCGAGGGTTTCCGCCGAATAGGCCGGGTTGCCGCCGGCGCGGTTGTGGCAGACCTGCTGCACGCGGTTGGCCGGGATGGAGAAAGCCAGCGAATGCCCCTGGCAGAGCAGAAACGGATGGCTTTCGAGAAAGCGCCCGGCGTGGGCGGAGAGGGCTTCTTCCAGCGTGTTTGGGTTGGTGAAGGCAAGTTGCTCCAGTAGCGGAAGCAAGTCCTTGATGCGATACAGGGAACTGGACAGTTCCAAAGGATAGCCAAAATCATATTGCGCGCCGGGCCACGAGTACTTCAAAGTGCCGCCCGGCAGGGACTCGAACTCAGGCAACGGCTGCGCGTGGTTCATGGAATAGCATTGGGTGGTGTTGCGCCCCAGCCGCAGAGAAAAACCGAGCGCATCGGGATGTGACTGGAGGGTGCCGGCCAGGTCTGCCACCGCAAAATCCTGAACGAACACGGTGTCATCCACCGCGAACAACACGCAATCCCGGCCGCGCAGCAACATCAGCAAATCGCGGCGGAAATTCCCTTCCTGCACAAAATCCGCCTCGGGATGCTCCTGCATGAGCCGCCGGTAAAGGGACATCATGCGCGAAGTGGAAGCCTTGTAGAGCACCTTCACAGGAATCGTTCCCGCGTCCCGGCAATGCCGCTTCCAGGAGCGCAAGGCGCCGTTCAGTTGCAGCGGGCGGTCTTTGCTGAAGATCAGGGCAGCCGGCTTGAAGCTCTTCTCAGCACAGCCGCCGCCTCCGTTTTGTGGCGACCGGGGCGCCTCCCCGTAAAGAGGCTCCACAATTAAGACGCTTTTCACGTCATGCTGCTTTAAGAGGGCCGCCCGGTGGACGCCATCCAGGATTTGGTATTCCTGGCCAGGCCGTTGGACGGCCACAATGTAACTTTTATTCCCGTGCTCCAAAAATCGGTTGCTGTCGAAACTCGCGATCAGGCGGTCAAAAGTCTCCGGCAAGTGATCGTCCGTCAATTCCCTGCCAAAATGGGCGGCGTGATAGGCCCGGTAAGCCGCCTGCTCGCCGAGCAAATAGCGATAATGCGGCGTTTGGGAAATGGGGACCACACCCCGGCCCAGGATATTCGCGTAAAGTGAATCCACCGGAACCTCTTTCAACACGTAATTCTCGAAGGGCGGCAAGTGATAGGGAACGTCCAGTTCCCGGTTGGGGCGGCGGGTGAAATAAGCGACCGGCGGCAGGCCCAGGATTTCCAGCACATGCTCCGTCTGGCTTTCAAAATCCGAGGCGTGAACCACATGGTCTTCGGTGCGTTTCCCATCCCGGCGCGGATTGAACCGGTCCCGAATCTCTTCCTTGATTGCTTTGATTCTCTGGCACTGGATGTGGCGGAAGGCGCCTTCCCCGAAAAAACGCTCCTGCGGCTCAAGGTTGCGGGCTAGGATCAAAACCACCTCGGACGGGGTATCGAGCAGATAGCGGGTTTTGGCGGCCAGATGCTCGAGCGGAACGAAATCGCTGGAATAAATCTGGCCGACAAACTTCGCGATGTCCGCCACTGTCTTTTTGTGGATCGCCAGGATTTGGACGGCTTTCTGCCTGCGGATGATCTCCAGAATTTCGCGGGTGTGTTGCGTCCCGTGCCCCCAGATCAAAAAGTAATCCAGGCGCGGACGCGCGACAAACCCTTCGCTGTTTTGCGCCAGAAAATCCTCCACGGCCACCCCGGCACTCTGGCAGACCGGAGAAGGCCGATGGAACGGTTCCTGGTTCACCGGGACCTGCGGCTGCCTTCCACCCGGCTTCCGGGCGCTCCGCAGGACGGGCGGGCGGAACCACCTTCTTTTCACGGATATATTCAGGTTGGTGTGGCGGTTCACAACCTCGATAAAGTCCCAATTCCCGGCCTGCTCCAGATAGCGCCAATGCGCGATTTTTTCCGGCCGGACATCGCGCCAGGCCAGGAATTCCAGGCAGCGGATGGCCAGGTCGTCCGTCAATCGCGGCACCAGCACACGTCCGCCGTTTTGCACAATCTCGCGCCGGCAATCCAGGACCCCTTTTTCGAAGACCGGAGAAAGGGAGAATTTCTCAAAATCCACCAGCGATTCCAATAGATCAAAACGGAAGTTTAACTGCTCGGCCCCGGGCGCGTAGAAATCAACATGCCAGTGGCCATGCTCCACGCGGACCTGGATCTTGAAGCCGCGATCCTGACAAGGTTTGGCGTGGCGCAAGATGTGGCGCAAAAAACTCCAGCGGCTCCGGCAGAGAATATCCAAGTCTGAATGATCGCGATATTTGGGGAAGTGGTCCGGCAGCCTCAGCACCACATAATCGTCCGCGTCCTCGAAGAAGGGCCGCAGATCCATCAAATGGGAAAAATCCGTCATGGGACTGATTCACCACCTCCAAGCCCCATTTTCCGATGCAAGGGTGTTGACCTGCAAATCAGCATGGGTTGCCTTTGTATCAGTTTAACACAGGATGCCAGTCACGGCGGACATTGTCAAGGGTCGCAACTCCATGGTCCATGGTGAGGGATGGGCGTCAGGACAGCGCAGATTTCAAAGCCTCGATGACTAGGTCCTGGTCCTTCTCGCTCAGGAAAGGATGCATGGGCAGGCTCAAGACCTCCCGCGCGGCCCGTTCCGCCACGGGGAAATCGCCCTGATGATAACCCGCGGAGGCAAATACCGGCTGTTCGTGCAAACACTTTGGATAATAAACGGCGGTGGGTATGCCGTTGGCCTTCAATCGGCGCGCCACTTCGTCGCGGTTGGGAACGCGAATGGTGTATTGCGCATAGACATGCGTGTTTCCCGGAAGGATGGCCGGTGGCACGCAGTAATCCCTGAGCTTTTCCGTATAGCGCGCTCCAATGCGGCGCCGCTCTTCCAACTCCCATTCAAAGTGGGGCCACTTGGCCAGGAGGACCGCCGCTTGCAAGGAGTCAAAACGCCCGTTCATTCCCACCAGCCAATGCTCATGGCGCTGAAGGCCGCCATGCGAGCGAATGGCTCTGAAGCGCTCGGCCAGATCGTCGTCGCTGGTGAACAGGGCGCCGCCCTCGCCATAACATCCCAACGGTTTGGCGGGGAAAAAACTCGTGCTGCCAACCGGAGTGACCCCGCAACTCCGCCGCCCGTTCCGTGTGGCCCCAAAACTTTGCGCGGCATCCTCAATCACCAAAACCCCCTTTTGCCGCCCGATCTCATTGATCCGGTCGTAGTCCGGCATCTGGCCGAAAAGACTGACGGGAATGATGGCTTTGGTCCGCGGAGAAATAGCCGCCTCGATTTTGCCGGTGTCCAGATTGTAAGTTTCCGGTTCAATGTCCACGAAAACGACCCGGGCGCCGACCAGGGAAATAACCTCCGCCGAACTAATCCAGGTGAACGGCACGGTGATAACTTCATCGCCCGGTCCGATGCCGGCCGCGCGCAAGGCGATTTCCAGACTGTCCGTGCCGCTGGCGGCGGTGACGCAGTGGCGCGCGCCGACGTAATCGGCCAGGATCTTCTCCAATTCCGGGATTTCCGGTCCCATGACGAATTGGCCGTGTTGGAGCACGGCTTTCATTCGCAGGCCGATTTCCTCCTGATACCGGTGGTACTGTGTCCGCAGATCAATAAAGTCCATGGTCACGGCAAAACGGCTTTGATTCCGTCATAATTCAGCATGGCCTAGAAGTATTGCAATTTGTCGCGTCTCACAATGTGATTTTTCGATTCGGCTTGGTTTCCCCGCGATCTGGTGCTATGGGTAATCCATGCGCCGCGCCGTGCCGGTTCACTTTCATACATTGGAACCGTTTCTGGGTTTGTTCAAGACCGGGGTGCCGATCCTGATGTACCACAAGATCGGCCCGCGTCCGCGCCGTGTGCGGCTCCGGGGGCTTTATCTCCGGCCGGATGCCTTTGTGCGGCAACTGGAGGAATTGCGCCAGGCCGGCTTCGCCTCCTGCCGGCCGGCCGAGGCCAATTCCAAGGCCCATGCCAACGGCGGCCCGGATCGGCGCGTCGTGCTGACCTTCGATGACGGATTCCGCAATGTCTTTGAAAACGCCCTCGAACCGCTGGCCCAAAAGCAATTCCGCGCCACCGAATTCTTGGTTTCCAATTGCATCGGCAAACTCAACGAATGGGACCTGCGCGACGGCGAAGCGCCGGAGCCGCTGATGGACCGCGTGCAGGTGGGCGAGTGGTTGCGGGCGGGACACCGCATCGGCTCGCATTCCCTGACCCACCCGCGGCTGACCCGCCTGAGCCTGCGGGACGCGCAGGAGGAGATTTTGGGGAGCAAAAAGAAACTGGAGGACACTTTCGGCGTGGCGGTGGAGGATTTTTGTTACCCCTATGGAGATTGGAACGACGCCGTGCGGGACTTGGTGATGGAGGCGGGTTATCGCACCGCCTGTACGGCGGAGTACGGCGTCAACCTTCCCACCACACCGCCGCTGGAGTTGCGCCGCATCACCGTTCGTCATCCCACCCGGAGCCTGAAGGCGCTGCGAGCGCGCCTCATGGGATAGGCCCAAAGGAAGAGCAAAAAGGCCTCCAAAATCCCTTGACAAATCGGCCGGATGGTGGTTCATTACCCGCGCAGTTAGTTAAAACGCAGTCAGTTGCCCTGAAAAATACATTGAATCATTGAATTATGAAATCTGCCTTTGCCTGTCTTTTCGCGATGGGTGCGATGCTCGTTTCGGCCCGCGCGGCCGACGTCACCACAAAAATCACCGACGTTCACCTTTGCTGCAAGAGTTGTGTGACTCTTGCCCAGAAATCGGTCGCCGACAACGTGCCGGGAGCAACGGCCGTAGCGGACCAGGAATCGGATACCATTACCGTGACCGGGCCGGATACGGCCACAGTGCAGAAGGCCGCCGATGCGCTGGTCAAAGCCGGATTTTTCGGCAAGAGCAGCAACGCGGACATCAAGATCAGCGCCGTCACCGGCGCGACAGGCCAGCAGGTGCAGACGCTGGATGTAAGCAATGTGCATCTCTGTTGCCCCAAATGCGCCAAGGCGGTCACGGATGCCATCTCCGCCGTGCCTGGCGTGAAGTCCACCTCAGGGGTGGTGAAAGACGCCAAGACTTTTCAGGTCAAGGGCGATTTTAAGGACTCGGATGTGTTCGCCGCCTTGCAGAAGACGGGACTGACCGGCAAAGCCGGCGCCCCGTAGCCAGCTTTCTTCATCTTCCAAACTAACACACCCCAGAGGCCCGGAACGATAGTATCGTTCCGGGCCTTGCTGTTTGGCAGGGCGAATTCACGAAGACAGGCAAGGGGCAAAAGGATTTGAAGATCTGAGCGTTTGGTTTGGCCCAGAGGCCGGTGTGCTGGTGGTCTGGCGGGTTGAGAGGCTCTGGCCGTGTCAGGA
>Ga0182027_10002510_pt1 | contig 29640 bp, 35 predicted proteins | sample 712E1DmetaG_FD_121300 | JGI IMG/M metagenome (GOLD analysis project Ga0182027, IMG submission 121300) | Permafrost microbial communities from Stordalen Mire, Sweden - 712E1D metaG (Illumina Assembly) | ecosystem: Environmental > Terrestrial > Soil > Wetlands > Permafrost | place: Sweden...
CAAATCAGCGCGATCTGGCGGTCCGCCCAGGCCTTGCGGCAAACCATCCAGATTTCCTCAACGGTGGGCGTCATCACGCGGCCCTTGTTCACCTCGGCAGCATTCTCGCGCTCCTGCTGCCGGGTGACGCGGATCCGGGAGAGCATCTTCGCCGGCGGTGAGATGATCAGGCCGTTCGTGCCCTTGTATTCGCCACGGAGCACGCGGTTGTATGTGCTGCCGTCGACGCCGAGCATGCGGGCTGCCTCGGCCTGGCTCATGCGCTTCTCGATCTGCGCATACCGAAACCACCAGCGGAGGTCTTCCTGATACTCCGGCGGATTTTTCTGGATGCCGGCTTCGACGATGTCGCCGGCGAGATTGGTGCCATCCCACTCAGCCTGGTCGGCCGGCGCGGGAGCTATCGGGGGGATTACGGGGGGATTTTCCATGGGTAGAACGAATAAAACGAATTGCTAGATCAGATCGGAAAGTCCGGCAGACTCATCGGGTTCTGGTTCGATTTCAGCGCTCACTGCAGGCTCCGTGCAGGGCGCTTGAATGAGGTCGGCAAGGCCATTGCCCATTCCCGCCTGGAGTGATGCTTCCTCGCGGTCTGCGCGCTGCTGCAGCGCCTGCGCGTGAGTGGCGATCGCCTGGGCCTGAGCCTCGGCCGTCACGAAGCGGCCGCCGGCGGGCTCGGCAAACTGATCCTGCGCGAGCGTGCGGGAGAGGGACTTCACCCGCGGCCGGTTTCCAGCGTCTCTCTCATTCCGGTTTTCGGCTGTTCGTTCCGCGGGTGAAATTGCTTTGGGCTTCGCCAGGCCCCACTCGATGAGCTTGGCGTCATTGTGCGCGCGATCGGTTTCGGCCTGGGCGCGCTCCCCGGCGAGCAGCTCCTTCACCGGGCCTTCGATCTGCGAATGATAGAACTGCGCCATCTGCTTGGCAGCCTCGCCGATCGCATCGGCGTCCTTGATATCAGCTTTGCCCAGCGCTCCGCCCTTTCGATCGAGCACGGTCACCGGCCGGCCCTGCAGGTCGGTCACGAACAGACGCGCCGGGGCCTGATCGTCAAAATAGCTCATGAACTGCGTCCCGTCGGGCAGACCTTGCAGGTCGCCACGCATATCGAGGAACGTGTAACCCGTTCCGATGTGAGAAAAACTCACGGCGTGGTTGCGGAGCGCCACCTTCTTCGGAGTGAAGGTAAGCAGCGCGAGTAGGAACTCCGGCACCTTCACAAAATGGCATTTTGAAGCGAGTTTCTCCCAGCGTTCGACAGAACTCTCCGCACGCTCGCGCAACTCGACCTGCAGCTGCTGGTCCGCGGTGAGAAGTCCGAGCTTCGCAAATGGCTTCCATTCGTCACCGGCGCCCGTCCGGAATTCCGTCAGCTTGTCGAAGCCCTGCATCTTGTGATCGACGCGCCGGTCCATCCGGTCGCGGATCAGGCTGTATGCCATGGCCTGCTGAACGAAGGTCATGAATGGAGACGCCAGCTGGGCGAGTTGCTCGTCAGTCAAACCTTCGATCCCGAAGAGCTTATTTGCATAGGCGATCTTCGCTTCAAGGTCGCCCGGCTTCACCTGATAGCTTGAGCCCTTCTGGCCTGGAAGGCTGGCCGCCATGTTGTGCGTCAGATTCCAGCTGCTCTCTAACCACGATTTCTCCTGTGCCTTGCCGCTTTTCTCAATGAAGCCATTCCCGATTGTCTTGTGTGCGAGTACATTCGTCCGGCTGATCCGAACCTGGCCGTGGAAGCAGAGTGTCAGCGCGGATTCGAGATCCTCAGTCACCGCGGCCGAAGCGTTCTCGACCAGGACGGTCATCGGATAATCGACGGGCACACCCCAGCGCGTAAAAACCTGTTTAAGGAGGAACTGAACGTCGGCGCGGACGATCGCGATCTGCCGGCCGTCATCCTGCTCGATGCGGGGCTTCATTCCCATCGCGAGCGTCCGCCGCGTGGCCACGTCCATCGCTACCAGGCCGGTGCTGCGCACGACGCGGCGCTCGTAAACGCTCATCGTGTCCGGCTCGAAATCGTCCAGAACGATCAGCTCCAATGGCCGGAGATTCGACGTGTCGCGGACGATGCCGCCGACATATTTCGCGGCAGCGGCCCGGCCCCGCGTGGCCAGCGCATATTGCGCCTTCGATGGCATGTGCTGATAGAGGGTGCTATTGCCCCAGGCCTTCGGAAAATCGCCGCAGAAACCGGCCGGGATCTGCGCGTCCGGGTACGTTCGAGCGAACCATTCGCGCCAGGTGCCATAGCCGGGCACCGGCCGTCCCGCGCGCCATTCCTCCCGGATCTCGTTCATCGCTTGCAGGCGCGACCGGTGCTGGAGCAGCACGCGCCGCTGCAGTTCGGCGATGAAGTTCTGCGGCAGCGACGTGTCGTGGTGATAAGCATGCCGCAAAATGCGCCAATCCCACTGGCTGTCTCGCCAGGCGTAATAATCGCTGCGGATCGTACTAAACCCGAAGCCGCGTCGGTCGCGGTTCTGGTTAACGATCTCCTGCATTGCGGCCACCTTTCCACGGGGGGAATTCTTGACCGAATTCAGGACCTGAATACGCTCCCGGATGCGAGATTGTTCATCCGGCCCAAGCTTCGCCCAGTCGTCATGGTGCGCGAAGGGCAGGAACTCGGCCTGGTCGGAGGTCAACGCCAGTTCGCTCTGGGCTACCGGCACGATCGATGTCTCGCTGCTCATGCTTCCTCCTTTTTCTGCGGATGCGTTTTAAGGAAGCGCTGCTTCACTTCCTCCGCGGCCTTTTCGAAGATGAAGCGCAGATCGTCGTGCTGCCGCCTCGTGAAGCTCATCCAGGTCGCCCGGTCGAGCGTGCCTTCTGTGGCAACGCGCAGATGCTCTTCGATCTGGTTGAAATGCTCATTCAGAGTCATTTCCATCTCGGCCTCGGTCTGGGCCTTTTTGCCGGGCGAATTCTTCGAGGCTTTGCGATCCTTGATACCATGCTCGGATAAAAGTTCATTCAGCGAACTCCGGCCGACGAAATCGACGAGCTTGGTCATCAGCCGGCGCGCAGACTCGTCTGCCGGTTCGAGCGCCAGTTCGGTCTGATTCCCCGGCAGCGATACGATTTCCGGCACGGTCGCTTTCGTGCACTCGATCGCGGCGATCGCCAGCCGCATGTAAAAGCGAACCTGAGCAACTCCAGGCAAAACGCTACCACTGGTAGCGGTTTGGCCTCTAACCTGCCTAACCCACGGTTCCCATTGCCCGTGCGGCAGGCTCGCTTTAATGCGGAGCAAGGTCAGCCCGCAGAGGATCGCCCGGAGCGCGGCCTCGCGCTCGATGCGCGGGATCGCCGCCAGCTGGTCGATCGCGACCGCCTGCAATTTCGAGACGGTGACCACGGTGCGGATCTCGGCATCCGCCAGCACGGTCAACGCATAGTTCGAGGGGGCATTGCTCATTTTTGAAAGATTCCCGTCCGGGGCCTGAGCCCTGGGTTGCTTTGCTTGACCCCGCTGCGTTGGGCGCTTGGACGGCTTGTTACCGATTGCCACGAGAGCGGGATCAGCGCTGCTATTGCCACAATCAGTTGCGGCTGTGGCTGGCTGATCCGGACGGGAGAGGGTTGCCACGATCCGCACGTTCTCAGTGCTCGTGGCGACACTGCTACAACACGGCCGCGGGAAACCGTCCGCGCCATTCATCCGACGTGCAGTCGCGGGGAGACCTATCTGTGCACCGCCGGCAGTGGTCGCGCCGGCGGAAAGGGAAAGTGACGATGCGATCTCGGCAGTCGTCAGCCGCGCCCGGTGTGGTTTTGCCTTGCAGCAATGGGCGCTCAGCCCGCGCCAGGTGAAGCCCGTCGTGCCGCATGCGCTGCAGGTGTAGAGCGACTCGTTCACGTCTTCGCTCTCTGCTTGATCTCCGCCTCAGCCTCGCGCACCAGCTGTTGAAGCTCGATCTCGCCGAACTCGCGCAGGCACGACATGTACGTTTGCAGCTTGGCTTCGGACGAGTAATTCGCGCTGCGGACCAGCAGTGCGACGACGAAGGCCCGCGGAATTCGTTTCGTGAGACGCTCGCCGCGGCCGGCGTTGAATTCATGTCCGGCGATCTGGCCCTGGTCCCAGAGCTTTTCGAGAAAGCTGTCGGAGAGGCCCAGCAGCCCGGCGGCAGATTTCAGGCTCCAGAATTGCCGCTCGCCCAGGAGCCAGTCGAACTGCAGCTGCCCAGCCCCGATCAATGACCTCGGGGTCATCTTTTGGCGCGTCTGCACCGGCATCTGAAGAACGGCGGGCATGGCTATTTCGTCCCGATTCGCGATTGCGGAATACCAACGGCCGCAGCAGTCTTGCGCCGTGAGCGATTGGACCTGGGAACAGATCGAACAGCTGACGCGCGCGTTTGCCCTGATTCTTTTGCAGGCCGGAACGCCGCAAGAAGCCGCTCCGCTTCCCGAAGCTTCGGAGCGAGCGATTGACCTCTGGGTAGCTCATTTCGCGAATGAAGATCCGCCTTACCCGCTCCCGGTCGATCCGCTTCAGAAGCGCGGGCTGCTCGCGCGGATGCGTTACGCATCGACCTTTGCATCGCAGTGTAGGATCGCCGGAAATCCGCCGATCCCAAACGCGACGGAAGCGATAGCACTGGAGACGATGCTGATCGATTATTGGTATGAGACGGCGAAGCCGCGCTGGCTTGCGGGAGAACGCGGGATAAAGGTTGCCGAGAATTGACCGTCTTCATTTCGCCCCCCCCTTGCCGCAGGTCCAGCAGCAGCTGGTTGTGCCGCGCCTCGATCGATTCCAGCTCGTCGGCCAGGGCGGTCATTTCGATGCTCCGTTCTTGAGGCCGGCATTTTGCCGATGCTCTGCCCGAAGCGCGCGGTAACGCTTGATCAGGCTGCGGCTCTGGCGCCGGCCCGTGAGCACCAGCCAGAGATGGATGCGGTGCACATCGAGCGCCTTGGCGTCGGCCACGATGCCCTGGTGGACCGTGCGGGGAACGTCCCTGGGCTGCGTTTTTGAGGCTTCCTTTTGCATGGGTGTTTCGTGTAACGTGGAAACAGATGTGCCCACACGTCTGTTACCATGCAAGCAAAAACGAACACGATTGTTTCCATCGGCTTCGCGGCGGCATTGGCTGTGGCCATTCGCGATAGCCGATTATCGAAGCGAGCTTTTGCCGATGCCGCTGGGCTAAGCCACGCGGCAATCAATAATTACCTCAAAGGCCGCACTCCAAAGCTCGATGAAGCCTCTAAATTGGCCCGATACCTCGGCGTCACTATTGATGAACTGGTCACTGGAGCTCGGACGCAACCGGGCGAAAACGCGGGGATCTGGCGCGAGCGAGCGCTGTCAGCCGAGCAGCGGCTCAACTCCGTGAAAGCCGGTATGATCGAGCTAGTAAAAAAAATTTAGATTTGAATGTTACGGGTAACGAAATAAGGTTGAATCAATGAAGCGCGAAAGCCGAAATCTACAGCGTGGAAATGCCGCTCGAATACGCAGGTTCCGGAAGGTCGGAGTCAAATGGGTCCAGGTACTTGGATCGGGACGTGGGGATGAATGCTCGGCGTGCTCGCGGTTGGTCGATCAACGCTTCCCTATCGGTGAGGCGCCAGCACTTCCTCCCGAAGATTGCGCCTGTGATCCCTATTGCATGTGCCTGCTGATCGCGGTCGATTCGCCATGAACACCGGAATATGCGGCAAATGTGGCGCGACCGTTCGAGCGGTCATCTCCGAGGAATCCGCGATTACCATCGAAAATCGCGCGAAGGTTCTGAGGGCAGTCACTTTTCGCTGTCCGAAATGCCAGGCCGTGCTTGGCATCCAGGACGATCCCGCTGTGACTGATGGCAAGGTCGAAGAAATTGAAGCGACGCTTTCCACGCTGAAGAAAGAGCTCGCCGAGATGCGACGGCATATGCAAAACGCCGCGATGGAGCGGCGACTCCCGAAATCCTCACCGTCATGATGATCACTGGCCCGCTATCGGAGCCGCCAAAGCCTCAATCGATGGTCGGGAATATCTACCGTGTTCTGGCTACCATAGCTGCGGTCGGGGCCGCCGGATCCCTAGTTATGGGGTTGGCGCTTTCAAACGCCACGGTTTTCATCTGCTCGGCCATCTCTCTTTTCGGCGCCTTGATCTTTTACGGCCTGGCCGAATTCTTTCAGCAGATTGCCCGGATCGCTACCGCTACGGAGGAGACCGCCCGGCTCCTACGTGATATCAAACCTTCCCAGTGACAACCCGGCGAAAGACTGAACGCAAAGGCGCAGCCAAAAGAACCATCAGGGCGTCGCGCCGTGTGAGGCTCCCAGCGCAACTCGTGAAGCCGGCGACGCTCGAATACCTCCTACGGGTTTCACCCCATTGCGGCGGGATCGGTTGCGCGATAGACTGCACAGTAACTATCGTCCGGAATCTCACGCAGCCGGGGAAAATGCTGAAATAGTCGTCACCGTTCCCACACTGCCCACGGTAGGTTCACGCCTTCGTGGGCTTTGTCGTATCTTCGGGGGCTGTGATCCACCCCACCGCGCAAGTCTTCGGATTTCAGCCCGTCCAGGTCAAGCCCGATGGATACGTGATATTGCCCGCGATGTTCGCGCAGGGCGAGGCGGTCGGCCTTCGGGCGACTCGCGCATTCTGGAGGAACGCTGCGCATGACATCCTGAACGCGATCGCCATTGCCGAGGCCGCGGAAGAGATGGCGAAAATAGCCGGGGCGAAATCAACCAGGAGAACGGGATGAAGGCATTCTTGAGCTATCTCTTCGGCTGGATCGGCCGCGCGATGGGCGATGGCGAAAACCCCTCGGCTTCCCGCCTAATCGCCGTGCCGTGCGTTCTGGTCGTCGTGCTCGTCCCCGTGCTCGCTTGGGCGTGGATCTCACTCAAAGACGGCAAGCTCGCGGAATTCCCCGGATCGATGATCGGGCTCATCGGCACTCTGCTCACCCCCTTGCTCGGATTCCTCCACATCCAGAAACGCGAGGAAAACAAACAGACTGGAGACGCAGCATGAATCTCATGGACTTCGTCGGCAACGCGGCGAGCGGCGGCCTCCTGGGCCTCCTCGGATCCGGCATCACCGGAGTGATTTCCCTATTCCAGGCGAAGAACCAATTCACTCACGATGAGGCAATGGGCGACCTGGAGCTCAAGCGCATCGCCGCGAACAGCGACGCGCAATCGAAGCTCTCGGCCGACCAGCTCAAGGTCGTGATGGAGCAGGGCGCGAACACGGCTTTCACGGCTTCGCAGGTCGGCGGCAACCCATCGATGGGCAACGTGCCGCCGTTTATTGCGGGGATCCTCGCGCTCTGGCGGCCGCTGCTCACCGCGGTCCTGATCGCCTATTCGCTCTACGTCTATCCGACCAGCGACCAGGCGACACAGACCTTCATCGTCCAGAGCTATGTCACCGCCGGCAGCGCGGCCGTGCTCTGGTGGTTTGGCTCCCGCCAACTGCAGCGCATGGCGCCGGGCAAGCCGTCGAATTCATCCTCCTCATGATCCCGATCTTTGCGGCCGATGCCCCTGATCCCACATTCTTTTCGAATTGGATCGGCGTATTGTTCTATCTGTTCATCGGCGTCGGATCCGGCATAGGAGCTCTCGCCGCCTGGCGCACATTCAATCCTTCCCCGACGCGGATCAAACAGCCGCTGCGGGTGCAGGAGGAAGTTGAATTCGCGACCGTGGAGCGGGTGGAAAAAGTCGAAGCCGAGGTCGGATTGCTGCGCGTGGAATTACGCGACGGCTTTGAAGGCCTTCGGACCGACCGCAGCCGGTCGACCGGCAATCTCCACGAACGCATTGAGGAGATGGATTCGAAGGCCGGAGCGCGGACCGAGGATCTGCGCAAGGAGATCAAGAACGACATGAGGGGCGTCCATGACCGAATCAATGAAGTGCTCGCCGCCGTTAGCGCAGTGCAAAGCAGCGTCACTGTGTGCCAGGGCATACACCTGCAGAAAAAATGAGAACCCCCCGCCAGCATCGCATTGACCGCGCCGTTGCACGCGCCCTCGCTGACTGCGGCGAGTTCATGCTCCGCGAGGATCTGCTCATCGACCAGGCCGGGCTCTGGATCGCCGCTCCGCGCGCCAGCCAGGCTGAGATCGAAGAGTCAATCCGGCACCATGACGCCAGCGGCCGGTTGACCGGTATCGCAAGCGACTCCGGCAGGAAATGGAAACTCAACGATGCCGGCCGCGCCTGGTGGGCGGAGAACCAATGAGCTTTCGCAAAGCCATATTTCTGGGGGCCGTCTGGACGATCCTGCTCGCCGCCGCTCTGGGCCTCATTGCGATAATGATTGCCGTTGCAATTTGCGAACTGGGACAGCCGGCGGATTCCTCACCGGACGTCACACTTTCCCGGCTCGAATATCGTGCCGGGGATTTTGGGGCAACAGAACGAAAGCACGAACGCTGCGCCGGGCTAGGGGTAGACCGGCGCAGCACCGCTCTGGCGCACGCATGAAGAAGCCGCGCCCAGACGCCAAGCTCATGACCCTGCCGGATGCCCTGCAGGAAGAGCTCTACCAGCTGCTCCGCCGCACGACGCTGGAGAAAGCGAAGGCATGGCTCGCGGACAATCACGAGGTCGACACGTCCACCGGTTCGCTCTCGAAATTTTTCTCCTGGTATCCGCAATCGGCCTGGCTGAAGCATTCGGCGGACTTTGCCGACCAGCTCAAGGCGAGTATGGAAAAGCTCCCGGCGCTCGCCGGCAAAGCGCAGGAGATCTCCGCGATCGCGCAGGCCGCTTTCGAGATCCAGGCCGCGCAGGATCGGAACGCGCCACTTCACCTAGCCCTGGTCAAGCGCCGCCAGAAGGACACTGAACTCGCCCTCAAGCGCGAGCATCAGGACCTGGCCGTGCGGCAATACGAGGAAAAGATCTCTGCGGCGCGCGATGCGCTGGAGAAGGCGCGATCACGCGGCGGCCTCAGCGCCGAGACCCGTGAACTCATCGAGCAGCAGCTCAAACTCCTGTGATCGCTGTTTCTCCAACCAGGTCCGTCAAAGCGAAGGTCAAGGCCCTCGCAGCTTCCTTTTTCCTCAACTACCAGGCGAGGTGGATCAAGGATGATTCCCGCCTCAAGCTCATGGAGAAGAGCCGGCAGATCGGGATCTCCTGGAGCACTGCCTACCGCCTTGTCCGCAACAAGTCCATCGACGGAGCGAAGAACGACGCATGGATCAGCTCGCGCGATGACCTGCAGGCGCGGCTCTTCAAGGAGGATTGCAACAACTTTGCCACGATCCTTAACGCGGCCGCCCAGGATCTCGGTCAGATCGTCATCGACCAGGAGCGGGCGATCTCGGCTTACGTTCTTCAGTTCGCGAGCGGCGTGCGAATCCACTCGATGTCGAGCAACCCGGATGCCCAGGCCGGCAAACGCGGCGATCGCGTGCTCGATGAATTCGCGCTGCACCCAGACCCGAGGAAGCTCTACTCGATCGCCTATCCCGGCATCACCTGGGGAGGCTCGCTGGAGATCGTCTCGACGCACCGCGGCTCGGCGAACTTCTTCAACAGCCTGGTCCAGGAGATCCGCCACAAGGGCAACCCGAAGGGATTCTCGCTGCACCGGGTGACACTCCAGGACGCACTCGATGCGGGGTTCCTCGCGAAACTGCAGGCGAAGCTCCCGGCGGACGATCAGCGGCAGGACATGGACGAGGCCGCCTATTTCGACTTCATCAAGGCCGGCTGCCCGGACGAAGAGACCTTCCTGCAGGAATACATGTGCGATCCGTCCGACGATGCCGGCGCCTTCATTACTTACGAGATGATCGACGCCTGCAAATACAAGGCGGGCGAAGCCTGGGAGTTCTCTCTGGAGCAGCTTCAGGCATGCAAGGACCCGCTCTATATGGGTGTCGACGTCGGTCGGAAGAACGACCGCGCCGTTTTCTGGATCGACCAGGTCGTCGCCGGCGTGGCGTTCGCCCGCAAGATGATCGTACTGCAGAATCGCACCTTCTCCGCGATGGAAGCCGAGCTCTATCCGCTGCTCGCATTGCCCGCGCTGCGCCGGGCCTGCTTCGACAACACCGGTCTGGGCATGCAGTTCGCCGAGCGCGCCCAGGAGCGGTTTGGCAAATACAAGGTCGAGGCCGTCACCTTCACCGGTCCAGTCAAGGAGGAGCTCGCCTATCCGGTCCGCGCAAGCATGGAAGACCGTTCCTGCCGTCTTCCCGACGATCCCTTCATCGTCTCGGATTTCCGCTCAATCCGAAAGGAGACGACAGCGGCTGGCAATATCCGCTTCACGGCCGAAGCCAACGAGACCGGCCACGCAGATCGGTTCTGGGCGAAAGCTCTTGCCCGACATGCGGCAAAATCGCCCTCCGGCAATTTCAGCTCCGCCATCATCTGAACATGCCCCTTTTCCGCAAAACCCGCCAAATCGCATTTGAGGCCGATATTCCGCCTTGCGCGGGTCAATGTGGCTGCGCGGCGGTCGACCGGCCTAGATCTTCGCTTGCAAGACCCATGCAAGGGCAACGCGTGGCAGCGGCATCGGCGTCGCATCGGCCCGGAAAGGGGGTTTCGGCATGAACCCGACCCAAGACTCCTTCCAGGCTGAGCTGGCGCGATATGCCGGCGCATCGGCGACGCCTCACGTTTCTGCCGTTCCCATGGCCGTCCAAAAGGCGGGTGGCGTGCCGTTCCCCTTCGACCGCGTCGATATGCTCAGCGCCAATCCGCGCGAGCAACTGAACCAGCCCTACAAGCATTCAGTCTGGGTTCAGCGGGCCATCAAGAAGATTGCCGGCCCGATCGCAGCCGTTCCGTTCCGCGTGTTCGACCCCGCGAATGAGCGCGAGCTCGATGCCCCCGATCTGAAGGCGTTCCTAGACCAACCGGTCATTCGTATCAACCGCAGCGACTTCATCGAGGCCGCCGTGGGCTGGCTGAAGCTCAAGGGCGAGGCGTTCCTCATCGCCGACGACACCTGGCTGCTGCCTTTCCAAGAGGCGGTCAAGCGGGGCCGGCTCATAATGCCACGGCCGGACCAGATGCGGCAGATCACCGAGGGCGGCGAGCTCATCGGCTGGGAGTACAGGGATCCGAAGGGCGGGCGCCACATGCTTTTGCCTGAGCAGGTCTGGCAGATCAAATATTGGAATCCCTATGATCCGTGGAGGGGGATGCCGGAATATGATGCCGCTCGGATCGCTGCGGAGGGTGACTATTACGCGGGGGATTTCGTGAGGAACGTGATGGCGAACAACGGCGACCAGGGACCGTATATCATCGCCAAGAACGGAATCCCGAGCGATCCCCAACGCGCCCAGATCATCGCCGACCTGCGCGAAAAGCGCGCGCGGGCTCAGCGGGGCGAATTCCGGCCGGTATTTCTGACCGGTGACATTGAGGTCAAGTCCCCGGAGATCCAGGCGCCGGATGCGGACCTGGTCGCGACCAGGCTGCAGAGCCGCCACGAGATCTTCATCGCCTTTGGCGTGCCCGCCTCGATGGCCGACGTCGTAGCCAGCTTCTCGATCGGTTCGGCCAGCGCGCGATATGAGCTGATCGAAGAAACCTGCATGCCGGCAGCGGGCAAAGTCTGTGAGCTACTCGACGGGCCGGCTTCGATCATGGTTGGCCGCCCGGTGAAGATCAGGGCGAACTGGGATGAGCACTCGACGATGCAGGCGGTGCGTCGCGAACGGCTCGATGCGGCTCAGAAGCTTTGGCAGTCGGGAATGCCATGGAAGCAGATCAACGACTATCTGCACCTAGGCATGCAACCGTTCACCGGGTGGGATATCGCATATGTGCCGATCAGTGCGAACCCTGTCTCCGAGCTCGGCGCGGCGAAGCCGGCGGAGAAAGACCCGGCATTCTCGGAGAATACCGAGACAGACGGCGACACGGCGGACGAGGATCCGACCGTCAATGAAATGCGCCGGGCGCTTCAGGCCAGGGCGAACGTCCTGGCGCTTCCCGCTCCCGTAGTCGCGAAAGCCGAGCCAGCGCCGGCGATTGCGGCGGACGAATACCGCATCTTCGCCTGCACCTGCGCGAGCTGCGCGGGCCGCGTCGGCAAGGCGCCATCGGCAAAAGACCTGGCGCGGTGGCGGCATTACATGAATTTGCGCCGCCCGGCGCTCAATGGCTATGTGAAGAAGATCGGCCGGGTGCTGATGATTGCCCGCGGCGAGGTGCTATCGAAGATCTCGGCCAACTATCGCCCGAAGAAATCCGCGCCCGATGCAGTCGCAAAGGCCAGGGCGGGCGCCGACCTGATGCTCCTTCGTGGTGGGCCCGGCTGTGACGTCGCTGGTTTTGTCGCAAAGGCCGGGGCTGCCAGCGACTTGATGTTCCGGCAGCATGAGCTGGAAACAAACTTCTTTTCCGCGATGCGGAAACAGGCCGCGGCGACGCTCAAGCTGGCCGGCCAGCAGCTCTTCGATGAGCTCGGCCGCGACGATCCGTTCAGCATGGCGCCGGAGGCCGTGCTGAATTATGCGCTCAAGCGCCAAAACGTCCTTTCCGGCGTCCCCCCGGAAATTGAGGCAAAGATCCATGCAACCCTTGCCGAGGGCATCGACGCCGGCGATACGACAGAGCAGCTGGCCAACCGCGTCCGCGCTGCATTTAACGAAATCGACGCCGGCCGCGCCCGGACAATCGCCGCAACCGAGACCAGCGCCGCCTATGGCGCCGGGCGCCACGAAGCAATGACCCAGGCCGGCGTGCGCTTCAAGGCGTGGCTCACAAGCGGCAACGCCAATGTCCGGCCGGCGCACGAGCAGGCCGGGCTCGATTATCCCCCGGACCGCGGGATCCCGGTCGACGATCCTTTCGTGGTCGACGGCGAAGAGCTCGATTATCCCGGCGACGATTCCGGATCGGCCGGCAACGTGATCAATTGCCACTGCGTATCGATCGCCGTGGCAGCTCCAGACGAGGAGGAATCATGATCCGGCGCCTCATCAATTATTGGCGCAACGAACTGGACGACATGCGCCGCTGGGTCGAAGAGCGCGAGGGGAAGCGCATTCCCGCGCCGGCGCCCGTTCTGCTAGTCAGCAAGGACGGATCCATCCCATTTCTGCGCCTGCCGAGCGGCCAGATCCTCAGCATGAAACGGCTGCGAAAACGCGTGCGGCTGTCCGAATAGCCGAGGAACGCAACCAGTGCAATTTCACCATGAATCCCACCCTTCGCCGCGAAATCCATCCCGAAGTCCGCATCGTCGATGCCGCCAAGGGCATCGTCGACTATACCGCCTCGGATGAGACGCTCGACTACTACGCCGAGGTGATCCGCGTGGCCGGCTGGCGGTTCACGAACTTCGCCAAGAATTCACCCTTCGTCGACAGCCATGACTATTCCTCAATCGGCAAGCTGCTCGGCAAGGTGATCGATTTCCGCCTTGAGGCCGGCAAGCTGATCGAACGCGTGCAATGGGCCAAGGACGTGCCCGACACGCTCGCAGCCTGGGGCTGGAAGATGGTTGAAGGCGGATTTCTGAAGGCCGTGTCGGTCGGATTTTATCCGACGCGCATGGCCACCCGGTGGGACGCGGACAAGACATCCTGGGTCCAGCAGCTCAAGGAGCTCGGCATGCGCGATGAGGACGGCGCGCGCACCGTCTATATCGAGCAGGAGCAGATCGAGCTCAGCGCCTGTATCATCGGCGCAAATCCGAACGCGCTCGCCCGCGCCTACAAGGCCGGGGTTCTGAGCGACGAGGATATCGACAAACTTTCCCTGAAGATCGCAAAGGCGAAATCCGCGACTACCGCCATGTCTCCCGCCGGAGTGGCAGCCGCAACCCGGCGGGCGCAACTGGCTATCCTCCTGGAATTCCAACGCAGTCTGTAACCATCACCATGTTAACTCTATTTGAATTCTTCTGGCAGCTCATGCTGCTGGCTATGTTCCCCGGCATTGATGAGCCGGGTTTGGCAAAAGGCTTCGAGGAAAAGGTTCTCGAAGGTGTTGGCGCGATTCGCAAAAAGCAGGAGGACCTGCTCGCCGATGTCACCCGGCTTGACGGGGTGACCAAAAGGGCTCTGGAGGAGCTCACGATCTGCAAGAATCAGGGCAACTCGATTGTCGATTTCCAGAAGAAACTGGAGCGCGTCAATCTGCTCCTGAAGCAGGAGACCCGCGCCGCGTTCGGTTCTCCGATGGCGCGCCTGCTTGCAAACGAAGACGGCTGCGCCCGCCTGAATCTTCTCCTGCGCCAGATCGCTTTGACGCGCGGCGAAGCGATTCCGCAGAAGGCGATCGACGCCTGGAAGGGCAAGACGCTCGATGTCACGAATGAGCCTGGCTCCACGTATTTCCAGGCCGGCTATCTGAAGGAGCTTTACGACACCCTCGCGGAATACGGCGCCTGGTCTTCGCTTGGCGTTCGCCGGATGAGCTCGAAAGTCACGAAGATGCCCGTCAAGACCGCTCGCCCGATCGCCTATGTGCTGAAGCCCGGCAACCGGCAGATGGCGGATGACGCGAACAAGGCCGGCACCAGCGTGAATCTGGAAGTCGAGCTGATCGGCGTGCTGATCACGGTCTACTTGGAGTTGCTCCAGGATTCCGAGTTCGACATCTCCGCCGACATCCTCGGCGATTTCATCGAGGCGTTCAATTACCGTCTGGACTACATCAGCTTCATGGCTGACGGCACGGACAATTCCACGGCCGGCGGCTTCACTGGATTGTTCAATTATGTCGGCGCCGTCACGGCGGACGCGACTCACACGACGGTCGGGGCATCGAGCTACACCGACTTCCTGAAATGTCTGACCGGTGTCGCCCAAGTCGTGCTGACGCGTAAGCCGCGCTGGTGGATCCACCCGACGATGCTGGCCAGGACGCTCGCGGTGAAGGATGGCATCGGCCGTCCGATTTTCCAAACCGCGATGGAGGCTCCAAGCTATGGTGCGCTTGGTTCGATCTTCGGTTTCCCTGTGACTCCGATTTCGGTGGGCCCGAACACGGACGGCGCCGGCCAATCGGTGGCCGCATTCGGCGATCCCAATGCGGTCGTCGTCGGTGTGCGCACGGACTTCAACTTCGAGGCCAGCGATGACTTCAAGTTCGACATGTTCGAGCGCGCGTTCCGCGGCGTCGGCCGCGCCGGCGTCAAGGGCCGTCGCACCGATGGCGCCGTGGTCCTGAAGCTCGCGGGCAGCTAAGCCACCCTGGAGCGTTCTTCGGGCGCCCGGCGCGGGCCGGACGCCTTTTAGAGCCCTTCTCAATTCCAACGCCAAAACGCCATGCCAAACATCACGCCTGTCACTTCTCCCACGAACCCTGGTCCCGATTTCGAAATCGCACGCGGCCAAAACATCGAGGCGATCGCGCGCAACCTCGGCACGCAGGTCGATTCCGCCGCCACGGACAGCACGGGCAGCTGGAGCTTGATCGCGCTATTCAAGCGGCTCCTTGGGTTCTGGACCGCACCCGGCTCGCCCTCGACCACTGCGGCGGTGACAGTGCAGCAGGCGGCGTCTGCCCCGCACTTCGACAACACCGCCGCGACGATTGCCGGAGCCTCCTTCGTAGCACTGCCGGCCCATGCCTGCCACTCAGTCACGTTCGTCCTACCTGTGCCCTGCGACGTTCAGGGTGCCGGCGACACGGCCTATGCACCGTACCCAGCAGGGGCAATGACAGTAGCGGTAGCGGCCAACTCCAGCGAGTTGACGTTCCGCCAAAGCGACCACTCCGCCGTGGCCGTCGTAATCCCGTTTGAATTCAACTCCTGATCACCGTGAGCAGCAAATTCATTCCCGCGGTCGCATATGCTTCCGGAATCCTCCGCAAGCCAAATCCGTTTGCTCCATGCTTCAGCACCGTTGATGCGACGAACCAGGGCATCTTGGTGATGGCTGGAACTGCATTCCTTTTCGCCAACCGGCCCATTGTATTCAATACGGCAACGGTAATCCCTATCAACACCGGCGCTTTGGCTGCTGGAACCGACTATGCGATCTATGTCACGTCCTCCGGGCTGCTGATTTTTTCCGCCAATTTCACCGCTCCTTATGGCTACACAGCGGCGAACAGTTTCAGGGTTGGCGGCTTCCACTTCGCTCCCGGCGGCCCTGCATCGACCGCGCAGACCGGCGGAAATACCACGCCGCAGATCTTCCCCCCGTCGATCTGGGATCTCCAATTCCGCCCGGCGTGCCCCGACCCGCGCGCGAAAGCATTCTGCCCTGGCGCCGGCTGGGTGTGTCTCTATCCGCTCAACACCAACCCAGATTTGCTAGGAGCCTCGGCTTACGGCGCACAGATCGCGGATGGCAGCTCGCTGCCAATTATCCCCGCTGCGCGCGGGGGAAATGGCTCGGCCGCATATCCGGACTTCTCGCGCTTCGTTGCCGAGGAATTACTCGGAGTGTACGGCTTGGAGCTGCTCACGCCGGCCCAGCGCGCGCACGCCGCCTACGGCGTCACCGAAGGCACGCAGGCCGGCGCCGATCCGGTGACGACCGGCCTCGATGCGCCGCGGACCTCATGCTTCATGTTTCAGGCCACTGGCAATATGTGGGAATGGCTCGCCGGCGATACCACCGACGCGCTCACCACTGCCTACGCCTGGCAGACCACTCCGCAGACGCGAGGCCAGGTCTATCACACAGCCCTCCGGGCTCCGCTCGGCGGTGGCTATTGGTTCTTCGGCGCCGACTGCGGTTCGCGTTGTTCGTACTGGGGCGTCTCGCCGTGGTATTCCTACGGCAGTTTCGGCGCCCGCGGCCGCTGTGACCACCTGCAACTTGTATGAGCTGCGCGGAAGCGCAGCCAGCGCCCGAAAATGAACCTCGTACCGTCCTCGACCCTGCCAGCTCCCTGCAGCACGCCTGCATGGAGCAACTGGCCATCGTCGAAAAGTATGAGGGATTCGTCGACTATGTATATCCGCTGCTCCGCGGACTGCCGCGGGCGGACTACGTGCTGCGCGACCATGCTACACACGCCGTCCTCGGACAGGTGCTGCTTTTTATCGAGGCGGGAAAGTCCGGCCAGGTCTCGCGGCTCTACGCCGCCGACGCCGGCATCGCCCACCTCCGTTTCATTTTGCGGTTCTGCGCCGCGCCCACGCGCAAGTTTATCTCGCAGCATCAGCACCGTACCGCGGCGATTCTCCTCGCCGAGGTTGGTGCGATGCTCGGGGCTTGGGTCAAGCGCGCGCAAGCCGCGAAGAGAGAGCGCGGATAGCGGTGGCAATTGGAACAACGGCGCCAACTGCGGTTCGCGTTGTTCGAACTGGAACAACTCGCCGTGGAATTCCAACAACAATATCGGCGCCCGCGGCCGCTGTGACAATCCGACAAGTCTTTTTCAACTCCGAGCGCTCACGGGCCTCGGACCCGACTACCAAGGTGGTCAGCCGGGCTCTCTCGCTTCGGCAAATACACTACTGGGTGAGGGCGCGGCGAGTAGCCTCGCGAAAGCGATCGGCAAAACCCGTCAGCCCTCCACTTTTTTCACTTTCTTTGTGGGCCAACGTTATAAAAACCTCTTCCCGGCCATCGTGGCCGATGCCAATCTGCGCATCGCCTATCGCCTTACCGCGCTCGGCAAGCGGCAGACTCTTGGCTTTCTTGCCTACAAGGAGGAATCTGAGGTGAGGCTCGCTGATCTGCGCAGCGCGCTGCTCGCCGGCACGTATCGGCCTCAGCCGCCGCACGAGTTCTGGGTGTACGAGCCCAAAGCCCGGTGCATCTCGGCACTGCCCTTCGCCGATCGTGTCGTGCAGCATGCGCTCTATCGGGTGATCGGGCCGATCTTTAACTGCGTGCTGATGGGCCGCTGCTACGCCTGCCGCGTTGGCCTGGGCACGCATCACGGCGTCGTGGCCGTACAGGCGGAACTTCGCCGGCTCGTGCGCGAGCATGGACCGGAGCAGGTCTATTTTCTCAAGACCGATTTCCGGCAATATTTCGCGAACATCGACCGCGGGATCCTCTGGCACGAGATCGAGCGCAAGATCAGTTGCCGCCGCACACTCGATTTGATCGAACGCTTCACGCCGCGCACGGGTACGGGCCTGCCGATCGGCAATCTCACCTCGCAACTTTGGGCCAATATCTACGGTCACATTTTCGACCGCTGGCTCGTCGCGCAAGGCGCGCTCCACTGGCACCGATATATGGATGACGTCGTCGTGCTCGGCACCGACTGGCGTGCGCTGGCGGCGCTGCTGAAGCGCGCCGAAGCGTTTGCCGGCGAGGCGATGGGCCTGCGGCTCTCGCACTGGATGGTGGCACATCACACGCAGGGCATCAACTTTCTCGGCTACCGGATTTTTGCCCGGCACAAGCTACTGCGCCCGGCGAGCGTGCGCCGTGCCCGCCGGAAGCTACGGCACTTCGCGCGACATGATGAGCCCGAGGCGCGCCAGCGCTTCCTCTCCGCCTGGCTCGGCCATGCCAGCTGGGCCGACAGCCGCAATCTGCAGCGCAGCCTCGGGCTTATTTTCGCTGGATAACGGTTCCTATGCAAACGATCAACACTCGCCAAGACCTCGATGCCCTCGCCGGCACGCCTGAGCATGCGGCATTTATCGCCGGCCTTAAGGCCTCACTCATCCGCACCCAAGATACCCAGACGTACCCGGAGGACTACAACCAGGACCTCAAGCCCGGCGCCGCTGGCTACCTCCCGCCGATCTTCACTGATGTGCCCGATGCGTCGATCGCAGCACGTTATGGCTTCACGCCGGAGCAGCTCGGCCTCCTCTGATGGCTAAGAAAACTGCGATCAAAGCTGCGGCTCCCATTCTGCCGGCCTCCACGCAATGCCCAAGCGCGCCGGCGCCGGCGCATCGTGCAATCCTGCGGCCGATCGTGCGCCGTCCAGCCACCCCGCCTTCCCGATGATTTTCCCCGCCATCACCGAGCATCCTGGCTATATGACCTCCTGGATCGCCGACCTCCCCGGTCTGATCCACCGGGCGTTCAACGGGTCGCTGGTGAAATTCGACGGGCATTGGGTACTGGCCGAGCGGATCGAATACTTCGACGGGCGCAGCAGCATCCAAATTTCGCGGATCAATCGCACGTCATGGAGGCGCTCCGGCCCCCTCTGGCTCGTCTTCCAGCCAGACCGCGCCGGCACATTCTTCGAGGATCCACGCCTCTTCATCGCAGCGGACCAGCTTTATCTTAGCTTCGTTTCCGTCTGCTATGCGCCCCATGGCGATGGCGTTTTCAGTCAGCGTTTGGCGCGCGTTGACCTGGCCAAGCTCGCTCTTGAGGAAGTCGAGATATCGGACGGCCGCGGCGGCAAGAACTTCACTTTCTTTGACCATGATGGGAAAATCGGATGGATCTCCCGACCGAAATTCCGGTGGCCCTGGGGCGAGCCGAGCGGGGGCAGCCCAGCCGTTTTCTCTCCCCGTCATGGCGCCTGGCTCGCGATCGGCCATGCCTATGTCGCCGAGGTGCACCGCGGCCGGCGTTACAACATGTTCGCAATGCTCCTCGATCCGGTGCGGCGCGCGATCACGCATGTTTCCAAAAATCCGCTCTGGTGGGGCAGCACCGATGATTTCACGATTGTCTATCCGCGCTTTTTCCACTGGGCGCCGATCGATGTTTTCCCTTCCGGCCTCTGCGCGGCCGGCAACGATTGGTTCGTCACCATGGGGGTGAACGACAGCGCCACTGCATTGGTCCGGCTGCGCGATGTTGATCTCGACCTGATCCCCGTCGGCCAGATCCCATCCGAAGCTCCGGCGCAGCTCGCCGGCGCCGTCACCTCGATTGGGTCTGTCCGGGTGCGCAGCATTTCGCACCAGCCGATCGTCGAGCCGGGCGGACCATATCGTCGCGGCGATGAGTTTCTTCTCTCGGTCGATCGCGCCCACGCGCTCGGCAAACAGATCGAGGTGCTCGCATGAACGCTGGTCTATCAAATCTCGCCACCCTCAAGGCATGGCTATTGCCGGCATCGATGCAGGCGAGCACCGATTACGACACGCAGATCCTCGCGATCGGCGCCGGCGTCCGAGGCCGGCTGGAGCAGCATTGCAATCGCAAATTCCTCCGCGCGGAGAACGCGATCGAATATTTCCAGGCCGACCGCACGAAGCATGTCGTCGAGCGTTATCCGGTCGAGTCGATCGCGAAGATCGAGGTACAGCAGACGCTCGCCGATGGATGGGCCGAGCTCTCGAATTCCGGACTTTTGGTCAACCAGCTCGATGATGCAGGGCTGCTCTATTTCTACGGTCAGCAAGGCTGGCAGCGCGGAATGATGCGGGTCACTTACACCGGCGGATATTTCGTCGAACAACTTGAGCCGACGGATGAGGGGTTCCCAACTGCAATCCCAGCCGGCGCCACCGCGTTGCCAGACGAATTGCTCCTGGCCTGGTCCCTCCAATGCGAACACGTCTGGACCCAGCGCGATAAGCTAGGCCTGGCGATCGCCGAACATCCGAAGGCCCTGCGCGGCGTGCAACCTGCGCTCGGGGCGCTCGGACTTCTTCCCGATGTGAAGGGACTGCTCGGTTCCTTTATCCGCTACCAAATGGCCTGATGCCTACCATCGAGATCACCTCCAATGCCGCCGAATGCGCCGCCCAGATGCGCGCGGCTCCGACGCGGATGCTCCAGGCGATCGCGCACGCTCTCGATTTGGAGAATGAGCTCACCGTCGGTCATATCCAGGCCGAGCACCTCACAGGCACCGGACCTTTTCCTCCTTCCGAACACCGGCTCGGAGTTGTCAGCAACCGGCTGCGATCTTCGGTCCGTCCATCGGCGGCGAAAATCGTCGACAATGGGGTCTCCAGTTCGATCGGTACTAATGTCGCCTATGCCGGGATTCATGAGTTCGGTTTTGATGGAACGGTGACGGTCCGATCCCACACCCGCAGGATCTTGGAGCGACAAGGGCAGGCTGGCCGCGAACTCATTTTCACGCTGCTGCGATGGGATGGCGCGGGGCACATCAAAAAGGGCCGCACTATAAAGAAGATGGTCGCGGCCGAAGTGACTGTTCGGTCGTTCAAACGTCATATGCGCATGCCTGAGCGCGCGCCGATCCGCACCGGCATCGAGGAGCGGATCCCGAATTATTCCAGGTCAATCAGCGCCGCGATTTTGACCGCATGGGAGGCCCGCAAATGAGCACGACTCCGGTCGATTTTCTGCGGCTCATCCAGGAGGATTGCTTTGGCGCCATCCTCGCCGAATCGTCGCTCGCAACCGTCGCCGTCATTTTGGAGCGAAAGGCCGTCACCGAAGCGGAGGTCAAGCAGCGGCTTGGAACCGAATTGTCGCGAGGGGGAAGGATCGGGGCATGCATCCTGGTCCAGAGGCCGACATTCTTCCCCGACTCCGGAGATTCGTCGCTCCGCGGTCAGATCATCCAGGCATTTACAGTGATCGAGCATCCGACCTTGAACGCTGGATCGCAGGGAACTGGCCTAAGCGCCGAGCTCATCGCGGCCGAGTTGATCCGGCTTTTCGCATTTGCCGCTCGATCGAGACCCGAACAGGTCTTCTCTCCATATCATGCCGGCGCGCTGGTGCCCGACAATTCGTTCGACGGTTTCAATGCTTGGGAGGCGCGATTGCAGACCTTTGTTTCGCTCGGCGCGGCCTGCCGTTGCGGCATTCCTCTGATCTCCCCTGATTCCGGGGCGCATCCCCAGACCGTCACACTCACCAGCGCCACGGCCGGCGCCGCGATCTATTACACGATCGATGGATCTTATCCGTCCTCAGCCAATTCGGCCGCGCACCTCTATTCGGCTCCATTCTCCGTCCCCGTTGCCTGCACACTCCGGGTAGCTGCCCAGAAAAGCGACCTCCAGCAGAGCGGCATCGCCGAAGCTACGTTCACGTAGTCCTGAGTAATCCACTTTCACCTGATCCGCCAAAAACATCACACCACATGAACCTCGCAACACTCCTCGAAGGCCCGGCCAACGTCACCCATCGCGGCCAGACTTTTCACTTCAAGGGCGGACTCAAGCTGACTCCGCTCGCCGAAATGTTCTCCATCGAAAGCGACCTCTATGGGCCGCTCGACCAGCGCGCCCTGGACAATTCCGTAGTCCTCACCGGCGTGCCAGTTGGCGAATGGACCGCGGCGGCCCTCGCGGTGCTCCATCGGTGGACCGCTCCGGTCATTGGATCGCTCGTCACGCCGCGCTATGATGTGCTGTCCGTCGCTGCCGACACCGATGTGATCGCCTTGGTCGGAACCGCAGTTCCTCGCACCGGCTGCCCGGTGCGATTCTGCCTCTTCCCGAGCGCCACCCTGCCGACCGGCCTCTCGGAGGCTACAACCTATTTCTGGGGCCTGGCCGGCACGCTCCACGATACAGAGGCGCATGCGATCGCCGCAACCAACAAGATCGACATCACGGCCGTGGGCAGCGGCGACTTCGCGATCATCGAGCAGGAATATGTACAGATCGACGCGCTCGCCGCGAACCGGCGCATCACTTTTTGGAACGGCGCCGTGACGGGCATGCCCTCGGTTATTCACTCCGCGATCGCGAGCATGCTGGGCGCGCTCTCATTCGGCTGTTTCCGGAAGAACAACGCCCCATGGAGCGACGCGAACAGCCTCTACACCGTCACCAAGATGGCTCTGGCCGATACCACGCCTCCGGTCGTCGCCAACATGCCAACTCAAGAATACTCATTGGCTTTCGGAGCGTCCCCCTGGGACACATTCAAATCGCGCGGCCCGATCACCCTCAACCCGAATCTCAAGACCGAACCGATCGTCACCGATGGGCGCGGCACGCTCGGGCTCAAGATATCCGGCCTCGATGTCGGTGCGACCTTCTCGCCGATGGGATTTTCCGAGCAGCAGATGCTCGATCTCCTCGGCATGCAGGGCGGCGCGGTCGCGCGTGGAGCGACCAGGGTGCGCGGTGACCTGATCATCACCGGAACTGGGGTCTACACGAAGGTCTGTAATGCAGCACCCCGGCAGCTTCCCCAGACATTCTCCCCGACCGGCCCGCGCGCCGGCGAGCTGGAGGCCCGCGGCGCGGCCACCACGGCCGGCGCCCGCTTCTTCGTTGGGATAGCATCTCCTTGATTGGCGCCGTGAATGAAAATCGTCTACGGCAGTTTGACGCTGGCTACCGACGATCTGGCCACCGGCTTGATCAGCGGTAGCCTGGCGCTCAACGGCCAGCAGGTCAACGACGAGGTCCATCTCTTACGCGCGGCCGCGGCGGTTTTTTTCGCCCGCGGCAACCGGTCGGCGACGGTCAGCTTCTTCGCCTCGGTATCTCACGCCACACAGCACGTCTCCGAGCGCCAATTGCTCACCCATTTCTGGGATCTCCCAACTCAGGACGTCCTGCGTTTCTGGTGCGGTCCGGATGGCGACCAGGAAATTGTCTCATTCCCTGGTGCGGTCATCGACGGGGCCAACTGCGGGCCAGTACAGGGAATCACCGGAGCGTTTCGTTATGCGTTCCGGGTGACCGCTCCAATCACCGAAGATCCGCCGCCCGCACTCGTCGAACCAACCACCGACATGATCAAGCGTAGCACAACAGCAATTCCTTCCCTAGCCGATCACGTCGACGTCGTCTTTGCCATCCCCTTCGCGTCGGTGCCGATTGTCGTCGCCAACGTTCAAAGGCCTGCAGGCGGCGATGCGATCTGGGCCGTCATCCGCGCCGGCTCGGTCACCGTTAACGGCTTCACGGCCGATCTGTCCGGCGCGGCGCCAGACGGCACCTATTCCCTCGCTTGGATCGCCTGCGCGTGACTATTTTCCCCATGAAAACCCTCCGAATTCTTTTCATCGTGATCTTCGCGGCCGCGCTTCTCCACGCCGGCACGCCATTGACCGACGTCCGCATGAGCGGCGCCAACAATCAGGTGCAAACTGGAGCGACACTCACGATCAACGGCACCGTCGCAACCGGCAGCGGCGGGACCGTGCCATGGCAGCCCAGCGCGCCAATCCTGACGACGCTCGCGGGACTCGCGAACAGTGTCGGCAGCCTCACCAACAACGGCAGCGGCAGTTTAACCTGGTCATCGACCGGCGGCGGCTCTGGCACCGTGACCAGCATCACCGCGGGCACCGGCCTTACTGGCGGCACGATTACGACGAGCGGCACCATTGGGTTGGGGGGCGTCTTGCCGACGCTTGCGGGGTTAGCGAACAGCTCTGGATCGCTCGCAAACAATGGCAGCGGAGGGCTCTCCTGGACTGGCGGCTCGGGCGGTGGGTTCAGCAACCCGATGACCGCCGTGGGTGATTTGGTGATCGGTGGGACGGCAGGAGCGGCGCAACGGCTTGGCATCGGATCTTCCGGCCAGGTCCTCACCGTTGCCTCCGGCGCACCAGCATGGGTTACTCCGTCGACTGTGACTTCCAATGGGACACTCGTGAAGTTATCAGCGGTTTCCATCGGTCTGACCGAAACCACCGTGCCCCATGGGCTCTCATCGTCTCCGAGCGTCGTGCTCATCTCCCCCAGGTGCAATACCAGTATCTGGGTCTCCACTGCGCCCGATGCGACCAATCTCTATCTGACTTCCTTGGGCACCACGGGAATCGTTAGCAATTCCGACTCCGCGGGCCTGGAGGAGCTGGTGAGCAGTGGCGAGACCGAAACTGTGATATCCAGTCTGACAATCACGCCCCATGGTTCCGTGGTCGTGATCCACGTCGACCTCTTCACGAGCCAATATATCAACGGACAGGGCAAATCTGCCACAATACGGATCCGGCGGACAAGCCTGTCGGGCGATATCCTGGCATCGAACGTTGCCCCTGGGAATGTCGATTCAGTTAGCGGCGACGCGAATGAATGGAACAGCACCCTTACCGACTCCTCTGTGACCGACGGGACATATTTGCTTACGGTCCAAGAAACAAGCAGCGCGAGCTGCCAGATATGGAGCGCCACGCGGTCTTTTTCACTGTCCTCCACTATTGCCGCGACCGCCGATATATACGTCGGCAATTGACCCATGTCTGACGGCGGTCCATCACTCGATTTTCAGATCCGGGTCAACGGCGCGCCTGAAGCGCAAGCCGCGCTTAACAGCGTGGGCGATGGCGCGCAAAAGGCTGCCAGCGCAACGGGTGACCTCGGCAAGGGCTTCGGCGAGACGCGCAGCGAACTCCGGGAGTTCGCCCGGAGCGGGCACGAAACCCGCGAAATCATCGAGGGCATCAGTCGCGCCGGCGAGGGTGGAGCGAGCTCGATCATGGGCGTCGCGACGGCTTTCCGGGGATTCTTGGGCCTCCTGCGCACGTCGATCGGTGCATCCGGGCCGATCGGCCTGGCGATCCTCGGGATTGGCGCGCTGGTCGGCGTGCTCATGTCATTGCGGCATCACGGCGAGGAGGCCGGAGAAGGGCTAAAGAAGGCGGGCGAGGGAGCGGACGAAGCAAAGGAGGCCTTTGAGCGGTTCAAAAAGGACGCCTTGGATCAGGTGGATATCGGCCTCAAAGAGATCAAGGAGGATGCAGACGAGGCCATTAAAAAGCTGAAGTCCGTCGAAGAGGCGGAGCTGAAACACTCCGCGGCGCAGCTCGATCTCGATAAGGCGAAGATCGAAGCGAACCCGAATCTCTCTCCAGAACAAAAAAAAGAAGCTGCATTCGAAGCGGAGAGCGCGGCGAAGGAGCGGGATTTCAAGACAAAGCAAAAGGCCAGCGCGGACCAAATCGCGGAAAAGGCCAAGGAAACCCAGGCCACGAATGAAAATGTCGACCGCCAACAGGTAGAATATAATGAGGCGGCGAATGCCGTGGCCAGGCATGAAGCCGATCTGGCCAGAAAAGAGCAGGCGCAAAAAGAACTGAATGCGCTTTATTTGGCGAGAGCATCGCAACCCTATTCTGGAACAGCCGGTTTGGGAGCGTTCGGTGACTCGCCAGAGGAGACCGCGCGGCGTCAGGCGTTGCAGGGCATCGTTAAGGGATTTGATCCAGAAAAGGAGAAGGCCGATATCAAAATCGAGCAGGCGAAGCTCCAAGTCTTAGCGGAGAATGCCGGGAAAGCCGCCCTGGCCGCCAATAATACAGAGAAGAATAACGATCGCGCGATCACTGAGCTGAAGGGGAGCATGGTCAATGATGCGGAGGACTTTGCCAAGCATCAGCAGGCCGCGCAGCTTCATCGTTCCTCCGAGATCGCGGAAGGCCTCAAGCACAACAAAGAAAAGGCCGCGCAGATATCGGAGCAGAAGGGTCGCAATCAGGAGGCCCTCCAGCGAGCTACTGCAGAGAAAGATAGGCTTCTCAAGCATGGCAGCGGTGCCGAGACGCCCACCGACGCGATTGCCGCTGAAGACGCCAGCGTCACCGCGGACATGAAATTCGGCCCCGATTTACCCGGCTCCGCTTTCATTCCAAGGGGGCGCGGTCGCGGGCGCGGCGCACGTGCGCTCCCTGCTCATTCGGCCTCTCCAACTCACGAGGAGACACCCGTCGATCCGGAACGGATAAAGGAAGCCAATCAGAGGATTTTGGATCTCGACGCATCCGGCGGGAAGCTCGATACGGAAGCAAAGGAAAATGACAGCCAGCACGCCGCGCTTATCGAGGCCCAGAAAGCTGCGACTACGGCCACGCATGACGACATTTCGGCGACCCGCGAAAACACTGCCGCACAGCGCGAGAACACTCAGATGATGCGCGAGCACATGCGCGCTATGGCCGCGGCAAGCCTCGCTGCGAGTTCGGGCGGCACAATCTCCAGAGGCGGCCGCAGCTACAGCCTCGGCGCCGGCCAAGATAAGATGACCCCGCTTCCCGTCGCAATCCCCGGCACCGCCTCCGGGCCGTTCACCGATCCGGCCTCGCAGCAGACGGACCAGATCAACCAGGCCATTAACCCTGGATGAACTGGACCGTCTCAAGGAATGGTGGCCCGGCTCAAACGCTCGCCGGACTGGGCGTCTCTCAGATCACGCTTAACCGGCGATCGTTCGGCCTGGATGAGCTTGTTTTTGTCGTCGATCGCACCGATGAGCTCGCCGCGCCGATTTTCGCCTGGGGTGACACGATCGCCCTGGTCGCCGATGGGGTGACTCGTTTCCAGGGCGCGATCCGGTCCGACGCGACAGTCGAGGGCGACCAAAAACGACAGCAGATCTATGGAGCGTGGAACGTCTGGGATGATCTGAAATGCACGACCTATCAGCAGGTCCGGACCATCACCGACAGCGCATCGGGCGGCCAAAGCGCGATTCGTACCTCTGCCGTCACTCTTTTCCGCAGTCCGGCCTATAATGGTACAGGGTGGGACTCCTGGACGGTCGCCACACAGCTCAACGATATCCTCAACTACGCACTCGCCCAAGGCGTCGCTTTCCAAAAGGACGTCAATATCACACCGAACCTATATGCTCCTTGGGCGGAGGGAATAGACTTAGGCTGCTCGGCCGCACTTCTGCGCTGCCAAGGGCAGATGGTCGACCTCGTGAGCTGGTGCGATTACACCACGACGCCTCCGACGATCCACTTCCGTCGCCGGTCAAACCAACCGGTGGCGTCGCTCGATCTCACTGACGGCACAAAGGTGCTGCGCATCGACAATCTCCGTCAGCGTGGCGATCTGGTCCCGCGCGGGATCAGATTCATCTTCCTTACGACGGTCAAAAACGCCGCAGGCGCCTCCTACATCATCATCAACGAGACCGTCGCGGGAGCAACGACCGGGCCTCGGGTGATCGTCAACACGATCGATCTCACGGCGCTTGAGAACAGTATCGCGAACTACGTCGATCCGCCGGATGGAATCCCAGCGGTTGCGGCCGATTATTTCGCAACTCTGACGACTCCCTGGTTTGATGGCCAAATCACCCTTCAACAGGCCGAATGCAACGGTGCATTCTCGCCTGGCCAGAAGGTGCAGTTCATCCACGGCCGACCGGACTGGTCCGCTGACGGCGCGATCATCCAGGCTGTCAGCGAGGAGCTGATGTCCGGAATCACGACGCTGCGTTTTGGGCCTCCGCCCGTCATGCCGGTCGCCCAGTTCATAACGGCGGCGCTGATGCAGTCCTCAAGCAAGAAGACTTCGATTACGGGTGTCGCGGCTTCCACTGGGAGCGTTGCATCCACTCCGACCGGCGCAAGTACGCAAATAGGCAATGCTTTGATGGGCGGTGGCGCTCAGACCGTTGAACTGTGCGACGGCACGCTTGTCCACGTGATCGGCGAGGCGCCGACCGGTTCCTGATCCCGATGCCCGCCCGCCTCTCAGGCCGGATTCTCGGCAGCTCTGGCCCCAAATGTTGCGGTACCGGTTCGTGCAGCATCACCTGTCGCAGTAAGGGTGGCACGGCGACGCTCATTGGATACAGTGAGTTCACTGACATCAGCTCGCCGCCCAAGAGGTATCTTACCGTTTCATTTGGTGGCACGATGCACCTCGTAGGATGCTGCTATCCGCTGCTTCAGTCAGACCCAAATCCCAGCTGGTCTGTGGGAGGGAGTAACTCCTTTGATCCGGTTACGGGTGTACTTACTGCGGGTTCATCGGCGACATTGGAAGGAAACTTATGCTGCAACTGTTATGCCCCAGCTTGGGGTTCCGGGTCGGGAAGTGGCCTTCCAACATCTACGCTATGGCCCAATGCTTACACCAAAACCACCTGCACTGCGGGCAATGGTGGTTGTGTGGAAGGCGCATGCACATCCAGCCTGGGAAATGAGGACACCTGGGCGAATGCCAAGGCCCGCGCATTGGCGCTCATCCCCGGCTGGAGCGGATGCGACAGCTGTGGTAGTTGTTCCAGCTTCGTCAGCTTCATAAGTGGGATCAGCTATTCCTTCAGCGAGGTCCAGGTTCAGGCCACGATCACCGGCGGCGAGGTGGGCCAGCAATACAAGGTGATCGTCTCGCTGGCCAGCCGCGCCTACGGTTCCTCAGGAGACTACACGGGGTGCGGAACGATTGAGTTCATAGTCACATATACCACCGGCCTGAACGTCACCGGATGGCAGGATTTGCCAGTTGGGCTGGGTATTGAGGTCATCGCCACGGGGTGCACTGTGCAGCTGCTGTCATAGCAGCTCTGGCTGCTTAACTCCATCATGGTTGTTCACTCAGTTAAATACACGCTGTCCCACCCGGCGTTGACCACGGCCATGGCTTTGAAGACGGCGCTGCCTCCTTCAACTCCCATTCCTCCGGTGCCAACGGCCGCTGGGACCGGCCGCATCCCTCCGTCCCATCTAGGTCTTGGTGATTGGATCTGGTCCTGGGCGCACCCACTCGGGGCTTGGATTGACCGTCTGATCGCTCCCCGACTCTTACGGCTCCATCTCTGGACACCCGGTTTCCGTCTTGCGGGCTGTAGTGGCTGTTCCTGGCGCCGCTCTCTATATAATAGGATACTCCCGGATCTCCAGTCCTGTGCTGCCTGGCGCGCCTTCCCTGGCCGTCTCTGGCGCTACATGCGGGCCGGAGGCCCTCTCTTTCGCGCGCCCCGCAAGGCCATTTCCGCGCCTATGCAACGCCCAGGCAATTCCGCCGAAAAAGGCCGAGTTTCCTAAACTCGCCGGAATTATTCCCAAACTCCGCCGGAATTTACATCGGCGGCCCGCCGAAAATGGCGGAGAGGGAGGGATTCGAACCCTCGGTACCCTTGCGAGTACACATGATTTCCAATCATGCACATTAGACCACTCTGTCACCTCTCCGGAGGCCCTGGCTGA
>Ga0182027_10002512_pt1 | contig 29640 bp, 30 predicted proteins | sample 712E1DmetaG_FD_121300 | JGI IMG/M metagenome (GOLD analysis project Ga0182027, IMG submission 121300) | Permafrost microbial communities from Stordalen Mire, Sweden - 712E1D metaG (Illumina Assembly) | ecosystem: Environmental > Terrestrial > Soil > Wetlands > Permafrost | place: Sweden...
TCCGCCCTATTTTATCTATATCCATCCGCCCTATTTTATTTATTTTCTGCAAATCTTCATCAATATAATTATCCTTCCACAATAAATTTTTCTTATTTTCCAAATCAATGGTCACAAAATACAACCCCTCTTGTGAATAATCATATCCCTCTAATCTTATTGATTTTCTCTTACCATACATCTGTAATTATTATTACAGATAATTTCTTATTTTTCTATTGCCGCTTTAATAAACTCTACAAAAATCGGGTGAACATCCAAAGGTCGAGATCGATATTCCGGATGGAATTGGGTTCCCACAAAAAATGGCTGATCCTTAAGCTCTATGGCTTCCACTAATTTTCCATCGGGGCTAGTTCCCGAAATAACTATTCCCGCCTTCTCTAGCGCCTCTCGATACTCATTATTGACCTCATATCGATGTCTATGTCTTTCCAGTACTTCACTTTTCCCATAAATTTTTTCTAATAATGTTCCTTTTTTAATTTTACACGGCCAATTTCCCAACCTAATTGTGCCACCATATTGATGCTTCTTTAAATATTCCTCCTGTTCCGGCATTAAATGAATCACTGGAAACTTTGTTTCCGGATTCACCTCAATTGAATTGGCTCCTTCTAATTTTGCCACATCACGGGCAATTTCTACTACTGCCATTTGCATACCAAAACATAATCCCAAATAGGGAATTTTATTTTCCCGAGCTACTTTTATCGCTTTAATAATCCCTTCTACTCCTCGGCTTCCCCACCCTTGCGGGACCACAATTCCATTATATTTTTTCAAATCTTCCGCTTTAAAATCATTTGAATCAATGGCTTCAACTTTTACCTTTACGTTATTAACAATTCCCGCCTGTTTTAGCGCTTCCAAAACCGACACATAAACATCTTTATGATTTCCTTTGCCACATTTAACATATTTTCCCACCAAAGCAATCTTTACCTCTTTTTTAGCCTTTTCCATTCTCTTCACCATTTCTTTCCACTTCCTTAAATCTGTCGGATGCTTTTTTAATTTAAAATGTTTTCTAATTCTCTTCATTAAACCCTGTTTTTCTAAAACCAACGGTACTTTATAAATTGAATCACAATCTGGATCATCAAAAATTGCCTCATCGTCGAGAAAACAACGTTTGGCTAAAGTTTCTCTTCTGGGTAAATCCAAACCTGTTTCACTTCTCGTAATTACCGCGTCGAGCACTATTCCCGTTGCTCTTAATTCTGAAATTGCCTGCTGGGTCGGCTTCGTTTTTAGCTCCCCCACATTTCTCAAAAATGGCACATAAGACACCATCACATACATGGCTTCTCTTTCCCTTCCCACTTCTCTGGCTGCATACAAAAATGGTAAATTTTCAATATCACCTGTAGTTCCGCCAATTTCCACTACCACAAAATCATAACCTTTTTCTAATTCATAAAATCTTCTCTTCACTTCGTTCGGTACATCTGGAATCATTTCCACATCCCGACCCTCATATTTAAAAGCTCTCTCATCTTCAATAATTTTTTTATAAATTTTCCCCGAAGTAATATTATTTTCTTTGGTAAAATCTTGATTTAAAAATCTCTCATAATTTCCCAAATCCTGATCAATTTCTCCCCCATCGGCCGTCACAAAAGTTTCTCCATGCTCCGCCGGTCTCATTGTTCCCGCATCAATATTTAAATACGGATCAATTTTGATGTGATTAACCTTAAAACCGGATGATTTTAACAACAATCCAATCGACGCCGACACTACTCCTTTTCCCAATCCGCTTACCACTCCACCCATCACAAAAATATACCTCATGTTCCCATTGTAAAGATTTTTTCTCTCAATTCAATTCCTATCTTAAAAAATGAACTATAATAAATTGTCTTACGCCCCCAAATTAACCCTCATTCCAACAAAACCATCTCACCCTTTAGTCCTACTTTTTTCATCTCTTTAGCCCTTTGCCACAAATCTTCAAATATCTCTCGCTGCATTTGAGCTATATTTTCATTGTATATTTCAAAACAAAATACATCTCCATCGTCTAAATAATTGCACACCGCATAGACATTATTGTAAATAAAAACATCAGTCTTAATTTCCAATATTTTCTTAGGAATATGTCTTAGACGCCACCATTTTTTTACCATCTCTGTCACCTTGGTATATGCTTCCTGTCGTGTTTTATTGGTCAATGTTCTCACTTTTATTCTCTTCTCCACCAATCCTTGCCTTAATTTTTCTGCCTCAACTTGTGGCAAATACGCATCTGCTGTCGCCACTTCATAACTCAAAAATTCCCCTCTCGTCCTTAACACGTTCCAATTTACTTGTGATAACCCCTCTTGCCCTCGATAGTATAAAATTTTTGATCCTGATTTCCCTGAGTCAGCTTTTCTTTCTAATATTTCCACCACTTCCGGCAGTGACCTCTGCAGTCCCATTAGTTCTGCTTCTTTTTTTACTAATAACATTTCTAACTGTTTCGGCTCATTGGCCACAAATTTAAATCCGGCGCTGTCTAATTGCTGCACTACCAATTCTTTTTCGATTAAACTGTCCAAAATTCTGTACACTTTTGTCCGACCCATCTCTATATTCCGACTTATTCCCAACGCCGTCTCCACCTTTTTTTTCAACAACTCTAGGTAAATTTTCGATTCTTCTTGGCTTAAACCAAACGGTTCTAATAGCCCTATTAAATTGTCTGTTTGACTGGACATCATCTTTATAATACCACCCCTTAGCCATAAAATCCCTCTATGGCCAAAGAAAATCCAATCTCTACACCAGAAAATTTAGTCCATCTTACCAGCTCTACCCCTAAATACAGACTAGACCTTCTGGCTTTACCCGAATATCAAGAAAAAGATATGGGTGCCAGTACTCAGTTAGCTAACGATTTTTCTCAAATAACCACTATACACAATGGACTTAATTGCCGACTTCAAGTTAGTGATGGTTATACCAATGAAGATCAATCTCATTATCAACTCGATGTTGTTTGGGGAGACATTACTACTAATCTGGTTAAAGATTTTGAATTGCGGGCCCCATATTTTGCCACTACCAATGGTGAATCATTTAATGGTCTGATAAAAGTATCTGTTAGTTTACCTAAAATAAGCACTGAATTTTCCCCAGAAGCTTTAATACTTCATCGTGTTGATCTGACCGAGTGGGCTTTTAAAAAATATCAGGAATTAATGGAACAGTTTTATCCCGAATGGCAAACAACTTACCAAAAATCCGACTACCAACTTTTAGAAAAAACATCAGAATAATTAATACTCTTACAGTAGTTCCACCTTATTTTCCGCCTTTAATTTTTCTACCACCTCTCCCACCCTTCCTGTTTGATCTTTTCGACAAATCAAAAGAGCGTCGCCGGTATCCACCACCACCACATTATCAACTCCAATCATGGCTAATGTTTTACCTTCTGGAATTCGAACAAAATTATCTTTACTGTCAATTTCGATTACATTTTCACCTTGTTTATATAAACTAGCCTCTTTTAAATATTTGTCTGTTGATTCCCAAGTTCCAATATCAATCCATTTAAAAGGTAACTCCACCACCATCGCCTCTTTGGCAGCATAAACCAATTGAGTCACATCCTCAAGTGGTCCTTTAGGCATACTCGAATACTCTTTGGCCACCTCTCCTCCATTAATAATATTCATCAGCGGAGTGTACCAATCCATTCGATATTTCTTAAACATCTCTAAAAAATTTCTTGGAGTCATACAGGTATGATTAGTATGCAATAAAGCTAAGCCTTGGTTAAAATAAATTTCTGCCTGTTCTTTGGCTTTTTCTCCGTTACCTCTCCATAAAAATTCTTTCACTTCATATACTTCCACCTCACCATCCGTTTTTACTTTTTCGCCTTTTATTAACCAATCATTTCCCGTCACCGCAAAAGCAGGTCGAAAACCACCTGTAATATATTTACTACTTTCTCGAGCCAATTTATCACAAACATCCATCATTTTAAAAAACTCTTCCTCTGGAATTCTAATATCATCCACTTGAACTAACATAAATGGTTCATCCGGATCAATTTTATAAAGCATAACGGCTGCAAAACCCGTCGCTGGTCCCTGATTTCTCATCTCTGGTTCAATAAAAATATTTTGTTCCAAAACCTCTGGTGCCTGTGTCTTAATAAATTCAACTTGCTCCTTAGTCGTCTGAATATAAATATCTTTCACTTCAAACTTCTTTTTTAAACTATTCCAATTCCATTGGAACAAAGATTTTCCCTCTATTAAGGGCAAAAATTGTTTAGGAGAACTGACGCGGCTCTCCGGCCACATCTTTGTTCCTATTCCCCCGCATATGATTACTGCTTTCATGCTCTATTGTTACAAAAATTTTTAATATTCTCAATCGTTGTTTCAATAATTCTTCCAATCGCTTCTTCAGTGTTGAAAGCATTGTGCGGCGTAAACACTACATCATCCCTATCTCGCAGCATGTGATAACTTAACACATTTTGTAAATCATCCTTTGTCGGTCTCTGACTCATCACCATCGACATACTCTCCACTTTATCTTCTTCCTCAACTACGTCCAAACCAGCCCCTCTCAAAATTCCCTTATTTAAGGCCCAAACTACAGCTTCAGTTTCTAACACCGCTCCTCGGGAAGTATTTACTAAAATACTTCCTGTTTTCATTAATTTAATATTATCTCGATTAATCAAATGATAAGTTTCCTTCATCGCTGGCAAATGCAAAGTTACTACATCCGCTTCCTTTAATAAAGTTTCCAAATCCACCAGCCTCACTTTATATTTTTTTACCACCTTTTCATCCGGAAATTTCTCCACCGCGATTATTTTCATTCCAAAGGCTCTGGCAATTTTAGCCACATTTGCTCCAATTTTCCCTAACCCCACTATTCCTAAAGTTTTTCTACACAAATCAATTCCCGTCAGTCCTTCCGGACTAAATTCATCCTCTTCTACCGCCTGATGGGCTTCTACAATATTTTTCGCCACTGCCAAAATTAAAGCAAACGCATATTCTGCCACCGTGTTTGAACCATAAACCGGCACACTCATTACTTCAATTTTTCTTTTTTTACACTCTACTAAATCAATATGGTCCACTCCCGTCGATCTCGTTGAAATCATCCTTAAATTAGACAATTTATCTAAAATTTCTTTATCCATTTTTGAATAGATAAACACCGATAAAATCTCGTATTTTTTCGCCATTTCGATGTTATCCTGTACCTCCTCCTCAAAAATTCCCACTCCACAGGCGTCCAGATTAATAATCTCTTTTTCTATAATTGGTCTCTCCCAACTTTTCACCCCAAAAAAGGCAATCTTTCTATCTGTCATTTATTTATTTTACAACATTTTTCCCTTCAAACTAATTTGACATATTGACCTACTTATATGCTTTGTGTTTTAATGATTATAGTTAAATGTTCTTTTGATACACGAGGAACCACAAGATGGATAATCAAAATATAGCACAAGATAAACTTGTGAATCAAAAATCCGCCCCAAAAAAAGTTAACGGTATCAGTATCGACAACCTTCCTGACCTTTTGACCGTTGCCGAAGTCGCTGACTTGTTACGTGTTTCCAAACTCACCATCAAACGTTGGGGTAAACGGGGTAAACTTCCCGCCATCCGCATCAATGCTCGTGGTGATCGTCGCTACCGCAAAGAAGCCGTTCTTTGGCTACTTGGCATCCAAAGCGAATAATTTCTCACCCGGCAACGGCCAGGCCTCTTACTTTGCCTTAAAGGCGGTTAGATTAACTTCTAGCTGCCTTTTTTGGTTATAGACTAAAAATAAATTGTTATACTCCTATTATGCCTGTCATTTCAGATGAATTAAAAAAATTACTAAGCAGAACTGATTTAAATCTTCCATTTGAAAATTTTCTAAAAATAGTTGAAAACGATTGCCAGTCTTTAGGACAAATTAAAAATTATCAACCAATTAATGAGGGTTATGAAGATGCCAACATAAAAATTGAAACCAGCACTGGAGTTTTCGTTCTAAAAATTTTTTCAAACGAAAGAGATCCACAAAATATTTTTGACTATATCAATATTACTGGCAAACTTTTTGATCTAAACGTCCCCACTCTAAAATTAATCCCCGCCACCAAAGGAAAACTAGGAATAATTAAAAACTATTCCAAAACTATTTATTATTTTATTTCTGAATTTTTTACCGGTCAAAATTTTCAAAACAGCACTCCAACATTAAAAGATATTTCTATAATTACCCAATATTTAGGTAAAATAAACACTGTACAAGATAAAGTTAAAGAATGTTACGATTCTTGGGGTAATAAAAATCTGTTTCAGGAATATTCTCACACTTATCAATTCTTAACTCCCCCACAAAATCAATTATTGAAACCCATTATCAATGAATTTAATAAAATCGATTTTTCCCAACTTAGTACTTCTTTCATTCATGGAGATATACAAAGAAAACATGTTCTTAAAAATAATCGAAATCAATATTGTATTCTTGATTTTGGTTGCATGAGCTATGGACCAAAAATTATCGATCTCTCTACTTTTCTCGCCTGGTTTTGTCTTACGCCTAACAATTACCAAAATTACCAACAAATATTTAATACCGTACTTGAGGAATATTCTAAATTTCATCACCTTTCTGATTATGAAATAAATACTATTCCTTCACTAATTAAAGCCTCATATGCTGCCTATTTTCTTAAAACCTCAATTCTAACTAATCAAGGCGACAACAGTTCCGAAACTAAAGAATGGCTAAAAACTGCCACTGAGATGTTATCCAAAACTCAAAACATAGATTAATTTCTAGCTTGTTACTCTCCCTCTTGGTGTTCTTTTAACTAACCCCTTTTTCATTAAAAACGGTTCATAAACATCAGTAATAGTTTCCACATCCTCGGTCAACGCCGCCGCAATATTTTCCACTCCCACCGGCCCACCGCCATACTGTTTTTTGACCACCTCCAAATACTTCCTATCTGCATCATTTAAACCTAACTCATCGACACCCAATTTTTCTAATGCCACTCTCGCTTCTTTAACCGTTATCAAACCATCACCACTCACCTGAGCATAATCTCTTACCCTCTTCAATAATCGATTGGCAATTCTTGGTGTTCCTCTTGACCTCTTAGCAATTTCCTCAGCTGCCTCTTTCTCAATTTTTACTTTTAATAATTCCGCCGTCCTCTCTACAATTTCCGCCAAATTTTTATCTTCATAAAAATCAATTTGTTGGACAATTCCAAAACGGTCTCTCATTGGCCCGGAAATTAATCCAATTCTTGTTGTTGCCCCCACAATCGTAAATTTCTGTAATCTCAATCTCACCGATCTCGCTGCCGGCCCTTTCCCTAAAACTATATCCAAAACATAATCCTCCATGGCACTATAAAGCGTCTCCTCAACAATTTTATTTAAGCGATGGATTTCATCAATAAACAATAAATCACCTTTTTTTAGTGACGTTAAAATCGAGGCTAAATCCCCCGCTCTCGTTAAAGCCGGCCCTGAGGTAATTTTGACACTAGAACCCATTTCCGCTGCCAAAAGCATCGCTAAAGTTGTTTTTCCTAATCCTGGTGGACCATAAAACAAAATATGATCCAAAGCCTCGCCCCGTTCTTTCGCCGCCTCAATAAATACTCCCAACTGATCTTTTAATTTCTTTTGACCAATAAACTCTGCTAACTTTTTTGGTCGCAGCGACAATTCAATTTCTTTATCTTCCTTGTCCGCCATAGCATTTGCGACGGCGGAGGATTTTAATTTTGGATCCAAATTCTTATCCATCATTTATCTGCCTAAATTTTGTAAACACCAGCTAACCTTATCCTCCAAAACATCCATATCTTTAGGCAATTTTTTCATCACCTCTTCAATTTCTCTTCTTTCAAATCCCAACTGTCTCAAACTTAATACCACATCATCCTCTAATAAAGGTAAATCATCTTTCAAATTCAATTCCCCTAATCCTCCAATCTTCGACTTTAAATCGATAATAATTCTTTGAGCTGTCTTTTTCCCTACTCCCTTAATTTTTTCAAAAAAAGCCGTGTCCGCATCCCCAATTGCTTTAATAATTTCTATTCCCTTACATTGACCAAGAATTTGTGCCGCCGATTTCGGCCCCACCCCTGACACCGTGATCAACATCTTAAATAAATCCAAATCTTCAAAATTTTCAAAACCGTAAAGAGCCAGATCGTTTTCTGACACTGCCATATAAGTAAATATTTTTACCCTTTGACCTTCACTATAATTTCTCTTTCCCACCCATACTAAATATCCCACACCAGCAACTTCTACCTCAATATAATTTCCCCACACTCTGTCGACTATCCCTCTTAAACTCGAAATCATAAATTCATCATACCACAAACCAAATATAACCCGAAACTAGTCTATTACTTTATCAACATTTTTCAAAAACCATTCTGGATTATCCCAAACAGGACTATCCGTTCCTTTCTCAGCCTTTAAATATTCATCTTCATAGTCCCCTCTTACTGAAGACAATGTTACTCCAAAAAAAATTGGCAAGAAATTTTCTAAATCATTTACTGCACTTTCAATATTAGCCCTAGCAATAAATGCTTCGTATTCCAATAATTCAATAGGCATACCAGGATATCTTTTCTCTTGCATAGAATGTATCAGTTCATGCTCTAATTTTGCCAAAGATCTTGTATATTTCTCCTCATCTTCATTTCTGAAAATTGTAACCCCTATTTTACTTTTCCCTTCAAAATATTCCGCTGCCGGGGCTCCATCACGGTCAAAATATCCTGCAAAGTCATTTCTATCTCTAACCTCAATCCCATTTCTAGATGCTATACCCATCAAAAAATTTTCATATTCCTCTGGGGAACTTTTTAACATAGAAATATCTGGCAATCCATATTTTGCTCGAACTACCTTTTGATCTTTTATTAATCTTTCTGTTAATTTAGGATTGTCAAAACGCATTCCAGTTATATACTCACACAATCTCTCACGCGAATCCTGAGAATCTCGAAATTTAACTAATTCCTCTTTTTTTGTTTGAGGCATTTCACTTTTTCCATCCATCATATCTTCATTGTAAACCCATGCGTTAGTGCTGCTGCCACCGCATCCGAGGCATGGCTAGGTGATATCGCTTCTTCTAAATTCAAACAGCTTCTGACCATCGTCTCCACTTGTTCTTTCTCCGCCCTCCCATAACCCACTAAAGCCATTTTTATTTGTAATGGTGTATATTCAAACACCGGTTTTCCCAAATTTTTAGCCGCTACTTTAATTACTCCAATAGCTTCCGCCACTGCCATCGCGCTTCTGACATTTTTGGCAAAAAATAAACTCTCCATCGCTACCTCGTCAACTTTATATCTTTTAATAATTTTTTGTAATTCTTCAAAAATTTTTTCCAGCCTTATTTCACTTTTATCCTTTTTATCGGTCAAAATTACTCCACAATCAATTAATTGGTAATTGTTAATTGATAATTGATAATTGATAATCCCCCATCCTGTATTTTCCAGTCCCGGATCAATTCCTAATATCATAAAATCATTTTAGCACCATATTTACTATAGGTTACAACCCCACTTACCCACTTATCCACACAACTTCAATATATTATTTTTCTATAAGCCTTTTTTATTAAAATACATCCATTTAATATATAATTGACCAATGGAAATTTATCAAAACCATCCTCTCGCTCCCTACACCACTATCAAAATTGGTGGCCCCGCCGATACTTTTATCACTACCGATAACACCGATGAATTTATTGATACTTTAAAAAAATATTCTTCGCAACCTCTAACTATTCTCGGTAATGGCAGTAATGTTGTTATTTCCGACTCCGGTATTCGCGGCACTGTTATCAAAAACTTATCCAAAAATATTAAATATTTACCCAATAATCAGGTAAAAGTTGATTCTGGTGTCCAACTGCCTTTTTTAATCTCCAATTCCATTTCTCACTCTCTCTCCGGTCTTGAAGAATTTGCCTATATCCCCTCTACCATCGGCGGTGCCATCTGCGGCAACATTCATGGTGTTAACAAAAATAACTTTAGTAAATTTATTGAATCCATCGATATTTTTGATTTAAATTCCCAAATTCAAAAAAAACTTCGTTCTCAAGAGCTTTCCTGGTCCTACGACACTTCCGAGTTTAAATCTCACCCGGAATGGATTATTTTATCCGCCACCTTACAGTTATCTTTGGGTAATTCCCAAAAATCCCAACAAATTGTCACTGATATCATTTCCAAAAAAAATACCACTCAATCCATGAATTCCCTTGGCTCTGTCTTTAAAAATCCCCAAAACGATTTTGCCGGCCGCATTATTGATCAAGAGCTCCATTTAAAAAGTTTTCAAATTGGTGACGCTCAAATTAGCCCCAAACATGGAAATTTTATTCTTAATCTTGGTCACGCCACTGCCGCCGATTACCTCGCTCTAATTCAAAAAATCCAAAGCGAAGCTAAAGAAAAAGGCTTTATCTTAGAACCGGAAATTAAGTTTTTGGGATTCTAATTATTAGAATAAACTGTTGGTGTTTGTGATCCTTTCAATTTCTTTTGTTCCATCCTCTCTTCTCTCGCCAATCTCCATGTTTCCCTTCTTAAGGGCAAATCAATTTTTTTTAATTGCTCTCCAATATCACTTTTACCATTAATTTGTAAAGATAGACACTTGATATCTGAATTCACTTCAATATCACCACCAATTATTAAAGCTAACGATCCCACTCTCTCAGATATTTCATTCACTTTTTCTAAATTTTCTCCATTTCTTACCACCCACATCACCGAAATTGCTTCATTAACCTTCACTAAATCAACGTCTGTCGATCCAATTTCTTCATTAGTTTTAATATCTTTCACTGGAACAACCTTCTCTTTAGCAAAATCAATACCTTCCCAGTTTTCACTTGGCGTTTTAATAATAGTAATTTTTCCCCAACTGTCTATCAATCTAAAAAATGCACTCGATAACTCTTTTGGTATTTCTCCCTCAGATACTACAAAAAGTTTCCCTTCTTTCACATCAAATTGTATCACAACCCATCATCGTCCAAACAATACTGTCCCAATAAATTTCGGCAACGCCAATTGTCTTCTCCACCTCTTTGGTTCTTTAATTAAGCTGAACAGCCATTCTAAACCCATCTTTCTTACCCATTTTGGGGCTCTTTTTAGCTCTCCACTATAATAATCAAAGCTCCTTCCCACCCCCATCACCACTCTCACATTTAACTTATTCAAATTAGCTTCAATCCATTCCTCTTGTTTTTTCATCCCGTAAGCCACCAACAATATATCCGTCTTAAAATCGTTAATTTGCTTTATCATTTCCTCATCGCTGAAATCAGGCCTCCCAATACAAGCTTTAAATTCTAAATTTTTGTATTTTTTCTTTAAATTCTCTCCACTTTTTTGAGCTCTATTCCCCCAACCGCCTAAAAAGAAAACTCTCATCTTTTTTTCACTCGCCAATTTACTTAAATTGTTTATCAAGTCCGCTCCGGAAATTAGCTCCTCTTTCCCCTCCCCGCTCAAAATTTTTCCTCCCACTTTTATTGCTTTTAAAATTTTATTTATCACTCCCTTTTCTTTGGATACTTCATTTCCCCACAGTAATCCCACCCCATCTATTACCCTTAAATCTGCTCCTTTTATGCTTTTTTCAAAAACAGGGTTTTTTATCATTTCCATGATAAATTCAGGATTTACCGTTACTATCCACATTTTTTTATAATTGCTATTTTTTTGCTCTTCAATTATCTTTAGCAGTCTGTCAACACCTCTGCCAAAATATGCCATTTCAAACTTTCTACCAATCTTTAGGCAAAAATTATCAGTCACCACCTCTATATTTTTATCTCCCCTTCCTCTGTTTTTCATCATTTCTTAACTCATAATATACGACTTCTCTTCAAAAAACCAGTCGTTAATGAGTTATACACATTAATTACATATTATGTAAATAATCGATATATCTTATATTAATTATATTTTATATCATAACACTAAATATATCATTTTCTTCTTGTAAATTTATTATAAGAAATAATTTGTTCAAATACAAAGTCCCCAAATTTCACCTATTGAACACTTTTTTTACTCAGAAAAAACACCTATTCTTTAATTGAAGATTCAAAAAATACTATTTGTAAAACTAATTTCATTTTCTTCACACATTATAAGAATAAAATTTTAAATATATCAATCCGTACAATTTACAAAAAAAATTCTTTATAAGATTTAAAATACGTCTATATCATCTAATGGACCGACGATAAATTTCCAAATTTTCCATGGCCATTCCCGCTCCCCTGATTACTCCGTTTTCCGGCTCTGACGACAAGTGTACCGACACTCCGATCTCCCTGGTCAACAATAAACAAAGGTTCCTTAACTTAGCAGCCGCCCCCACTAAAACAATTCCCCTATCAGCAATATCTGCCACTAACTCCGGTGGCGTCAATTGTAAGGTCTCTCGCACCACTAAAATCACCTCATCAAGCATTGGTCTCACTACCTCAAATACTTCATCAGAATTTAATTCCACACTTTTTGGTAAACCATAAACTAAATCCCTTCCACTCACGGTCAAAGTTTCCATTTTTTTTAATTTCACCGCCGTCCCTAATTTAATTTTTATTTGTTCAATACTTTGCCCTCCCACCGCCAAACTATATTTCTTTTTTAGGTATTCTTCCAAAGATTCGTCAATCCGGCTGCCCCCACCCCGAAAACATTTACTGGTTACTACCCCTCCCGAAGCCACTACCGCCGCTTCAATCGTTCCTCCACCCATATTCACAATCATATTGCCAAAAGCTTCTGAAATTGGTATTTTAGCCCCTATTGCCGCCGCCAACGGTGTATCAATCAAATAAACTTTCCTGGCCCCCGCTTCCAATACCCCATCCATCACTGCTCTCTGTTCCACCTGAGTTAAACCGGAAACTACTGTCACCATCACTTCCGGACCCAGTAACCACGTTTTTCCCATTATTTCCCTAAAAAACCACTTTAACATTCCCACCGCCGCCTCATAATCAACCACCGCCCCAAACTCAATCGGTTTAATAATTTCAATATAGTCTGGCGTTTTTCCTTCCATCTTTTTTGCTTCATTTCCTGCCGCTAAAACTTTTTTTGTCTCGGCTTCCACTGCCACAATTGTTGGTTCACTCAGTAAAATTCCCTCGGAAACTCCCCAAATTACACAGTTTGAAGTTCCTAAATCTAATGCTAACTTTCTTATCCAGGCCATAATTTTATATAATACACTAATGGAATCATTTTCAACTCGCAAAAGTCTACTTATTCTTCTTTCAGTTATCACCTCTATTGTTATCGTTACCTTTTTGATTTCTGTCTTCGCCCGAGGTTATCGCCTTGATACTAACAACAAGGAATTTAAGATTAAAGTTACTGGACTTCTTTCCGCTACCTCTCGACCCAGACCAGCCAATGTTTACATCAACAATCTATTAACTACTACCACCGATAATACCGTCAATCTCAATCCCGGCAATTATATGGTAAAAATTGCTAGAGATGGTTATTACCCCTGGATAAAAAATATTCAAATCCAACCGGAATTTGTTTCCTTGGCCAATGCTCAACTTTTTCGCATCGATCCTGAACTTAAAGCAATTACTCTAAGTGGCATTATTAATCCTAGCGTTAGCCCGGACGGTAACAAAATTATCTATGCCGTCGCCTCAACTTCCGCCACCAGCAAAGATAATGGTCTTTATCTTTTAGAAGTTAACGAGTTTTCCCTTTTATTAGGAAAATTTACTCCTCGTCTTCTTTCTTCCAACCTTCCCTATCTCGATTGGTCAAAATACACCTTTGAATTTTCTCCTAATTCAAGGCAAATAATTGCTTCATCACCCAAATATTCCAGTGTTTATCTCTTTTCTATCGATCAGAACATTGATCCAACTAATCTCTTTGACGTTTCCACTAAACTTACTGAAATAAAAAATGGTTGGCAAAGTGATCAACAACAAATTATTACTGCCAAACTGGAAAAAATTCCCCTTCAACTTATTACCCTTATTGCTACTAACTCTTCCACCTTATCTCTTAACAGTAATGAAGATAAGATCCTTTACCAAGCCAAAACAGACGGTAACTTGGATGAAAATCTCATCAGTCCCCCTCCCACCAAAAGTAATCAAACTCAATCCAGATCACTTAAAAAGGATCTCTTTTATGTTTACGATCTCAAAGAAGATACCAACTTCCTTATTGGTGACACTTCAATTTCCAATCTCTCCTGGCTTCCAAATTCCGATAATCTGATCTTTACCCAAAACAAAGATGTCCGGGTTTGTGAATACGATGCCACCAATTTTCAAACCATCTACACTGGTTACGCTCCTATTAAAGACATTCTCTCCAACCTTGACGGCTACAAAATCATTATTTCCTCTCCAACCGATTCCAAGACACCCTCTAACCTTTACTCACTCACCATCAAAGATCGCTAATTATTTGCAAACGTTCAACTCTTGAGTTCTCAATCCATCCAGTAAATTTAATTTATCACTTAACGACATTTGATTTGTCTGTAACTCACTCAAAACACTCTGTTCTAACTCATTTATCTTGGTTTTATCAATACAACTCTGAGTTTCAATCTCATTATATGGTTCCTCTAGTTTCGCTACCTCTCCTATCACAGGTGTAATCACCACTTGTTGACTCATTTCACCCAACACTTGTGGTTTATTGACTGAATTTAGTTCCTGACCCACTTCCACGAATCTAAGGGGTACCAAAAACATAATTGCCACCACAAAGCCAACAATTAAAGTTCTAGTATTTCTGTTAAAGTCATTCATAAGGATCAGTTTAGATATTTTTCCACAATTGTCAATTATTTGATAAATATTTCAAAACATTAGCCATAAATTCACTATATGGTCTACTTGGCAATCGCACACTTAAACTGCTATATATTCCTTTAACAATTTCTGTTTAATGATATAAATAAGTTAAAATGACCTCTTTATATATCATCTCTGTCCTATGCTAAAATATCAATGTCTTAAACTAAATCTACATAATAAAGCGGGCCTTGCCCACTGTAGCTCTTTAGTGTAGGCGGGGATTGGCGCAATTGGCTAGCGCGCAGCGTTCGGGACGCTGAGGTTGTTGGTTCGAATCCAATATCCCCGACAGCGGTCCGCCGTAGTTTTGAATAAATTCAAAACGAAGGCGACCAAGACCTTACTTAATATTTTTTTGTCCCCATAGTTCAATGGATAGAACGCGGGTTTCCTAAACCTGAAATCCAGGTCCGATTCCTGGTAGGGATACTATTACCGTAAATTTTAAAGCTCAATATCTCCAATTAACCGCAATAATTTCAGAATTAACGCATTTTTTTCCGCAAAAAATTTAAAATATTTAAACTAATTTATAACCGCAAATAATTTATAATTTAGTTATAAATTATCTATCAAAAAAGACTTATTTATATCATAATAACCGCAATTTCTTTAATAAATATTCTCTTTAACTCTAATTCTAAGTAGATCATCATTATTTTCACAAACTAAAACCAAGCATCTAAATTCCCTATTATTAATACCTCAAAACATATATAAAGAATCCGCCTTAATTAATCTATTTTACCTACTGACTATCCCTTCATAAAATTATCAATACCCTTTTATATCTAAGATAAATCAGTGAAATTCCGTTAAATAACTCCAAAACTATCAATGAGTCTTATTTAGCAGAAAAAAAATATTTTGCTAAAACACCTATTTCTTTATCACTAGGTTCAACATCTTCCCGGGCACAAATATTTCCTTAATTATTTCCTTTCCTCCTAACCATTTTTGTATTCCTTCATTAATAGATACTAATGACATTAAATACTCCTTATCAGTAACTCTATCCGCTTCTAAATCTATCTTTTCTCTTACTTTTCCATTTATTGCTACCGGTAAACTAATAATTTCATTTCTTATTTGTTTTTCATCATACTTCGGCCAACTACTAGCGTGAACAGATCCTATACCTCCAAGTCTTTGCCACAACTCATCAGCTGTGTATGGCGCCAATGGAGCTATCAATTGAACTAATCTCCTTAAGTCCTTCTCGGAAGCCACTTCAATAGTGTTCACCGCCTCCATTAACTTTGCCACTGCTGTATTAAATCCAAAATTCTCTAGATCCCGACTTAATCCCAAAATAGTTTTATTTATTATCAACTTATCTTTATCACTGCTATCAATATTCAAATCTATTTGCTTATCAACAAAATTATTTAACTTATCTAAGAATCTTTTTACCCCCATCAAGGTATTTTCATTCCAAGCCATCGTCCCGGTGAATGGTCCCATAAACATCAAATATAGCCTAATTACGTCAACCCCAAATTTATCAGCTACTACCTCAGGCACAATTATATTGCCCTTCGACTTACTCATCCTTTGATTATCTGGACCCAAAATCACTCCGTGAGACATTCTTTTAAAATATGGCTCCGGAATTTCTTTAGGCATTACCCCCAAATCCCACAAAAATTGATATATAAATCTGGAATATAACAAATGTAAAGTATTGTGTTCGTCACCGCCTACATAAACATCTACCGGACCCCATTTTTTTAACTCTTTTTGATTATCACTAAATATATCATCAACTATATCATTAGCTTCATTTTTATTTATTTTATTTGCTAGACAATATGCCAAGTAATACCAATCAGAACCAGCCCAATTTGGCATTGTATCTGTCTCCCTTTCTGCTTCCCCACCACAAACAGGACACTGACATTTCACAAAATTTTCTATTTTAGACAACGGGCTTTTACCGTCATCAGTTGGTTCATAATTTTCTACCTCAGGTAACACCACCGGCAACTGTTCTTCTGGTACCGGTATCCAACCACATTTAGGACATTTGATCATTGGAATTGGTTCCCCCCAATAATGTTGTCTTGAAAATATCCAATCTCGCAAATGATAAGACGACGTTTTTTCACCAATTCCTTTTTCTTGTATCCACTCAATCGCTTTCTTTATCGCTTCACTAGGCTGTAGATCATTCCATAATGGTGAATTAATCATCAATCCACTATTTACATCAGATGTAAAAATATAATCTTTATACCAACTACAATCTGCTAACCACGCCCAAACTGATTGTTTTTTTGTCCATTTTTCTCCATTATATTCAATTGCCAACTGATCAATTTTCCTTTCAGTCTTTTCATTTAAAATAATCCTCTCTATTTTTCCCTCTTTGTTTTTAAAAAGAAAAACTATTTCATCTCCAATATATTCATTCCAAAATCCATTATCCAACTTTTCAGTAATTAATTTTTCGTATTCAACTAATTTATCCAAAGAAATTTCTAATTTTCGACTACCAGATTCGGTCTTTTCAACTACTTTGACTCCCAAAGTTGTTAAATCATCATCAGTAATTTTTGTTGCCCCCATTAAATAACTTCGAGCTACATCATGATTTTGCTTAATTACCGGCACAATCGGTAAATCAAATTTCTCTGCAAAAGCAAAATCTCTCTCATCATGAGCCGGCACCGCCATAATTGCCCCGGTTCCATACGTTGCCAACACAAAATCCGAAATCCAAATTGGAATTTCTTTATTGTTAACCGGATTTATAGCGTACAAACCAGAAAATACCCCCGTTTTTTCTTTACTTAATTCAGTTCTTTCTAAATCTGACTTACTCCTAGAAGTTTTTAAGTAATTTTTAATTTCCTCGCTATCTTTAGCCAATTCTAAAGCTAAAACATGTTCTGGTGCCATCACCATAAAGGTCACCCCAAACAAAGTATCTGGCCTAGTTGTAAAAACTTCCAAATTTTCCTCTCTATCTTTTATTTTAAATCTGACTTTAGCTCCTTCACTTTTTCCAATCCAATTAATCTGTGCCTGTTTGACCTTATCGATAAACTCTGTTTTTTCCAGTCCATCTATCAATTTATCTGCGTATTCTGTAATTTTTACTACCCATTGTGAGATAGTTCTCCTCTCCACCTCTGTTCCGCATCTCTCGCATTTTCCGTCCACCACTTCCTCATTTGCCAAACCAATTTTACAGCTCGGACACCAATTAATCGGCATCTCTTTTTTATATGCCAAACCCTTTTTAAATAATTGAATAAAAATCCATTGTGTCCATTTATAATAGTTCGGGTCACTAGTATTAATTTCCCGACTCCAATCAAATGAAAAAGCCAATTTTTTCATCTGACTTCGAAAAATATCCGTATTTTCTTTAGTGATTTCCTGCGGTTTTCTCTTCATTTTAATGGCATAATTTTCCGTTGGTAAACCAAAAGCATCCCATCCCATGGGAAATAAAACATTGTATCCCTGCATTCTCTTAAAACGAGCATAAACATCACTTCCAGTAAAAGAAAACGCATGCCCCACATGCAAACCACTGCCACTTGGATACGGAAATTCCACTAAAATATATTTTTTTTCTTTATCACTTTCATCGTCTGCTCGATATAACTCTGAATGCTCTTCCCAAAATTTTTGCCACTTACTTTCAATTGCCTTAAAATCCATGGCATATTATACATGTTATCATCACCGCTTAAAACAATGTCCCCTCTTTGGTCAGTCCTTAAAATTTGAGCTCCAATTGCCTTTAAGTTATCTAAAGTCACCTGTTTTGGATGACCATAGCTGTTGGTTTTTCCAACACTGATCACTGCTATCGCCGGTCTGATTAATTCCAACCACTCCAAACTGCTACTCGTGTCCGCCCCATGATGTGCCACTTTTAAACCATCCACTCTACCATTCCACCAAGTCATCATTTTTCCTTCCGCTTCCATATCTGCGTCTCCGGTAAACATAAATTTTTTATTCTTATAATCTAAAACTGCCACTAATGAATTTTCATTACTGCTACCTGCATCATCCCCGGGCGACAAAATCTCCCAATTCATCTCCCCATATTTAATCATTTCTCCCGCTTTCAATTTGTAAGTATTAATACCTTTTTCAATATCATTATCACTCGGTACTGACTCAAATAAATTTTCAATTTTATAATTTTTTATAATACTCCCCAAAGCTCCACAGTGATCCTTATCCCAATGACTAATCATCACCCCCTCAATTTTTTTATCCCAAAAAGGTAAATATCTATCCAAACATTTCAACATTTTTCCATTATCCGCCCCAGTGTCCACCAACATTTGCCAATTTCCTCGGATAATAATTGCTCCGTCCCCCTGCCCCACATCACAAAAAATCAGCCTCGTTTTTCCATCCGGGACCGCCAAATATATTCCTAAAATTATCAAATATAAAGCTAATAAATATACTTCAAACTTTCTTTTTTTCATACCAATAAGCCCCCAAAATTAAATACCAACCCAAAAGCATTTCCCAATTAAATTTAAAATTAATTGTCGCCCACTGCCACTTACTCCCAATTTCCACTATCTCAATTAAATATCTCAACATTGGATAACTTAAACTCAAAATAATTTTCCCTAAATTAAGCCACATTATTCCCAAAATACTGCCCCAAAAACCTAAAACACTAACTATTTCCACCAAAAATAACACCGCCATATTAGTCAATGGACTAATTAAACTTATCTGTCCAAAAGTTAAAGATAAAATCGGTAAAATAAAAATATTCACCCAAAAAGTCGTCCCCCAAATTCCCTTTTTCTGGTTTATAATCACCGCCCCAAATGCCAATATCGACAGCCAAAAACTGACTTCTTTATAAACCTCAAAATCTGCTAAAAACATCATTAGAACTACCAAAAATAAAGCTCTTCCCGATCTAAACTTTCGCCCCAATATCTGAGCTACATAATAAACTCCTAAAAACAATAAAGCTCTGACCACTGGAATTTGCCATCCCACCAGGTTCACATAAATTAAAATCATCCCCCCACCGCCGATTATGGCTGTTTTCCTGCCAATAAACTTCGCCAAATTTTCAATTAAACTTTTTCCCACTATCATTAAATTAGCTCCGCTCACCACCACGATATGAATTAAACCCGTCTTAACCAACTGATTATAAAATTCCCCTTTCATTCCCGATTTTTCTCCCCATACCATACCCGCTAATAAGTTTGCCTCTTGGAATGGTAAAGCCTGATTTATTGTCCGTAATAAATCTTGTTTTTTTATCAAAAAATACGCCAAAATCCACCCTAAAATAATCATCATTACTTTCTTATATTCCAATTTTATCTGCCAATTTCTCATAAGTTTTCTCCCCAATTCCGGAAACATTTTTAATCTCACTTTTGTTTTTAAAAAGCCCATTATTGTTCCGATAATCAATAATTCTTTGAGCCATTTTTGGACCAATTACCGGTAAAGTTTCTAACTCTACCATCCCGGCAGAATTTATATTCACCAACCCTGTTATCGCCTTTTCCCGAGTCTCCACTTTTACTAATTTATTATTTTCCCCCAAAACTTTTGTCTCCTTGATTTTCATTCCTAAACCCACCACCATTAATCCCAAACCTAAACCCACCACTCCGTCCATTAATGTAATTTTTTTCACCCAATTAAAATTCATTAAAAAACTATACCACTAAACGTATATAATTAAATAATGATTATTACTCTCAAAAAGAGTCTTCTTTTTTTAGTGCCTTTACTGCTCTCTTTTTTTATCAATCATTCCGAATCTTTAAACGCCTTTATCCCTCAAATAATCGCTCTATTTTCCATTATTACCTCCCTAATGATTATTTTTTACCATCGCCTTTCTTTACCTTTGATTATTTTTCTTCTTAGCCTGGTTGTTCTCTCTACCGGCGCCGCCACTTCACCACTATTTTTCCTTATTTATTTTCTCCTTTTTACTCTAGCTTTTCAAAATTCACCTCTTATCAACCTCGAATATTCTCTCTTCGTTATTGTTATCTTCAGTTACAGCCTTGATTCTCTAACCTCCGTCATCGGTCTTCTCTCCCTTCTTCTCATCACCCCTCTAACCTGGTTTATCTCCCACCAACAGGAAATTGAAGCCAAAACTGAAAAAATTATTTCCCAGGACGAAACCGATTTTCTCCTCTGGATTTCCCTCCGCCTTAAAACTTCACTCCGGGAAATTATTTCTCTCTCTTCCAATTCTCAGGTTAATAAAATTGCCAAAAATCTAATTAAAGATTCCGAAAAACTTAGTCACAGCCTTAATGATAATTCCGATGAATCCTAAACTTTTATTTTTTTTCCTTTGTCTCGCTATAGCCTTCGGCGTCAGCGGATCCCTGGTTTTGGCTCAACACTTCGTTTCCAATTCCTACATTATCGATTGGGGCAACTTTAACATCACTTCCGGTCATAAATATTCCACCAATTACCAATTATCTGACACTGTCGGCCAAAACGCTGCCGGTATTTCCTCCAACACTGGCATTTCCGTCCAAGCCGGTTTTCAGTACATCTATGACACCTTCAATAAACTTTCATTTTCAATTGACAATCTCAATATCAATTTTGGCACCCTTACTCCCAATACTATTACTAACAGTCAAAATCTTTTGACTATTACTACTCCCTCTGGTCGTGGTTACCAGCTCATGGCCCAGGAAAATCATCCTCTGTGGATTGATTCCAGTAATTACATTCCCGACACTACTTGTGACAACAATGATTGTTCAATTTCTTCTTCCACTCTCTGGATAAATGACGCTAAATACGGTTTTGGTTTTAATATTTCTGGAATTGGCACTAGTTCTTATTTTTCCGACTCCCAACACTTTCGTCCTTTTGCTGCCACTTCCAATAACCAGGGTAGTCAAATCATTGCTTCAGAAAACACCGCCGTTAAAAATCGTCAACTTACGGTTAATTATCAGGTTATCATCTCTCCCCAGCAAACCGCCGGTGACTATCAAACTTTTATCACTTATACTTTAGTTCCCATCTATTAAAACAAACTATGGCTGCACTAGATTTAACCCTTTCCCCAGCTCAAAATGAAATTGTCTTAGCGCCCAATTCCACTTACACTCAGGCCTACGATATCAGTAATAATTCTTCAGAGTCAGTCCTCCTTACTTCTTTAGTTTCCAGTTGGATTCCTGCCAATAACCGTGGCAATATTATCTACCTTCAAGATAACGATCCTACTATTCAATTTTCTCTTTCCAACTCCGATTTAAAATTAAATCAGGACTTTGTTTTGGCTCCCGGTCAAAAAAGACAACTGGTTTTAAAAATAAAAAATCTTAATTCTGACGAAAATGACCATTTTTACACCTTTTTTATTCAACAAAAACCTCTTAATCCTTCTCTTACCGATAAACAAAATCTGGCCAAAATTGGCTCCCATTTACTTATTTCTTCTTCAAATCAAAGTAATTCCCCCACTGCCCTAAAATTCACCAATCTTCGCCTTAGCCCCAAATTCAAAGATATTTTTCTTCCCCTTAAAATCAATGGTGAAATTTTTAATGATGCCCCACATTATTCGCTAATCAATGGCCAAATTACTGTCTATTATCATCATCAGAATATTAAACAATTAACTCTTTTTCCCTATACCGTTTTGCCCCAAAATTCGCGTCTTCTTGAGTGTCTCGACTCTAATAATGAAGCCACCATCTGTCAACTTCCCGCCCCCCTCTGGCCCGGTGAATATCAAATCAAGTTTTCCTTAAATCAAAATGGCTCCTCTCAGGATTACAATCAAACTTTTTATGTTCTTCCTTATTCTTTTATTGCTCTTATTCTTTTTATTTTTCTTCTTTTATTTCTCACCTTAAAAAACAAACAAAGTATATCAAGCAATAAGATATAATCATTGCTAACACATACTTTTTTTACCTTATATAAGGATAAAAATTAATATTATCTTAAGTAATATTATTATAAATGACATATTCTTTTCATCTATATCCGACTACTTAAATTCAAAATGTATTCTTTCAAACTGACCTATTGACAGTTAAATTTCGTTGATGATAATCTTTTAATATATATGTTCCCTTCAGAAGAATATAAATTATGTTATGAAAAGCAAAACCTTAATTAAACTCTCTCTCTTAACTTTCATCGTTGGTATTTTCACCCTCATAATTCATCCTCAAACCATTAAAGCTATTCCTGCTACTAGTGTTAAAGATACCCTTTCTAGCTCCCAATACTCTTATTACGGTGGTGTTGGTGTTGGTGTCAGTGGCGGCGATACTGTTCTAAAAATTGATACTGGAACTTCCTTCCCTTCCCGCACTTCTAATAATTTATTCGCCGGCGATACTCTTGCTATTGGTGTTGGTGGTAGTCAAAGCTTATACACTGTTAAAGACGTTGATACTACTGCCACTGTCGTCTTAAACACTGGTATCTCTGCTGTTTCCGCCGTTTCTGGCGGTAGCGTTATTGCTACCCGATCCGCTATCCACACCATCTCCTTTACTCCTCAAATGAACTCCACTAGCGGTAAATGGCAAGTACTAATCAGAGCTAGTAGCACTGCCCCCGAAAAAAGTAGTGACGGTATTCCAGATCAAGGTGGTTTTGACTATGGCACTCTAACTGCCGGTGCTGTTTCTTGTCCCTGGGGTGCTTCTGCTTCTGTTGGTACCACCACTTCTGTCACTATGGGTAGTCCTTCAACTACCGCCTATTACCATGTCATCCAATGTGCTTTAGGTGCTGGTATCACTAGCGCCGTTGGTACTGGCGTTACTATTACTATTGGTACCTCCTCCAATGCTCTTATTAATCCCTCTTCCAGAGGGGGTAGTGAAGGTAGTGCCAACGTTTTTACTTTTCTTCTTCGCCAGTTAGATTCAAATTCCAATGTTCTAGATCAAGCTGCCGGTCAAATTGCTGTCGTCGAAGCTGTCCGAGTCACAGCTACCGTTGATCCTTCCCTCACCTTTACTATCGATGCTGTTGGAAACACTAGCACTGGCTCTACCGCCTGTGGTACTGGTACTACTCTAAGTGTTGGTGCTACCAATACTACTGCTGATCAGGTGACTTTTGGCTCCCTGAATATTGCTGGAAATTTCAATCAACTAGCGCAACGACTTTCCTGTACCACTAACGCTTATGGCGGTTACGTGGTTACCGCCTACGAAGGCGGAACCATGAAAAATCTCAATGACTCTACTACTATTCCCGATACCGGTTGTAATGGTGGCGGTTGTACTACCACCAGTGCTACAAGTTGGGGTACAGGTAGTACTACGGTTTCTGAATTTGGTTACACTATAACCGATATGGTGGGTACTAGTATTTTTCCTCCCGGCAACTTTAAACCCTTCGCAATCGGTAGTACCGGTGCCCAAACTATTATGTCTAAAAGCAGTATTCCTTCAAATACTGAAACCGCCAATGTCTGTTACCGCGTCACCGTTAGTAATACTCAAGAGGCCGGTGACTATGAAAGCAAAATCATTTACACTGCTACTGCCACCTTTTAAAATTAAAAAATTAACAAATAAAACAAAATGAAAATAAACCCTGCCCAAAAAATAATTAGTTTACTATTTATTGCTTTATTTTCAATAGTTTTCTCCGGAAATGTTTTTGCTCAATCCACTACTGGTCTAACCGCCATTCCTCCTCGTCTTGAAATCACCGTCAAACCCGGTGAAGTTGTCACCAAAGAAATCAAAGTTCGAAATGAATCAGCCACTGATAAAGTCATTTCTACTTCTGTCAAAGATTTTATTGTTACTGATGATTTAGGCACTCCCCTTCAAATTGAAAGCACCGATCAATCAGCCAATCGTTGGGCCGCTTCCTCCTGGATTCAAATTTCCCCCACTCAATTAAAACTCAAAGCTGGTGAAACCAAATCTTTAGTTTTGACTGTTATTGCCCCAGATGATGCTCTTGCTGGTGGCCACTATGCCATGGTTCTTCACACTCCTCAAAACGACATTAGTATGACTCAAACCGGTGCTGCTGTTCAAACTAATGTGGGCACCCTTCTCTACATCACCGTTCCCGGCAACATTAATGAAAATGCCTCAATTAAGGAATTTTCTGCTCCTAAATTTTCTGAATACGGTCCTATCAGTTTCAAAACCGTGATTACCAACCTTTCCGATATTCACATCACTCCCGCCGGTGCCATCAATGTTTACAATACTCTCGGTTTCCAAACCGCTCAAATTAAACTAGACAACACCAACATTTTTCCATACACCAGCCGTGATTTCATAAACATCCTGCAAAGAAAATTAATGCTTGGTCGCTACAAGGCCCAAATTAATGCTATTTATGGTACTACCGGTCAGCTATTAACTGCTACCATCTTCTTCTGGGTCATTCCCTACAAATTAATTACTCTTCTCCTGATCATTATTGTCATGGTCATCGTGATAGTTAAACTCAAGAAAAGAACTCCTCCAACTTCTTCAGAAACTCCTCAAGTCGAAGAATTAGAGAAAGAACTTGAAGATCTTAAGAAAAAGTATCAAGATAAAAAGTAATTGAAAAGCGATCAATTTGTCAATATCAGCGCTCAGATTCCAGCCAATACGGTTACTATCTTTGGCTATACCAGTCCCAATTCCCGGATTGAATTAAACAGTGCCAAAGCCTTTGCCGTCACCTATAGCCAGGACAACGGTTACTTTATCTTCGATCATCTCAATATTCCCCGGGAATCCTTAGATCTTTGTCTAACTTCTCAAGACGAGTCCAATCGTCTAAGTAATCCGGTTTGTTTACCCCAACCGCCTCTGGCCAATTCTTATACTGAAATTGGTCCCGTTCTCCTTTCACCCACCCTCTCTCTCAATTTAAAAAACCAATATTCCTCTGGTCAGTCTATTCCGAACAGCACCATTCATGTCTATCTTTATCAACAATCATCACCCTTTTCCATTATTAAAACCGTCCAAGCCTTTGCTATTCCCATTTTAGAAACTCAAAGCGATTCTCAGGGTAATTACAGTCTTAATTTACCCAATACTACCGCCACTAATTACCGTGTTTTTGCCACTGCCCAATATTTAGAGACTAATTCTCCAAAATCTAACACCCTTCTTTATCACCCTAACTACACTATTTCCTTTCTCTATTTTCTCCTTCCCCTACTTTTAATTACCACCTCTCTCTTTTATCTTCTCAAAAAACCCCGCCATCATTTTTTTCCCGCTATCTACTATAATAAAATTATCACTCTTCATGACTAAAAAATTTTTCTTTATCATTCTTTTAATTCTTGGTCTCATTTTAACCGTTTATCTAATCACTCAAACTACTATTTTTAGGAGCCGTGCCGACAGCACCAATAGTCATCTTCCTGTCAAAGAAAACTCATATATTTTTGCCTCCCCCATTCAAGCTAAAGCTGATGGTCAAGAAAAAATTCGAGTTACTGTTTTTCTTCTTGACAGTAACGGCCTCGGCGTCAATCAACAAAATGTTACTCTCCAGACTCCCTCTGCCCTTCAAATTGAAACTCTTCAGAGTGTCACCGATGATCTTGGCAAGGCCACCTTTAACTTATCTTCTACCATTCCCGGAAAATATACTATTTCCGCCTCTACCTCCTCCCTTACTCTAAATCAGAAAATAAATCTGCTCTTTTTGTAATGTCCACCCTCTAGTTTCTAAACGTCACCTTCAGTGTCTTTGTCAATGGCACTCCACCAATATTCCCGGTTAACGTAAATTGTCCTTCAGTCGTCGAAGTAATTTCAAAAGCCGCCTTACCATCAGTTCCAGATATTGTTTGCAATTCCCCACCAGTCATTCCAGTTAAACTGGTACTCACTCCTTTGATCCCTTTATCGCTGCTATCTAACACAAATAAGTTAACTGTGCATTTATCCACTCCATCAGCCTTTGCCAAAATTCTGTCACCTAACAAATATGAATGAGACAAAGATACCTTCGACGCCGGAGCTGCTTTAGTTAAACTTACAAAAATACTTGGTACCACTTTCAACGCCATAAAACCAATAAAAATTAAAGTCAAAAATCCTACTCCTAACTGTAAAAACAATTTTTTGTTTTTCATTTATCAAAATTTTAACAGAAATTTTTACAAAAACCAACATTTAGCACTAAAACACAATATCTGATAAAGATCCCAAAATCATATAATTTACCCATCTATAGGCATAAACAATATAAATTTTTCTTAATAATCTCAAGAAATTATATATTCAAACTCAAAGAACAACCATTTATAAGCTCTTCTTCAAGTAACTACTACAATTTAACTCACATATTATCAAGAGATATCACATAGATACACCAATAAGTTCATCAACGTTTTTTTGAAGACACTTTGTTAAAACCGGCAATTATACTTCAGATAACTATCTCATCAGTCAAATTTTCTCTATAAATTAATATCAAACTATCTATTCCGCTTTATTTCCGCACCAATTAAATTTGTTCACATATTTTCTGATATCAATTAATATTAATTGATACATATTTATAGTAGTTTTATTTTTATGAAATACATTGTGAAAACATTTACCTAAACTTTATGTCTCAAAATATCTTCTTTTAATACTATCTTTCCATATCATTTACAGCTAATTTTCAACTATTGACACCCTTTTCATAATAGTAGATATTTATATTAATTAATAATTAATATTTATATAAACATGTATAAAAAGTATAATTTTGAAGCTAAAAATTTATCTCCGATACTTGAAAAGCTTACTCCATTCCTAATCATCGCTGCTACTTTTATTTGGCTCTGGAAATAACTGACACTATGATTTTGATTATTCTGCCCCAACACCTCGACTCCTACACCCTTTGGCTCCAAAACCATCAATATCAATCCAATACCATCCGTAATTACCAACAGGATCTTAAGACCTATCTTTCCTTTTCTCAAAACCAAATTTCTGAAGACTCAATTTCTAAATACTTTGAAGTATTTTCCTCCAAAAATAACTCCTCGCGTTATCTAGCATCTCTTTCCACCTTTTGCCAATTTCTCCTCGACCAACACCTCACTGACATCAATCTCTTTAAACAAACCAAGAAACATCTTCGACGTCAACCATCACTCGACCTCGATAAACTCTTGATCCAATATCAAAACTTTCTCATTAAAGATCACAAATCCGATCTAACTGTCAAAAACTATCTCAATGACATTCATCAATATTTTGATTGGTTAAAAAACAATGAATCTCAAAACTAACTTCACCAATTCTCATTTTCAACAATACCTTGACTCTCTCAAAGCCAGTGGCACTTCCCAGTCCAGCATTGATCGTAAACTTTCCTCTCTCAATTCTTTCCAAAACTTTTTAATCAAAAAAAATTATTTAAACCCTATCCCAAACCCTTCCCTTGACAAGGTAGAAACTTCTTCTGATTTAAATCAAAATAATAATCTCTTTAAAAATATTTTTCGGACTCCCTTGTCAAGGAAAGTTGCCCGAAAAGCTGAGGGGTTTGAACCAAAAAAGAATTTTTTAACCCGTTACCTCATCTTTGGTACTTTAATCGCCATTATCCTTGGTTTAGGCTATGGTCTCTATTCCCAAACCATTTCCAAAGCTAAAACTGAATTAGCTTACTCCACTGCTACTGCTCCCGTCCGCGCCGGCCGGGTTCTCTCATTTCAGGGTCGTCTTACTGATTCCGCCGGCAACCCAATTTCCGCTTCTACCGCCATTGTTTTTAAATTTTTTAATAGCAGTGTTGGCGGCACTGAACTTTACAATTCCAATATTGGTAACAGTCAGGTTGTTGTTCCCGACGAAAATGGCATTTTCTCAGTTGTCATCGGTAAATCTCACGGTACAGAAATTCCCTCATCCGTTTTTTCTGAAAACGCTGAAGTTTGGTTAGAAATCACCGCCGGTGGTGAAATCATGTCTCCCCGTCAGCAAATCGCTACCGTTGCCTATGCCCTCAATTCTGAAACCTTACAAGGTCTTCCACCATCTGCTAGCGGTCTTAAAGATACAGTGCTAGTTATTGATGACCAAGGAAATCTAAACTTAGGCGAAACCTCTCCCACAATTAAATCTACTTCAGGCACTTTTGGTATCGAAGGTCAAGCTGTTCTTCTTAAAGCCTCTGATGGCAGTGGCGGCAACATTACCATCAATCCTGATGGCAATGGTACAATCCATTTTTTGACTGAAGGTACATCCCCTTCTTCAGGTGGTTTTATTGATCTCAGTAATGCCAACATTGCCGGCGGCAATCTTATCAATTCTCAGATTAATAATGATAACCGTGGCTACAATTTTCTCTCCCTTCAAAACTATGACACCGGTACCACCGCACTTTCAACTCGTTTTTCTATTGGTGCCAGTGGCAATGTCTATATATCAAACAACCTCAGTATGGGTTCCACTACCCTCGCTACGAATTTAAATGCCGATTTAATTGACGGTTATCATGTCTCAAACTTAGGTTGGATAGCCAATGTCGGCACTTCCAATATCTCTATTAACACTGGTACCTCATTAACTTTTGCTGCCGGTACTGGTTTATCAGCCTCCCTAATCGGTAATACCCTTACTTTTTCTAATATTGGTGTCGGTACCACCTATACCGCTGGTGTCGGTTTAACTCTCTCTTCGACTAATGTCTTTAGTTTGAATTTAGGTTCCACTAATGTCTGGACAGTTCTTCAGACCTTTGGTGCTGGTATCGGTGTCA
>Ga0182027_10002513_pt1 | contig 29638 bp, 21 predicted proteins | sample 712E1DmetaG_FD_121300 | JGI IMG/M metagenome (GOLD analysis project Ga0182027, IMG submission 121300) | Permafrost microbial communities from Stordalen Mire, Sweden - 712E1D metaG (Illumina Assembly) | ecosystem: Environmental > Terrestrial > Soil > Wetlands > Permafrost | place: Sweden...
AGCATCGCCGCCAGTCGCAACCGGAGAAGAGACGGGCTAGAGTTGTCCATGGCGGAGGAATTCTTCGGGACTATAGCGTTTGAATGACTCGATCGCTTCATATTCGGCGAGCCCCAGCGCGTTGTAGGCGTCGGCGAGGCGCCGGCTCCGGTCCTCGGTTCGCTGCCAGAACTCACGGCGATCGTCGCCGAGGAAGAGGGCCTGGTCCTTCTGCGTCTCGTGGCGGAAGATGGCGCGCCGCCGCCGCAACACTTCCTGGGGGCTGAGCGGCACGGCGAGGTCGATCTCATCCAGTTCCCACTCGGCCCAGGCCCCGCGGTAGAACCACAGTTCCGTCTCGCGGAACCACGGTTCGCCCGTGCTGCGGGCCAGCGCATCGCGCAACGCGTGCAGGCAGAGCCGGTGGGTGCCATGGGGATCGTCGAGGTCACCGGCGGCGAAAACCAGCTGCGGCCGCAGATCGTCCAACAGTCGGCGAACAATCTCCACATCATCTTCCCCCAGCTGCCGACGCCGCACCGGGGTGCCGTAGTAGAATGGCAGATCAAGGAAGTGAAGATGGCTGGTGGGCACGCCGCAGACCCGGGCGGCCGCAATCGCTTCGTGCCGCCGGACCAGGGCTTTCCAGCGCGTCAACTCGGCGGAGGCTGGCAAGGCGCCCCCCGACTCGTAGACCGAACAGAGGTCCTGAAGGCGTCTGGCTGAATCGGCATCGACCAGACCCAGGTCGCGGACGAAGAGCAGCGCGCGCCACAGCGATTCATCCGCGACGGCGTTGGCCCCGGAAACCTGGTAGGCGATATGTACCTCGTGGCCGTGCTCGACCAGGCGGCAGAGCGTGCCGCCCATCGAGATCACGTCGTCGTCCGGGTGGGGCGAGAGCACCAGCACGCGTTTGGGAAACACCGTTGCCGACGGCGAGCGCAGGGGGCGCACGGGCGCGTCGCCGGGCTTGGTGCGCGCGGGATCGCGTCCTCCCGGCCAGCCGGTGATCGTGTGCTGCATCTGGTAAAAGCCGGCCAGGTTCGCTTCATAGGCCGAACCGTGAACCTGCAACAGATCCTGGAGACCGGATTCGTTGTAGTCGTCGTCGGTCAGCTTGAGGATCGGCTTCCCGCACTTTTGCGACAGCCATAGAATGGCGCGGCGGGTCATGGGTTCGTCCCAACTGAGCCCTTGGTCCTCGAGCGGGCCCAGCCTCCAGGGGGTACGGTAGCGGGTGAGCGCACCGGCGGCCGCCTGATCGAGAACAAACTGCACCTGGTCGTGTTCCTGCAGGAAAGAGGCGGTCACCTGCGGGGTGATTTCACCTTCAATGGCAGCGCGCACGATTCCAGCTTTGTGCTGACCCCAGGCCATGAGCACGATGCGACGCGCTTCGAGAATAGTGCGGACGCCCATCGTGATCGCCGCGCGGGGGGTGTGTTCCGGACCGCCGAAGTCTCCGGCGGCGTCGCGCCGGGTAAGCGGATCGAGGATCACCAGCCGGGTGCGCGATCGGCGGGCGCTGCCGGGTTCGTTGAAACCGATGTGTCCAGTGCGGCCGATGCCGAGGATCTGAAAATCAATGCCCCCCGCAGCGCGGATCTGTTCCTCGTAGGCGCGACTGTGGGCATCGGCAGTTGCGCCGGACACGGATCCATCCGGCAGGTGAATCTGGGCGGCCGGGATGTCGACGTGATCGAACAAATGGACCCGCATGTAGCGCTGATAACTCTGGGGGTGATCGGGCGCGAGACCCCGGTATTCGTCGAGGTTGAAGGTGATGACATTGGCGAGACTCAGGTTCTCCTCCCGGTGCAAGCGAACGAGTTCGGCATAGAAACTGACCGGCGTGGACCCCGTGGCCAGTCCCAGCACCGCCGCGCGACCTTCGCGCTGGCGGACGCGAATCAATTCGGCCAGTTCGCGGGCGATGGCGCGCGAAGCCTCCAGGCTGCTAGGGAAAACCGCGAGCGACGCATGTTCAAATCGATTGGGCGCCAGAGTGTTTTGCAGTGACATGGCAGGAAAAGTTAAGCGGCCATCGGCGCCGCCCTGATGATTGACTTGCCGGTAGCCGTAGAAGATGGCAGAAATCCCGGTTGTTTGCGCCATTTCTTTTGTCGCGCGGAACCCCTGAGTTGACCCGCGCCGTCTGGTTCCCTTGTCGCTGCCATGACCACCGCGCCTGCTGCTTCCCCCGCTGCCAACCCCGTGGCGCCCGCGCCACGCCTGCGTTCTCTCGACGCCTTGCGCGGGTTTGACCTGATGTGGATCGTGGGAGCCGACGCCTTGGGCGGTGCCTTCGCCCATTTGAACGGGGGGAGGGGAAGCCGGCTTATTGCGACCCAGTTGGACCACGTGGAGTGGGCGGGATTCCATTTCTACGACCTCATCTTCCCGTTGTTTGTCTTCCTGGTTGGCGTGGCGATCACTTTTTCGCTCAACCGGCTGATCGCGACCGAAGGCCGCGCTGCGGCGCTCCGGCGGGTGTTGCGTCGCGCCCTGCTGATGTTCGCGCTCGGCCTGTTTTATTATGGAGGATTGGCGAGGCCCATCGCCGAAGTCCGGCTCCTCGGCGTGCTGCAGCGTCTGGCGCTCTGCTATTTCTTCGCGGGCCTTCTCTTCATCTACGTGCGGCCGCGAAACCTCGTGGCGATTTGCGTGGGTTTGTTGGTCGGCTATTGGGCGCTTCTGACCTTTGTGCCTGTGCCGGGCTTCGGCGCGGGTGACTTCGCGGAAGGGCACAATCTGACCAACTGGCTCGACCAGCATTTCTTGCCCGGACGCAAGTGGGACGGCGATCATGATCCCGAGGGGTTGTTAAGCACGCTGCCGGCCATCGCCTCGTGTTTGCTCGGGATTTTCGCGGGTTTGCTGCTGCGCGATTCGGCCCGCACGGAACGGCGGAAGGCGGTGCTGCTGGCTGGCGCCGGAGTGGTGCTGATCATTCTGGGCCAGGTTTGGGGCCTGCAATTTCCGGTGATCAAGAAGATCTGGACGTCGTCGTTTGTCCTGGTGGCTGGAGGCTGGAGCATGGTCCTGCTCGCGATGTTCCACTTCGTGATCGAGGGATGGAAAGTGCGCGCCTGGGCCACGCCCTTGGTCTGGCTCGGCACCAATGCGATCACGATTTACCTCATCAGCAATGTCACGGATTTCGGCGGACTCTCCGCTCGGTTCGCCGGCGGCGACGTGGCGGCCTGGCTCGACGCCCGCTGGACCGGCCTGGGCGGACTGGTGCTGGCAATGATGAGTGTGCTGCTTTGCATGGCCGTCGGTCGTTTCCTCTATCAGCGGAAGGTTTTCCTGCGCTTGTAGGCGGGGGCCAGGCCTGGCGATCGCCCACCGGGCTGCTACGCCCCGGACGGGACGATGCAGTAGGAAGGTCGCTTGCGACCGATGATCGCCCGCCCCTCGACCTGCTCGGGGCCCTGAGGCGATGGAGGTGCTATAAGCTTGTCGAACGGGCAAGCGGGCTTCCTACGCCTACGCTATTCAAACGACGATCGCCGGGCACCAAATGGTGCGTAAGGCCGGCGCTTGTCGCCGGGCCAATTGTCCGTGAGGGAACGGTCCGCCGGCGAGCGGCGACCCTGCGTCAACTGGCTAAGGCCACAAAAACTGCCATTCCAAGGGGCTTTCCTCTTTCCAGGGAAAGCCCCGTAGCGAGGCATCGCGGACTAGCTGGAGCTCGGGGTATTCGAGGGCTTGTTGGGGTCTGCCTTTGTGCCCAGGAGGCCGGGAAGCTCGATTCCGAGGCTGCCCATGATTTCGCGAAGAGGTATGGTGCTCTTGAAGAGGTCTCCGACGACCTTCCCGACCCCGGGACCGGATCCCGATCCGGCATCGGTGACGACGATCTTGTCGATCTTGATTCTCGCGACGGCATCTGCGGTGATGCGCGTGATCTCCGTGAGTTGTTGCGCCACGATGAGGCTGATGGCGTTCTCGCCGCTCGAGGCCTTGACCAACTCCTTGAAGCCTTCGGCCTTCCCGAGGAGCAGCGCCTTTTGGCCGGCGGCTTCGCCCTCCAGACGAACCTGCGAAGCCTGACCCTCGGCTTTGGCTGTGGTGGTAAGGGCGGTTGCCCGGCCTTCGGCCTCTTTGATGGCAACGGACGCGATCGCCTCGGCCGCGACGATGGCCTTGGCCTTGTCGACGTTGGCCCTGGAGACCTCCGTGGCCTTGAGGGCCGCCTCCTCCTTGAGCGCGCGGGCATCCTCAGCCGTCTTCTGCGCGTCGAAGCCAATCTTGGCGGCCTCGGCCGTGGCCACCAGCTCGGCACTCGTGGCGATCTTCGCTGCCTCGGCTTTGCGCTTGGCGAGTTCCGCGTTTGAATCGGCAATGTTCATCGCGGCCTTGTTTTGGCCGATTGTTTGCGCCGCCTCGGCCTCGGCAACCTTGATCTTCTGGTCCCGCACAGCCTCGGCCTGGCCGATCGTTCCACGCTGGTTTTCTTGGGCGACGCGGATTTGGGCGTCATTGATCGCCTTGGCGGCCGCCTCCTTGCCCAGAGCATCGATGTAGCCGGACTTGTCCTGGATGTCCGTGATATTGCAGTTGATGAGCTCGAGCCCGAGCTTCTCCAGCTCCCGTTCGACGCCCATCGAGATTCCGCCGATCAGCTTTTCCCGGTCGGAATTGATCTCCTCGATGGTCATCGTGGCGATGACGATGCGCATCTGCCCGGTGATGATCTCCTGCGCGAGCTGGCTGATGTCGACATCCGACTTGCCCAGCAGCCGGTTCGCTGCGGCCATCATCAGCTCCGGCTTCTTGGATATTGCGATGGTGAAGTTCGACGGGACGCTGACGCGGATTTTCTGGGACGAGAGGGCGTCCTCCAGCTCAATCTTGATGTTGAGCGGCCGGAGCGACATGAACCCGTAACTCTGGAAAATGGGGGTGATGAATTTCGCACCGCCGTTGATGCACTGGGAACTCTGTCCTTTCCCGGTCTTGCCGAACACGACAAGGACCTTATCGGGTGGGCACATTTTGAAGCGGCCCAGGGCGGTCGCGAAGACAATGACGAGGAAGAGTATCCCAACGCCAACGAAGATGGTATCGATGCTCATGGGTTTTTCGATTCGACGAGAAGATTCGGTCCATCAAGCTTGATGACGGTTACCGTTCTTCCTGTAGAAATTGGCCGCGTTTCCCTGGTGACAGCCGCGAGCGTCTCCAGCCCGGTGTTCAGGGTGACCTGGACCAGCCCTCCTTTTGCGGGGTCGATCGTGGTATAGACGACACCGTCTTTGCCGATCGCGCTGTCTAGCTTCATGCTGCCATCGTTCTGAAAATGCACAAACGTGCGAACAATGCCCCAAATGGTGAGCATGAAGAGCGCTCCCGCCATGACCGCGAGGGCCGCGGCCGGCAAAAAGCTCATTCGACCGAGGCAGTAGCCTCCGGCCCATCCGAATCCGAAGAAGAAGCCGATGATCGGTTTCACCGAGAACAGGCTGGCGCCGTCATGGTCTGGATGGTCAATGTCCGTGTGGACTTCCATTCCGATGAGCTGGAGCAGTCCGAGGACCACGATCACCAATGCCGCCAGGCAGCCGATTCCATAGAATACCCTCTGGGCGGGCAGGTATCCTTCCCAGTCAATGGCGAGTGCGACGAGTAGGTTCATCTTGCTGCGGATTAATTTCCAAAACTTATACCGGGGCATTGTCGTGGCAAGGATTTCCCAAGACCGGACTCGCCCGTGGTTTGAGGGAGCGTGCGGAACCTGGGCAAGATGCCCGGGCCACATCGGAGAACTGGCAATTCGGAAATGCCCCCCGAGCCGCGCGTTATAGGGCGAAGCGCTTGCTGCCATCTCGATTTGTCTCCAGCCTCATGATCGCAGCGAGAACCCTTGCTTATTTTGGGGACGGTGCCTCGCCAATTCCATGAAATGTCTCCGTGGAATCGCCTTCCTGGCCTTGCTCGGTTGCGGTATCGCCGTCGCGCAAACTCCACCTCAATCGACATCGGTTCCGATGTCTCCAGCCCCGAGGACCCCGTGGCAATTGCCGCCGTTCTCCACGACAAGTATTATCTCTTCCTCACCTTCGATTCCGCGACGAAGTTCCCGGAGCAATGGCGCAACTGGCTGCCGCGCATGCGCCGTGGTTCCCAGATTCTGGTCGGCGCCTCGCCGCTTGGGCCCTTTGCGCCGTTCGCCTCGCGACCCACGCTGCCCGAGGACATGATGACGTTGGACGGCACCCTCTGGGTTGAGGAAGGCGTGCCGTACATGGTCTACTGCCACGAGTGGGTGTAGATCGTCAACGGCACGGTGGAAATGATCCGGCTCGCCGACAATCTCTCCAGCACGGTTGGCGAGCCGACGCGCTTGTTCTTCGGCAACGACGGTCCATGGGTCAAACGTTCCGACCAGTATGGCGGCTGGGTGACCGACGGTCCGTATCTCTATAAATCCAAGTCGGGAAAGCTCTTTATGATCTGGTCCAGCGGCGGCGCCACCGGTTACGCGACCGGCATCGCGATCTCTGACTCGGGCAAACTCCAGGGCCCGTGGCGCCACGTGCGCAGATCCGAGCTGGTGGGGTGCGCCCAATCATTCGCAAGTGCTCCCAGTCTTCAAAGATCCCCGGAACGACCGCGAGGTACAGGTGGTGCATGCCATCTGGCCCCGTGACGACTTCGGGGGCCCATTCGGTCGGCTCCGTGCCGCCCAGGTCTGGCGGCAGTTCGATATCCGCCGTGCCGACATAGGCCACGAAGACCGTCCCAGGATAGGATTATCCCGCGGAGCTGCAGGAGACCACCCGGCCTGTCTCGCAACTCTGGTAGGCGAGGAGGATGAGTTCCAGGGTGTCGCGTGCGTCGTCGAGCGTGGAGGCGGGCGCTTTTCCGTGGAGGACCAGGTCCAGGAAGGCCCGGGCCTGATGCACAAAAGAGTTCGGGTAATCGGTATCCGGGTTCCGTTTCTCGCCGTTGATGTAAAGCGCGTCGCTGATTTGCAGGGAGCCGTGCGTGCCGACTATCCGGATGCCGTCGACCGGACCGCCGCTGTTGTTGTTCCAGGATTGGAAGATGGTCCCAAGCGCCCCACTGGCGTACTCCAATTGAACGTGGGCGACGTCTTCGCCCTCCATGCCGGTGAGCACGAGGCGCGACTTGAAGGCATGGAGATTGATGGGCCGGCCCATGAAGCCGAGCGATTGGTACACCTGGTGGTGGCCGCTGTCCATGAGGGCGCCTCCACTCCCCAGGGCGAGCTTCGAACGCCAGCCGGTCTCATGCTCCTTCGAGATGGTGTGATTGCTGCAGAACGACGCGTACACGACCTGCCTGAGGAACCCGGTGCGCATGGCGATGCGCCCTTCGGACACGGCGCCGCGATAGATGAAGTTGTGCGCCGGCATGACGGACACGCCGGTGCGCGCGACGCTGGCGCGAATGACGTCCAGTTCCTTCAGGGAGGTGACGACCGGCTTCTCGGCCAGCACGGGCTTGCCGAGTTCCTGAGCTCGCATGATCTGGGGAAAGTGCTCCGTATTGACGCTGCCCATGATGAGCGCATCCACGCCGGGATCCTGCGCCAGCTGCTCGAAGTCATCGTAAGGGCGGATGCCCCAATCGGCGCACATCTTGCGCAAGCGGTCATGGTTCGAGTGGGTGCACATCCCGACGATCTCGGCGTCGGGCCATTTCTTGAAGCCGTTGAAATGGAAAGGCGCGATGAATCCGGTGCCGATGATCCCGATGCGTAGTTTTTTCATGGAGCTGTGCCCTGGGAAGAAAAGGTTGCGCCGGAGACCATGCACCTCGCAGCAAAACGGAGCAAGCCCGAGACAGCATGTCCGCGCGACCACGGAACCGGTTGGCCAGGATCCTCTGTGGCGGTGGATCGCTACTGCTGGTTGGCGCGGCTGCCGGCTGCATTGGCGCGAAGCTCTTTCGCTGGGACAACGGCGGCCAAGGCGGCCGGCCAGCGCACCTTTGGGTGGTTCTGGCCCTCTTTTCCTGGATGGCGGTCGGTGGTGCCGCGATCGCCACGGGACACCTGACCCCGGTCCTACCGGAACCTGCGGCCTTCGCGACGATCACCGACGCGCAGATTGCGGCTATCGCCTACGGGGATTTGCCGGGGGACAGTGAGTTTGTCACGCCGATGACGCCGCCATCCGCCCGAGGTCACCATCCGAAGCAAAAGCGTGCTGTACGCGGAGAAGTTCCTCGGACGGCTGGAGGGGAAGATTCGCGATTAGCCGCGACCGCTCAATTCTTGAACCGGACGACCATCGTGTGGCGATAGGTCTGGCCTGGCCGGAGGACGGCGTTTGGAAAATCGGGATGATTGGGGGCGTCCGGGAAACCCTCGGTCTCAAGGCAGAGCCCCGTGCGGAACCCAATCTTCACCCCTTTTTTTCCACTCGCCGTACCGTCGAGAAAATTGCCGCAATAGAATTGGACGCCTGGCTGATCAGTCAGGATCTCCATTATCCGTCCGCTTGCCGGATCCGTCACCCGAGCCGCCAGACGGATGCCCGGGCTTCCGTCCAACACCCAGCAATGATCGTAGCCACCGCCGAGCTTGAGCGCATCGAAATGGGTGTTGATTCGCGTCCCGATCGCCGTCGGCGTACGAAAGTCCATCGGTGTGCTGGCGACCGGCGCGAGTTGCCCGGTGGGAATGAGCCCATAGTCAGTCGGAAGATAAGCGTCCGCCGCCAGCATCAGCCGATGATCGGTGACCGGCCTCGACTGATCCCCGCTGAGATTCCAATAGGTGTGTTGGACGAGATTGACGATCGTGGGCTTGTCGGTGGTCGCGTCGGCCTCCCAGGTCAGCTCGTTGGCGTCGGTCAGCCAGTAGGTCACTTTCACCTGAAGGGTGCCGGGATAGCCTTCTTCGCCGTCTTTGCTGGTGTACGTCAAAGCGACGCCGCACGCGCCCGCCTTGGAAACGGGCTCACCGTGCCACAAGACCTTGTCGAACCCCCTAGAGCCGCCGTGCAGGTGGCACGGGATTCCGCCGGGGGAGTTGTTCGTGGCGAGCGCATATTCCTTGCCGTCGAGCATGAACTTTCCATGAGCAATCCGGTTGCCGAAACGGCCGACGCTCGCGCCGAGGTAGCAGTTGGGGCCGGTCACCCAGCCGGCGAGCGTATCGTAGCCGAGGGTGACATCGGCGGTCTTGCCCGCGCGGTCGGGCACGTCGACTCCGACGAGGATGGCTCCGTATTCGGTGACCCTCGCGGTCATGCCTTGGGAGTTGGCGAGCGTGAAGATCTTCACGTCACGGCCATCGTCCAGTTTTCCGTAGACGGCAGTTTGAACTTCAGAGGCGGAGGTCAGGTTGCTCATGGTGACGATTGCGATAAAGGGGGAAATGATCCGCCCTCGTTTTAAGAGGAGTGGGCCGAAGTGGAACAGTTCGACAAGCCAACCGCCCGAATTCATCGAGGTCGAGAGAGTTCTAATCCTATTCTATCAGTTGCAGCCTATGGATTTGAATACGATCGGACTTGGGCTGTATTTCTTAGTGATGGAAACCCTTTCCGTGGATGGTGCCGGTTCAATCCGCATTCACCTGAAATGGAGATTGACGACCACGAATACCCAATGGAGCGCGTCACCCGGGAGTATATCCGGTACAAGTTCTATCGGCCCGAACAGATCGACACAGTCACACGGGTGGCGGTTTTCTACGACAGCGCGGACAGCAAAGTGAAGCTCCGGGGCCGTATCACGCTTCATAATGGAACGACAAAGTCCTTTGGTGAAGAATCCATCAAGGAGCTAACGCCAGCCAGATCCGCCGCCGAAAGAAATCTGCTCGGCGATTCCTTGGGCACGCTAAAGGAGCGGTCTCTCACAATCAGCGGCGTTGAGCCGGGCGCGATCCTGGAGTATCGTTCCGAGTGGACCCATGGCAACGGCCGGCCCCGGCGCCTGACTGTCCGCCAGGAGCTGCCGGTGGACGGCGTCGAGGAGGGTCGTTAGCTCGTATGGCTTGAGGAGGATTTCCGAAAACCCGAGCTCGGCCAGTTGGGCGGACCGGTAGTGCTGGTCCAGCCCCGACACTCCGATGATCTTCACGCTTGGGGCCAGGTTGCGCAGCAGGGGAACCAGCGTCGCGCCGTCCAACCCCGGCATCATCATATCGGTGATCACCAGCCGCACCTCATTCGCCTTCATTCTCAATGCCGTCAGCGCCGCCTCGCCCTCGGAAGCCACCACGACCCGGTACCCTTTTCTTTCCAGGATTCTCCGGGTGACGGCGAGGACCGACTGTTCGTCGTCCACGATCAGGATCAACTCACCCTGGCCCGGCTGGGCGCGGACCTCCGGTTTCACTTCCGCGACCGGAACTTGAATCGTCACGACCGGGAGGGAAACCCTGAAGGTGGCGCCCTGGCCCACCTGGCTCTTCACGGTGACGAATCCATCGTAGCTCCGGACGATGCCATGGACAGTGGAGAGACCCAACCCGCTGCCCTGGCCGACGTCCTTGGTGGTGAAGAACGGATCAAAAATGCGGCCGATGATATCCGGCGGAATGCCGTGGCCGGTGTCGGAGACAATCAACACCACGTGGGGGCCGCCTTTTGCCCACGGGTTTTGCGAGGAACGAGGCCCGTCGATCTCCCTGTTCTCCGCGCGCAAAGTAAGCGTGCCGCCATTCGGCATGGCATCGCGCGCATTCAGGCAGAGGTTCAGGAGCACCTGGTGCAGCTGCGTGGAGTCGGCTTCGATCACCCAGAGGTCGGTGGCTGCCTCTTCGACAATGCTGATGTTGCGCGGAAACGTCTCCCGCATCATGTGTACCAATTCCTGGATCAACTTCCGGGGTTGGACAGGAGTGCGTTGCCCGGCCGCCCCGCGGCCAAAGGTAAGCAACTGGTTCACGATCACGGCTCCGCGCCGGGCCTCGGTCTCGACCAGGGAAATCAACTCCAGGTCCGCAGGATCGGTCAGCTTTTCCTGCAGCATGTTGCTCGCCATGAGCAGCGGCGTGAGGATGTTGTTCAGATCATGGGCCACCCCGCTGGCTAGCGTCCCGATCGACTCGAGGCGCTGGCTGTGCAGCAACCGTTCCTCCAGGTCCCTCCGCTCCGTGATGTCCTCCGCAATCCCGACGCAGCGCGCGGCCCGTCCGTCCGGGCCCTTCACCGGAAAAGCGCGGTCGCGGATCCAGCGCACGGCTCCATCCGGCCGGACGATGCGGTAGATCTCGTCGAAGCCATCGGTGCCTTGCTTGCGTCGCGCCACCTCCACCATGCGCGCCCGATCGTCCGGGTGCAGCGAGTCCGCCCACTGGTTGCTCGAGCGATACAGGTCGGCGCCCGCCCGGCCCCAGATGCGCTCGTAACTGGGGCTGACGTAGATCACCCGTCCCATTTTCAGGTCGCTCACCCAGAAAACCTCGGCGATCGTCTCGACGACGAGCCGGAAGCGCTCCTCGCTTTCCCGCAACGCCGCCACCGCGCGCCGGCCTTCCGTGACATCCTCCACGGTGCCGTCATAAAACGTGACGCGACCGGCTTCATCCCGAATCGTGCGGGCGTTTTCGCGGACCATGATCGCGGTGCCGTCGCAGCGCCGCCACTCCGATTCCATTCCTCGGATTTCGCCGTCGCGCTCCATCAGGTTTTTGAAGTTCCGGCGGGCATTCTGCGGGGCAAAGCCCTCCGCCTCCAAATTGCGCGCCGCCAGTTCCTCAAACGTGGCGAAGCCGAGCATGGCGAGAAGCGCGGGATTCACTGTGACGATCCGGCCCTCTGGCGTTGTCCGATAGATCCCAAGCCTGGAATTCTCGAAAAGTTCCCGGTAACGCGCTTCGCTGACCCGCTGCGCGGCGGCGGCCGACTCCACGGCGGCGGCATGGCGGGTGAGCCATTCGATCGCGGTGTTCACCAGCAATGCGGTGAGAACGGAGATAAAAACGACCGCGATGCCCTGTCGGACCCAAATGTTGGCGAAGTGCGGATCGAGCGAGAGGCGGCCATCCGACGGTGGCAGCAGGCCCCGCGCCCAAGCCACGGTGACGCCCGACCACGTCACCGCGAGCAACCCGACGGCCGCCAGGCCGACGGGCCGTCCCCATTGCAACGTGGCCAGCATGATGACGAGCATGCAAAGCAACGCGCTGGAGGGAGCGGGCCCCGCGTAGCATAAGCCCCCCAGCGCCGTACCGTAGCAAAAAGCCAGGAGGACAATCAGTCGCCACGTCAGGGGCAGGCGCGGCAGCAACGTCGCGCCCCACACCGCGAATAACAAAGTGAGGTAGACCACCCCGAAAACGCTCGCGCGAAGCTCCGGTGCGACGGTGAGGGCCGCCCCGAACCACAAAATGCCGGCGACACTCACGAAGCGCAGCGTCCACGTCACGATCGTCTCACGCCACACGTCCAGTGGATTGGAGAACGACGAGAGCGATCTATTCGTCAGGATGCCTGGGGGCGTCGGCATAACTGTAATCGCAGGATGTCAAAGCCGGCGCCGGGACGCAAGATTCCAGTCTGGATCGTACGGCCCCCACTGCAAAAGGAGCGGGGGGCAGGACGCGACCGCCAGATGCGCCGAGAGGATCACCGTCCGGGCAGTACCGCCGGCGTTGCCTCCGGCAGGTGCTCGGCTTTCCAACGCATCGCCATGAGGATGCGCTTGAACCCGCTCGGGTGGTCGTAGAAGACAAACATTGTCAAGAGCCCCGATTAGCTTCGAACTGAATGGCTGAGTCCTTTCGTGCAGTCGGCGTGTTTCGAGGTGGGAATCCGATTGCATCGATCCGTCTGAACCGGAACCATGCGAAAGAAGGTCAGGCAAAGCACGCCAACCACCGCTCCCGATGCATCGACGCTCCTTCCTAAAATCTGCCGCCGCCCTTGGGGCCGCGGCGTTCGCCTCCCAGTCTGTTCTCTCCCGGGCACTCGCTGCGCCAGGCCCCACCTCCCTGCCGGTCGTTTCCTCGGTGGAGGGCCCGGACTATTTCAACAGCACCCTGAAAGCGGTCGACCTGCTCGGCGGCATGGGTCGCTTCGTGAAGCCCGGCTCAACGGTGGGCCTGCTGGCCAATGTCCCCGGCTGGCTGAAGGTTCCCGGCACCTATGCGCGCACGGAGGTCGTGCTCGCCACGGCCAAGATGGCCGCCGATGCCGGTGCGAAGAAGATTTTCTTCCTGCTGAGGGTTGCCCCAAACCTCTGGTCGCGCAGTCCGCTCGGCGCCGAACATCAGGCCCTGGTCTCGTCGATTACCGAGGCCTCAGGACCTTACATCACCAAGGAGATCCCGCAGGGTCTGGCCATCAAGAAAGCCGACATGATCAAGGACCTCTTCGAGTGTGATGTCCTGATCAATATTCCCATCTTCAAGCACCATGGAGGCACGATCCTCACCGGTTGCCTCAAGAACGTTATGGGAGCCTGCAGCGGCACCACGAACCGGTTCTTCCACTCGGGCTCCACGCAGAGTGGCGCCAAGGAGGACCTCGGTTTCCTGGCGCAAGCGATCGCGGACGCCAACCTGGTGCGGAAACCAGACCTGTGCGTGGTGGACGCCACTGAATTCCTCATCAACAACGGCCCGGCGGGCCCCGGTGAGATTCGGAAGGAGCACCGGGTTTTCGCGGGGACCGACCCCGTTCTCTTGGATTGTTTTGGGGCCCAGCTCCACAATCGCCAGCCCTCCGACATCCGGGTGATCAAGGCCGCCGCCGCCCATGGAATCGGAACGATGGACATGGCGGCCTGTGAACTGCGAACGGCCTCGCTCGGCTAACCGGGAGATTCCCCAATGCGGCGAATCCCGCAATTAAAGTAGAGAGCATCGAGCAGCGAGTAGTGAGCAGGAATCCGACCGAGTTTCGTCATGAGTTCCTCTGCAGCCAGATTTCGCACCTTGACCGTTCTTGCCTGCCTGGCGTCAGGTTTCACGGCGAAGGCGGTGCCGGCCGACTATCTTCCCGGAGCGGCGGATTTGCCCGGTTGGAGCCAGGAGGAGAAACCCCGCACCTTCACCCAGGATACGCTCTGGGACCTGATGGACGGCGGGGCTGAGGTTTATTTGGAATATGGGGTCGAGGGCGCGGCGAGCGTCCGCTACAAACATCCCAGCAAGGGTAATGTGCAGGTGGATATCTACGCCATGAAGGATGCCGGTGCGGCCTTCGGCATCTACTCGTTTAACTCGCGAACCAAGGGCAGCCCGGTTCAAATCGGTGACGAAGCCTTGCTCACCGATTATTATGTGCTGGTGCGCAAGGGGGCTCATTTCTTCACGGTCACTGCCGGCTCCGATCCGGTCGCAGCCATGCCGTCGTGCCTGGAATTTGCCCGCGCGATCGCCGCCCGGATTCCCGCGGTTGTCGGGAAACCTGAATTGTTGTCACGCCTGCCGACCCTCGCCGGAGCGTCCCTCCATCACGTCTATTTCCGCGGCAGCCTCGGGTTGCTGAATCTTTACCCGTTCGGCGATGCCGACCCCTTCAAGGCGGCCGAGGGCGTGGCTGCGGAGACCGAAGGCACCCAGTTCTTCATTCTGCGCCACGCCGATGAAAAGGAGGCTGCGGCGCGCTACGAATCCGCCTGGGCCGTTCTGGCGGCGAACTCCAAATACAAGGCGGGCAAGGGCCAGCCGGGCGAACAATGCCTGATCGATGGGAATGGCAAATTCCTCCTGCTAACCCGCAACGGGGCCTGCAATCTCATCGCCATTGGAGCCGACCAGGCTGCGTTGCACGGACTCCTGCAGCAGGTGCTCGGTGCACAGAAGCCGTAAACAGGGGACCAGAGTAGGGCGCTGACTGCCAGGCGCGCTGGCATTGGCGTCATCGGGTGATCGGTGTAGGAAGCCTGCTCGCAGGCGATTTTTCCTTCTGCATCCTCCTCCGCAAGGCCTACGAGGACAGGTCGCGAGCTAGCTCGCGACCTACGGAATAGACGGTTGGAATGAGCGGATTACCAGTCAGGAGAGGCGTGGCGGCGGTGCAAGCGAGCATGGAAATAGGGATAGGGCGAGAGCTCATGGCGAAGCGGAGATGTCAGGCTGGCGATCAGTGGTTCCAGGGGAAAGCCGGCAGCCGTGAGCCGAGAGGGTCTCGCGCCATCTAGCTAGAACCGCGCTGTCGGGCACCATCGCCGCGAAGGGTGGCCGCGCGCGGCCGAGGCGTTCGTATTTGCCGGTACCGCTTTCGTGGTACGGAAGGATCTCCACGCCGTGGAGGCCGGTCAGCTCCGTACTAAGCGCGGCGACCGCCCGAAGATGATCCGCGTCGTCGTTGACTCCCGGGACGAGCGGGCAACGGAGCCGGACGGCCGCACCTTGGGCGTGGAGCCAGCGGAGGTTGGCGAGAACAAGCGCGTTGGACGAGCCCGTGAGTTGAGCGTGTAGCTCCGGATTGGTCGCCTTGTAGTCGAACAGGAACAAATCGGTGAGGGGCAGGAGCGCCCCGTAACTTTCGCGCGGGGCAAAACCACAGGTTTCGACGCAAGTGGAAATGCCGGCGGCTTTCGCCGCCTGGAGCAGCGCGAGACAGAACTCGATCTGGAGGGTCGGTTCGCCGCCGGAGATGGTCAGCCCGCCGCCCGACGCGGTGTAGAACGCGCGATCCTTTACCACCTCGGCCATCACCGCCTCCACCGATTGTTCGCCACCGTAGAGCCGCAGCGCGCCCGAAGGGCAGGCGGTTAGGCAAGCGCCTGCGGCAATGCACCGGTCGAACCCGACCGTGTGCCGGCCGGTGGCGTCGAAGGTGTGCACCCCCGAGGCGCAGGCTGTCACGCAAGCCTGGCAGGACGTGCAGACGGCGGCGTCGAATGCGAGCTCGGGCCCGGGTTTTTGCGATTCCGGATTGTGGCACCACGTACAATGGAGCGGACAGCCCTTGAGGAAAACGGTCGTGCGGATTCCCGGACCGTCGTCCAGCGACGCCCGCTGCAGATCGAAGACAATGCCGGTGGGAGAAGGCATGAGGAAGGTCTAAACTCCAAATCCCAAACTCCAAATCTCAAGGTCCAAAATCCAAACTCCAAATTCCAGACTCCAAATTGGAATTTGGTGTTTGTTAGGGGGAACTTGGTTTTCCTTTGGGATTTGGACCTTTGGCGTTTGGAGTTTCATTCAGCCATAACACGTGCGGCGGAGGATTTCCTCCTGCGCGCCTCGGGGCAGGTCGACGAACCGCGCGCTGAAGCCTCCCACGCGGACCATGAGGTGCCCCCACTTTTCCGGCTCGGCCATCGCCGCGGCGAGGTCGGCGGGCGACACGACCGTGATCATGGCCTGCGTGCCGCCACTGGCCCAGTAGCCCGTGAGCAGCGCCTCCAGCTTCGGACGGTGCCGCGTAAAGAGCTCGCGCGAGAACTTCATGTTCTGTACCGCGCCGGCGTGGAGGCATGGGTCGAGCTTGACGAGCGAGTTGAGAAAAGCCGTCACCCCGTGGTGGTCGGCGCCCGACGCGGGATTGTTGCCGTTGGCGAAGGCCTCGCGCGCCCTGCGGCCATCCGGCGTCGCGCCGGTGTGCGAACCCAGGACGACATTCGCCCAGTTGTTGATGATGACCACCAGGTGGGCTTTCAGTCCGACGCGGTCCGCCTGCTCGGCGGCGAGCCGACAGATTTGCTCGTGGACCCGGCGCGCCATGGCGTCGGCACTGTCGTCATCGTTGCCGTACTTCGGGACCACCAGAAGGGCGCGTCGCACCGCCGAGTGCGCCGGCCCCTCGAAGTCGGCGTCGCAGGCGGCGACGATTTGCGGAAGCGTCAGCGTGCGCTCGCGGAAGACGAGTCGGTCGATGGCGTGCAGCGCGTCCGCGGCGTTCGTGTTGCCGTAGGTTTCCAGGGTCGCCGCGAGGTAGCGCACGCCACCGGAGAGCAGGGGCTGTCCGCGGCCGAGGCAGTCATCGGTCAGCGCGCTGAGGAAGAGAAACGGAGCCTCGCCGCCGGCGACGGCGTACTCGATGCGCTGGTGCTCGGCGAGCGGAGCAACCACGTGGGCGGCCTGTGCAGCGTAGGCTTGCCACAGATCCTCGAATGACGAAAAGCCGGCTGAATCGCCCGTGCGCGGACCGGCGAAGCGGCGGGCGACGGGGTCGTAGCCGTTGCGCAACGCCATTTCAAGGGCCTTGGGGAGGTTGACGACACCGTTGGGTGACGCCACGGCGCGTCCGGCCAGCGTGGATTCGCCGCAACCGAACGGCAGGTAGTGCACCGCCTCGTCCTCGGAAACGCCGAAAGCCCGCGCCACGGCCGGCATGTTCACATCGTCGTTGTAGAGCATCGGGAAAGTGCAGCCCTCGCCGATGGCGGTGAGGGCGAGGTCCATCAGCGCGGGGTTTTGTCCGGAGTGGAAACGCAACGAGAGCTGCGGCTGGTTGAGGTGGACGCGCCGCGTGGCTTCGATGGCGAGCAGGGCAAACCGGTCGGCGGCGGCGATCTCGGCGGGCGTTCCCCGGCCGAGCCCGCCGATGAAGACGCGGTTGTTGTATTGGTTATCGTAAGCCTTCATCAACCGCCACCAACTGCAGAAGAGGCGCAGCGCCTCATCTTCAGTTGTGCGTCCTGCGCTGAGATCGTTGGCGAGAAAACGACCGAGCCACAGGTCGACCCGGCCATAGTTCCAAGTGCCGGAATGGAGGGCGTAGAGCCAGGCGAGCTGGCAGGCCTCGAATAATGTCTCCGGGGCCCGGTCGCAAACCGCGGCGCAGGCAGCGGCAATGCGGTGCAGATCTGCCGCGCGTCCGGCCTCGCCGCAATCGGCCGCGAGCGCGCAGGCTTGCGCGGCGTAGGTGTGCAGCGATACGGCGAGCACGTCGCAGGCTCCGAGGACTCCGCGGAGGAAAGGTCCCGACTCATGCTCCGGCGGCACCGAGTCCAGACGCGCCAGGACCTCGGAGCGCAGCCCGGGCAGGCCCAGACGCAGCAACTTCGCGTAGTCGAGGACGGTGCCGGCGATACGATAAAGCGGGAAGCCCGCGCCGGGCTCGCCGAACCAGTTGTCCGATGGCAGCGCCGCCGCCACCTGGGCGGGAAAGGCAGCGCGGGTTCGCGCAGCCGTCGTCCGCGGACGCCAGTATTCGAGCATCACCTCGACCTCCGCCACGTCGTCTGCCGCCAGGGCGCACTCCGCCAGCACCTGGCGGATCGCTTCCTCCCTGCAGGCATAGCCGAGGCCGCCCGGCTCAGGGCTGAAACTGACCAATGGATAGAAGATCCGCCCGGCGAGGAGATCGTCGCCGGCGATGGGCTGCAGCACCGCGGGGAACTGTGCCTGCAGCATCGCCAGTTCGCGCTCGGCGGGATACGCCGCGGCGTGGGCCCGGTGAACCTCGGTCAAATGACGCTCGAACGAAAGCGGCGACGCGTAGGATTCGCCAAAGGGCGCGCCGGCGAGGATCGCGTCGAGCGAAAGGTCGGGCAGGCACTTCATATTCATGGTGTGGGCCGCGAGCCGGGAATGGCTTCAATAGTGGATTCGCAGGGCTTGTGGCCAAGCGCTAACAAGAGTGAAATCGACGTAGTAGGAGGAGCCGATCGTGCTCAATTGATGGTCGATGGCCTGGCTGCCAGCCTGGACGGTCAGGGTTGAGGCCGGAGCGGCGGGCAGCAACAGGTGGCAGTCAATCGCGTTTCCGCTGCCGGTGACCGAAAGCCGGATCTCGCGGGTTGTCAGATCGCACGCATAGGTGTAGGCGACATAGCCTTTCGACGCGGCGTAACGGACGATGGCCTTGACGACCGGAGCGTCCTTGGCGAGGTCCCAGCGCGGCGAAAGCTGCGGGTGAGTATAAGCCTGGGTCTTCGGACTGTCTTTCACCCCCGCCAGGCCCTCGATCAACGCGGCCATCGCCGTCGCGGCCGCCCAGTCGTCAGGACCGCCAAACGAGACGGGGTTGGGCGCCACATAGTGAGCGCGGTCGGCCAGGGTCAGTCCGACCAGGGCGTAAATTCCGTCGTCGTCAGGGGGCTGGAAGCAGAGCGAGCGGATCGTTTTCTCCGGATGGGGATTGTCGATGGCGCACCAGGACAGTCCGACATCGTCGGCGACCGGGCTGGGACCGTGCCAGGCGACGCCCGCGGCATCCGTTTTTAGGTTGGAGAACCACCAGTAGGTCAGGTGCTTCTCCATGATCAGGTATTGGAGGTGACGGGAGCCGTCGTCGTAGAGGAAGGAGACGCTGCCGCAGACCTGCTCCGAGGTGGGTTTGGACGAAGTATGCAGAAGGTAAATACATCCGGCCGCGCGATGGACCGGGATTTCCGCCGAGGCGGCCAGACCCTTTTGCCGGGAAATCGCGAGCACGGTTTTTCGCTGATTCTTGGCGGGGTCGGTGACATCAAACGGGATGCCCGCGAAGACCTGTGGCCCCGTGGGCAGCCCGCGGAGGTCGTCACCGGGCTTGTTTTGCCGCATCCACGGCGCGGAAGCGGGGCCGCCTTGGTCCTCCAGGTCCATATTGGCGAAAGCCGCCAGGCTCACCGACGTGAACCGCGGCGGGGGCGGGGGCGGCGGAATTGAGCCGGTGTAACAGAACCAGATCTTGTTGCCGTGCTTGTATCCGAGGTCAGCGAGGCGTTCCAGGATGTCGAGCGCGTAGGACTCGTAGCCGTTCTCAAAGGCCCCGCGAGCGAGTTCGCCCGCCACGTGACCGCCGACGCCGCCGTTCATGTATTGCCACTCCGCGTCGTGGCGGCCGAAGCCCTGGCCGAAGGGCGGGTAGATCGAATACCATTCACCGGGTGAACCGGGCGGCAGATGTTGTTTCAGATCGAGGTAGGTCTTGATGATGGCCTCGGAGTGTTCGCGACCGATGCCCCGGTTGAGGGAGTAGGCGTTGCCTTGCGCGATCTGCGTCTTCTCGTCGACTCCCAGGTTCCGCTTCACCGTCGGGTCCTCATCGATGAAATGCGTGAAGAACCGTCCGTTCCACGACAACGCATCGAGGCGCGCCCGGATTTCCTGGGCCCGCGCGCGGTAGTTGGCGGCGCTCGCGGCCTGGCCGGCATGATCGAACATCTCCGCGAGTTCCTCGCAGGCGGCGGCGTAGTGGGTGTTGTCACCAAAGAAGACGCCAAACTTGGATTTCTCCGGATCGATCAGCATGGTGTCGGTGAGGCCGATCTTGGGGGTGTAGGCGTCGTCGACCTGGAAGTCCCAGGAATCAATCGTATAGACGCGCTTCAGCAGCTGGAAACGACGGCTCCAGCGGGCGGGGTCATTGATGCTATAGTCCAGGGCGCGCGCCGCCGAGCGGAGGTGCTGCTTCATCCAGGCATCGTCACCCGCCGCCTTCCAGCACTGGTAGATGGAGCTCACGTAAATGTACTCCGGGTGATTCTCGGTCGGCTGCCGGACGAAATAGCGGTCGCCATAGAGACGCACGTAGCCGAAGGGGCCGTAGCAGGTCTTGTAGTACGCGGCATCCTGGTCGTCCTCCAGCACGCGGCTCCAGATCATGCCATCCTCGCGTTGGGCTTCGCGCATCAGGTCGACAAATTCAGCGCCCACCGGGCTGAAATACTTCATGCCTTTCATCGTGTGGAAATGATCCAGGCCCCAGGACTCGAAAAAATGATAGGTGTGGTTTTTCCAATCGATGCGGCCGACGCCCGCCGGGAAATCAATGTGCATGCCCCGGTGAAAGAGATTGAACATGTCCCGGAACCGCCCGCCGTCGTCGACGGAAGTTTCGGCCTCGAGGACGAACTTCAGGCGGGCAGTCTCGGCTCCACTGGCGTCGCGCAGCAGCACGTGTTGTTCACCCAGGGCGCCGCCGGCCTGGAAGCTCACGTGGCCGGCGGAGGGCGCCTGGCAGTAGATTTGTCCAGCGCCATCCTGCACCTCCACGGTGGTTCCGGCCGGGGTCAGGACGGTGAGGTTTTCCAGTGGAGTCACCCGCGTGATGGATACCGGGCTGCCGTTGGCATCACCTCGCAGCAGGAGCGGTGGGGTGGTTGGCGATTGTGCGGTCAGGTGCGGAATCTGACCGAAGGAGATCAGGGCCACGCCGGCCAGTAGAATCGACGGTGGAAAGGGGGTCTTCATGGAACGGACGGAGGCGGGGGTTTTGGGCGTTGGCTCATTGATCTTCGGGAATCGGGGCAGAGAGAGGGATCTCGATTTGGGCGGCCGGTAATCCCGGCGATTTCACGGTGAGTCGCACCGTGCCTGGTTCTCCCGTCGGACGAAGGATCGCCAGGGCGCGGCCGCGGAAAGTCTCGGTCCTCGCATCCTGCAGCGAACCCAGCGCCTCGGGGTTGGCGGAACCAAAGGCCTGCAATTCGGCGGGACCGGTCAGCTCAAGTTCGAGCGCCCGGCTGGCGTCGGGCACCAGGGCGCCCGAGGCATCCCTGATTTCGACCGGCACATAGATCAGCTGGCTGCGCTCGGCCGCCGGCCCGGGCAGTTCGGGCAGCACTGCGAGGGCGACGGCTGGGCCGCTGGTGCGCAGGAGGCAGGTGGCGACGACCGTGCCGCCGGCGAGCGCGCTGGCGCGCAGGACGCCCGGTTGGTAGGGCACGTTGAAGCTGGCCGTGATGCCTTTCTCGGGATCGATCTCCTGCTCGCCGAGCACGCGGTCGTTGAGCTCGAGGCGCACCCGGGGAGCCTTGGAATACACGTGGACCAGCAGCGTCTGGCCCTCGCGGCCCGCCCAGTTCCAGGATTGCAGTTCATCCGGCCAGCCCCAGAGGCTGGTGAGCTCGTGTTTGCCCTCCGGAACCGGCGCATGGACGGCGAGCTCGATCTTGCTCTGGTCCCAGACCACGTCGCGGTAGTAGGATTGCGGTTTCTTGTTTCCCGTGATGTCGATGTCACCGCTCCAGTTGATCGAGGTCGGCCAGGGCATGAGCCCCCACGGCTGCGGCCCGGGCCCAGCGGATGCGTCATCAACGTAGGTGGTGTGCCCAATCCCGGACTCGCCGAGGTGATCCATGCCCGTCCACACGAAGTCGCCGATCACGTAGGGATGCTTTTCCACGGGCGTCCAGTATTCGTAGGCCTCCTTTGGAAACGACTCCGTGCCGGCCATGACCCGGGAAGGAAATTTGGCGTGGTCGCTTTCATAATGGTCCTTGCCGTAATTGTAGCCGCCGACATCGAGGAGCGCGAAGGCCGGGGCCGAGGGGTCCCACTGCCCGTCCCACTCCGGATTGTCCCAAAAGCTGCAGATGGCGTTGGTCACCGGCCGCCGGCTGTCCACGCTTCGAACGCAGGCGACCAGATTCCGCCCGATTTCCAGGCCCGCTGGTTTGGCCCGTTCCGGAATTTCGTTGCCAATGCTCCAGATCACGACGGAGGGGTGATTGAAGTCGCGCGCGAGCATCGCGCGCAGGTCCTTTTCCCAGTGCCGGGCGAAATAGCGGGTATAACCATTGGGTTTCTTTGGCACTTCCCAGCTATCCGCAAACTCGTCGATCACGAGCAGGCCGAGGCGATCGCAGGCGTCGAGGAAGGCGCTGGAGGGCGGATTATGGCTGGTGCGAATGGCGTTGAAGCCGTTGCGTTTCATGAGCGCGACGCGGCGGTATTCTGCCGGCGTAAAGGCGGCCGCCCCGAGCAGACCGTTGTCATGGTGCAGGCAGCCGCCCTTCAGTTTCACGGCCTGCCCGTTGAGCAGGAAACCCCGCTCGGCCGAAACGGAAATCGTGCGAATGCCAAAACTCTGGCGAAGGCGATCCACCAATTGGCCGCCTTGCCGCACCTGAATTTCGGCTTGATAAAGAGCCGGCGTGTCCGGGGACCACGCCCGGGGAGTCGGCACGATGATGGTCTGGCTGACCTGCTCGCTGCTCCCTGCATTCAGGTTGAGCTGGCCCAGGTCGAAGTCCTGCGTCTCGCCGGCGGGACCGGTCAGTTTGAGCATCAGGCTGACCTGCTCCGGAGCTGGGCGCGCGTTGCACACCTCGATCCTCACCTGCAGGTTGGCCTGGGCCGGACCCAGCCAGAGGGTGTCGATGCGCAGGCCCCAGATGGGGACGTGCAGCGGATCGTGGAGGCGCAACGAGACCGACCGATAGATGCCGGAGCCAGGGTACCAGCGGCTGTTGCGCTCCGGATTGATCGCGCGAACGGCGACCAGGTTTTTCTGTCCGGGCGCGTTGAGATAGGGGGTGAGATCGTAGTGGAAGGGAATATACCCATGGGGTTGGAAGCCCAGGTGCCGGCCGTTGATCCAGACATCGGATTCCTGCTGGACGCCGTCGAAGACGAGATCGACGGATTTGCCGGCATCGTGCGGGGAGAGTTCGAAGTTGTTCCGGTACCAGCCGGTCCCGCCGCGAAAGTAGCCCACGCTGTCTCCGGCCGGCGTGTTCCTGTCGTGGGGATCCGTGCCCGCGGCTGAGCCCGCCGGGTCCCCGATACTCCAGTCATGCGGCAAGTCCACCCGGCGCCAGGCGCCGTCGTCGAAGCCGGGTTGCTCGGCTCCAGGGGAATCTCCCAAGTGGAAACGCCACCCCAGATTAAAGCCGGTGAAATTGGCCGGACCGGGTCCGTTGATCCGCGACGTCGCCGGACCTGAAGGGGGGAGAATCTCGTTTTGCGGGGAAGCGTTCATCGCAATGGGCGCGTCCGCCGCGCGGCCACCGAGGATGGCGAGAGCAAGGCAGGCGAGCAGGGCGGGCAGTTTGGCGTTGGGTTGCATCGGAAGGTGAAGGCAAGAACCGGCGGGCGGGACGGAGGATCAAAGCCACAGCACGGCCTCGGTCAGGTGGGCGTGCGGGATGTCCCAGATCTCCTGGGTGCTCCACTCGATCAACGGCGACGTCTCCTGATACGGCGTGTCGTCCGGCCGCCCGATGTGGCCGACGCAGATCGCGTCCGGCATCTGCGTCACGTAGGCGGAATACGGAGTCGGATGCCGGTAGCCGACACCCGTATGCAGACACAGCCCCTCGGGGTTGTGCCCGAGCGTCCACTGGAGCATGCACTCGGCGGCCGCGAGCCAGTCGGGGCGCTGCAGCAAGCGGCCGGCCTTCGCGCAGAGCGAGGCCTGGTGCATGACGACACCGCCCGTTCCGTGCACGATCTGCTGCGGGTTGAATGGATGGATAAACGTGCGCACGCCGCGACCGCGGCCGGCATCGCGGAAGAGCTGCAGTTCCGGCGACGGTCGGTGGAGGTAGACGCCATAGGGACCAATGCCGAAGGGATTGCTGGCGGCGTCCGCGAGCAGGTAACCGTCGATGTAGCGGATGATCGCGGTTCGCGCGCGGGCGACGACCTCGGCGAGGCCGGCCGGCGCGAGCTCGATCAGGCGGGCGAGTGCAAGCGCCGGTTCACAGGAGAGCGCAATGCAGCGGAAGGCGTCCGCTCCGTCGCGCTCCATGAAGTAGCCCTGCAACCCGTCGCCGCCCGGATCCTGTCGGTCGAGCAATTCCGCCGCGAGGGCGCGGAGGTCGTCCGTCGCAACCCCGTCGAGTCCGATGGCATGGGCCTCGAGCGCGGCCCAAAGTTCTTCCGCGACGAACAAGGTGCGACGATCGTGCCCGCGGGCCCTCCCGTGGCGCCAGGCTTTCGCCGCCAGCTCGCGACATCGGGCTGCTTCGGCGGGGTCGAGCAGGCCGGCCACCACGCATTGCGTACGCACAAACAGAAACTGTACCGCCGGATTGTAGGTGGTTCGAATGATGCGCTCGTCGCCGGAGGCCGGGATGTTGTCGGTATAGCGGCCGCCGGCGTTGTCGGCGTTGCAGCCGGGGTGATTCTCGAACCACCAGTCCTTCTTCATCTCAAGGCCCGCCTTGAACGTGCCGCCGGCGAGGTCCTCCCACAGCTGGCCGTCGGACGCCATCATCGCGTGGAAGTAGCGGTTGCCCCACCGGATCTCCTGGCTCGCGGCGGTCCGCAATCCGGGATGCCCCTGCCGGGCGAGCGCGGCCAGCGCGGCGAGATTGGGCAGCGTCAGGAAAAGCCATTTCCGCAGGTCGCCGGCATCATACCAGCCGCCGGTGGCGGCGATTTGCTGTCCCGTGGTGTCGAGGACGCCGTCGTCGAGATGCTCCGCGCGGCGGAGACCCGGCACGTCGCAACCGGAGCGCTGGCAGGACAAGTAATGCACATACCCGCGTTGGATGCGGTCGTAGAGGTCCGCCTTGATCGTGATCGGATAGGTGCTGCCGTGGTCGGTCTCGATCTGCCAGTTGCCCTCGCGGGCGAACGTTGTGAATTCGCCCTGCCAGAATAAGCCCCAGCGCGTCTCCGTCCGCCGGAGTTCGCCCGTGAATGCGATGCGCCCCCGCTCCGGCTGGAGCGCGCCGCGGGCGAGGTCAAACGGCCAGTTGAAGAAGCGGGTATTCCACGCTGGCGGCGGCGCCTGATCGCGCGGGATGCGGTCCAGCAACGCCCGCAGGTAGAACGGAATTCTCTCCGGCAGCCCGGTTGCGGCCACGGGATCCGGCACGAGCGTGAGGCTTTTCGGCGAGGCGGGGCGATAGCCAAGCTGGCAATGGGCGAGGTGGCTCGGAGGCATCAGGCGAAGAGTATCCGCGCCGTCGGTCCTTTCAATCCGAGGTTTCTGTTGGCATCTTTTCAACCCTACCGCGTCTTTCCAATGTACCGCTCCACAATCGTCCTCTTCGCCCTCCTGTTATCTGTCCCAATCGGCCGCGGAGCCCAAGGTGACTTCGTTGGCGTAAGGGGGCGCGACTTCATCGCCCCCGATGGCCAAGTTCTTAAGCTGCGCGGCGTGAATCTTGGCTTTTGGCTCGAGCCGGAGGCTTACCCGATGGGGATCAAGCCGGACTATCGCCCGTCCCAGTTTTTCGATCTCTTCGCCAATCTGGTCGGACCCGATGAGGCGCGGAGATTTTGGAAAGACTACCAGGACAGTTTCATCACCCGAGACGACATCCAGTACACTAAAAAACTCGGACTCAACTCGGTGCGATTGCCATTTAACTACCGCCTGTTCGCCGACGAATACTATCTGGGTAGTCGCCAGCAGCGGGGCTTCGAACTCCTGGACCGGGCGATTGCCTGGTGCCGGGAGGCGGGGCTCTATGTCGTGCTCGACATGCACTGTGCGCCCGGCACGCAGGCCGGCTGGTCGACAGACGACGGATACCTGCAGCCTTGGCTCTTTGCGGACAATTCCGAGGAGAGCCGTCGGCAGATGATCGATATTTGGGTGTCGATCGCGAAGCACTACGCGAACGAGCCCACCGTGCTCGGCTACGACCTCATGGGGGAGCCGATCCACCAATACTGCGACACCGCCCGCTTCAACGCCCGGCTCGAGCCTTTCTACAAGCGTCTGGTCGCCGCCATTCGCGAAGTGGACCCGCAGCATATCATCTTCCTTGAGGGCGCATTTTGGGCCCGCAATTTCGATGTCTTCGGACCGCCCTTCGATCCGAAACTTGCTTACACGACCCACCTGTACAATTCCACCGATCAATACACGTCGTTTGAGTATTACCTCGCCTTCGGGAAGAAGTACAACGTACCGGTATGGTTGGGGGAGTTCGGGGAGACGGAGGCAGTTTGGGTTGGCCAGATGCGGCGCGCTTGCGAGGACAACCACATCGGATGGTGCCTCTGGTCGATCAAGAAGATGGACGATAATCACACGCTTCTCCAGATCACCCCGCCGGAGGACTTTGCCAAGATCCAGAAATTCCTCGATGTAAGTTTCTCCAGCCTCGAGGATAAAGTGAAAGCCGCGCCCGCCTACGCGGTCGTTTCAGCCGCGCTCAAGCAGTATCTCGCCAATTGCCACTTTCAGCAGTGCACGCCCTCGAAGTACTATCTCGAGGCCCTCGGTCTCAACGACGCAGCCGCTGGCCGTTGATGCAGCGTCCGGGCTGTGGAAGGGCGAAACGACACGAAGCGGCCCGAGGTTGGAGCCGGTTTCGCGACCTGGCTTTCCTCACGCACCGGGCGCAGAGGTCGCGAAGGGTAATCATCAGGACTTCATTGGTGGTTTCCGACTATGTGGATCCGCCTCAGGGAAGCTCGACCTTGGGGGCGGTCGCGAGATCAAGCGGCCCTTCGAGTTCCACCTTGATGACGGTGGCATCGGGATCGACCGCGGTCTCCGGCAGATCGATCCAGATCACTCCCGGCATTTTGACCCAGGCAGCGCCGCCATTGACTTTCCAGGTGAGAGAGGGGCCGCCCAGCACGCTCATCTGGCGAACCTGGTTGCGAATGCCCTTCAGGGCGATCGGCCCCATGGGCTTGTCGAAATAAAATAGATACAACGTTTGGCGGTCCTTGGAGAGAGTCGAAGTTCCAAAGAAATACCCGGGGGGAAGCCCCGCGGTGGTGCCATAAAGCGCCCGGGCCTGTTGGTGCGTCCATCGTCCCAATCCCTTCAGGACCGCCACCTGCTCGGGCTGAAGGCTGCCGTCGTTCTTGGGTCCGATATCGAGAAGCATGTTGCCCCCCATGTTCGCGCACTCGGCCAGCAGGCGCACGACCTGGCGCACGGACTTGTAATCATGATCCTTCTGCTGATAGCCCCACGAATCATTGATGGTGACGCAGAACTCCCAAGGTCCCTTGGGCGCTACCAGCGGAATGTACTGCTCGGGCGTCTCATAATCGCCATAGCCGCCCATGCGGCTGTTCAGCACCACCTTGGGATTCATCGCCTTGAGAAGTTCCCTGAGTTCCTTGAAGCGCCATTGCTCGGCTGAGCGCTCCCAGTCTCCGTCAAACCAGAAGAGATCCGGATGGTAGCGGGTGCCCAACTCGCGGAGTTGCCCGCGATGGAACGCCAGGAAACGTTCCCACGCCTCTGGATTCTCGGGCCCCTGGGGATAGCCCCATGGGTTGGAATACTCCGGCCGGCGTTGCGCCTTTGCTCCCGGGGGCAAGATGCTCGCATAATCGGGATGGGACCAATCGAGGTGCGAAAAATAGAGGCCCACCTTGAGTCCTGCCTGACGCAGCGCTTCGCAAAAAGGCCCCACGAGATCCCGGCCAGCGGGCGATCCGTCCACGGCGTTCAACTTGGAGAGCTTCGTGTCCCAGAGGGCAAAGCCGTCGTGATGTTTGCTTGTCAGCACGGCGTAACGGGCGCCGGCCTCCTTGAAGAGCGCCGCCCATTGTTCGGGATGATAATTGGCGGCGGTAAAAGTCTTCGCCTGGGCGAAATACTCGTCATGGGACATCGCGCCATCATGGAAGGCCCACGATTCGCTGTTTTTGTCCTCCGAATAAATGCCCCAATGGATGAAGATGCCCAGGCGGGCGTCACGGAACCATTGCAGCGTATCCGGCTCGGCCGGCGCATTTGCGGGAACAGACGGCGCTCCGGCGGCTGCCTCGGCTCCTGGCAGCCGACCTGCGCCGATTGCGACCAAACCGGCCAGGGCCAGCCCGGTGAATAAACGATAAGGAAGGGTGCGTGCGGACATGGGAGAGGTAGTTGTTGGCGGCCGGATCTTGGGCTCTTTCCTAGAATAATTGAATTGGCCCTGGAATCAAACACCGGCCGTTTCGTCAGATTGGTTTGATCGGACCGGGCCGGCAATCCATGTCGCACCGGATCCTCCGCGGCGGATGAGCATCAGCAGCGCGCTTGAGGAGATTATTGCGGCATAAACAGACCTCGCCGTTCCGCTCACTCGCGTTTGACGTGGAGGCCGATGGCTTCGGCAGCGCGTTCCAGAATCTCCACGTCCTTCACTCCGCGGAACCCCGAGAACGCCGCTGCGATGAGCCGGCCATCGGTCGCAAGAATCGGAACTCCCCCTTCCCATCCGATGAGATCCGGCCGCTGAACGCCGAAGCTACCCTCGTTGAGTTTCCCCGTGTAGACCAGCTCTTCAAACCGTCCCGTCGGGTAGCCGGTTCGCCAGACCTGCAGGACTTTTCTCGTCGCGATTTGGTAGCATTTCTGCCCGAGATCCTTGTCGGTGCCAAAGAGATGGCCGTGAAAATCGCCGTCGGGTTCGATGATCACGGCCGCGGCGTTCCCGTGGTTCCATTGAACATCCAGGGGATCCAGGACATAGGACGGATAGAGGCGGATGACCTCCGCGATCAGTTGCTCGGAAATGGATGAAGACATGGATGGGTAGGTGAGGGACGGTCTAGCTGTTGGGTGTGGAGGGCGCGAAACCCGAGAGGCTGTCCGAGCCATTGGATCGCGATAGATGGTGGGCTGAGGTCAAGTCTTCGACTGCACGTTTCCGTCGCGCTCGAGAGTCAGGGCCTGGCGTCGGCGGATGCTCCCGCTGGGACGAATTCCATATAGTCAAAGTTCATCACCGGCTGGTCGATGAAATGAAGGGTCAGGACCTGAAGCCCCTTTTTCAGGTGGAGTTTCCCGATGTGAAAGATCTTGTTCCAATGGTGGGCCTGGCGCCATTCAACCGGGTCGGCCGCATTGAAAGTCGACGGAATTGCGAGCGGTCCGCTGACATCCACTCCATCGCTATCGAATGAAATGTGTCCGCCGGATTTCGAGGTGTACATGATGTCGAGGGAATAGAATCCCTCGGCCCCGACCTTCACGGTGTAGTTCACCCATTCTCCGGGGGCGATCCAGCCAAGGTACAACGAGTCCGGTTCGGGCTTCACGAGGTTATAGGGACTATCGTCAATGGGGGTCTCCGGGTTGTTGAATTTCGTGTACGAGATATCGGGGCTCTCAGCCATGCGGAATTCCTTCAGGTAGGTCCCCTTGCCGTTGAAGGTGCCGCTGCCGCTGTTGCGATTATCGCTATCGTGGTAGGTGAT
>Ga0182027_10002514_pt1 | contig 29635 bp, 28 predicted proteins | sample 712E1DmetaG_FD_121300 | JGI IMG/M metagenome (GOLD analysis project Ga0182027, IMG submission 121300) | Permafrost microbial communities from Stordalen Mire, Sweden - 712E1D metaG (Illumina Assembly) | ecosystem: Environmental > Terrestrial > Soil > Wetlands > Permafrost | place: Sweden...
AAACAGTTCCTGGGTGTGGGCAAGCTCTACCAGCGATACACGCGCCTTGCAGAAAGCGTCCAGCCCCGCTGACCGGATGGCGGCGTGCTGGTATTCGTCAACTTCGTTCTCCATCGATCTGGCGTTCAACGACTCGAACACGCACCCGGTGGCCGTCTACCTGGTGGATTGGGACAACTACAACGGCCGCGCCGAAAGGGTGGACGTGATCGACGCCAACAACAACCTTCTGGACACTCGATCAGTTGCGAGTTTCACGGGGGGCCAGTACCTGGTATGGAACCTGAGCGGCCACGTGATCCTGCGGGTTACCAACACCAACCCGTCATCGAACGCGGTGGTCAGCGGCTTGTTCTTCGGAACGCTGCCGCCAACCGTGAGCGTGTCCATGTCGCCGAGTTCCGTGAACCTTCTCGCCGGTGGGTCGCAGCAATTCTCCGCCGCGGTGCTCGGCAGCGCCAACACCAACGTCACCTGGTCGCTGAGCCCGGTGATCGGCAGCATCACCGCCGCCGGCCTGTACACCGCGCCGGCGACGCTCAGCAGTCAACAAATCGTCACCGTGAAGGCCACCAGCCTAGCCGATGCCACGAAGTCCGCCACCGCCGCCGTGACTCTGACTCCACCGGTGAGCGTGACGGTGAGTCCGGCCAGCGTGACTTTGACGCAGTCTCAGACCCAGACCTTCTCCGCCACTGTCACCGGCACGAGCAATACCGTGGTCACCTGGTCGCTCAGCCCGGTGGTCGGCAGCATCACCGCCGCGGGCTTGTACACCGCGCCGGCTTTGATCACCAGCCCCCAGACCGTCACGGTGAAGGCCACCAGCGTGGCCGATTCCACCAAATCCGTCACAGCCACCGTGACGCTCACGCCTTCGGTGACAGTTTCGCTAACGCCATCTTCCGTGTCTTTGCTGCCGTCGCAAAACCAGACATTTACGCCTACGGTCAGCGGCACGAGCTACACCGGGGTCACATGGTCGCTGAACCCGGCTTTGGGAAGCTTGGCGAGCAGTGCGACAACTGCAGTTTACGTCGCTCCAAGTACAGCTCCGACTACCCAAAGTGTTACAATTACCGCTACAAGCATGGCAGATCCCTCAAAGACCGTGACAGCAGTGATCATACTTCTCCAGGCAGTCACGGTGTCCCTTAGCCCATCCACTGTCAGCTTGGCGCCCTCCGGCACACAGCAGTTCACGGCGACGGTTTTGGGAACCAGCAATACTGCAGTGAATTGGTCGATCAACCCGCCGGTAGGTACGATCTCCTCAGCGGGCCTGTATACGGCCCCATCAAGTACACTGACGTCGCAGACGGTTACTGTGACGGCCCAAAGCGTCGCGGATCCTACTAAATCGGCCAGCGCCTCGTTACCTCTCTCGACCCCGGCGACCTCCTTTACCTACTACGTGGATTCCGCCAACGGCTCCGACTCCAACCCAGGCAACCAAGCAGCGCCCTGGAAAACGATCGCCAAGGTCAACTCGACCAAGCTGACGCCCGGGCAGTCGGTTGCGTTCGCTCGCGGAGGTGTGTGGAGGGGGGAGACGCTCACTCCTGGGCAGAGTGGAACCGCGGGAAACCCGATCACGTTTACGGCGTACGGCAGCGGGGCACAGCCAATCATTAGAGGCGACTCCGCATTAACAAGCTGGACCATGGAAACCGCGACAACTTCTACTACCATAACTCCCACTATCGCTCAAGGCTCCGATGATGTTGAGGTTGCTTGGGGGACTATGTATCTTACCGGATCGGCAGCTGGTGACGAAGGTGGGGCAGCGACAGCAGCAGCAGGCTTTAGGTTCTCAAATGTAACCGTTCCTGCCGGTGCTACAGTTTCAGCAGCATCCATCGCGCTGCATGACAATCATGGTAGTGGAACTAATACCGTTAATCTGAGGATAGAAGGGCAAGCCTCTGCAACTCCTGCTACATTCTCGACTGTCTCAGATTTCAATGCTCGATTAGCCGCACATACCACGCATACGGTTGCATGGAACAACGTCGTAACAAGCAGCACATATATCACCCCAGATCTGACCGCTATAATTCAGGAGATTATTGGGCTAAGTGGCTGGGCTTCGGGTCATAATCTTGCGATCCTGATGATCAATAATGCCAGCGGTGATCGTGCTTTCCGCTCTTGGTCCTCCTACGAAGGTGGATACAATCTTTGGGCGACTTTATCCATCACTTATCGTCCGGTGACTTCTACAGTGTACTGGGCTTCCGCGGGATCTCAACCTAGTCAGGTGTGGTTCAACGGCAACCGCCTAACGCTTGCGGCCAACAGAACAGCACTTGCAACTGGGAAATGGTGGTGGGATTCCACGAACTCACGAGTTTATGTCTTCGACAATCCCGCATCGCAAACTGTCAACGCCAGCCTGGTGGATGATGTGTTTATCGGTCATAATTACATCACGATCAGTGGCCTTACCCTTGAGTACGGGAACAACGGAGTCGATTTCAGCTATGCCGTCGTTGGGCTAACAGGAATCTCGGTAACTGGAAACACTATACAGTACAACGGGAATATAGGTGTCGTTCTTGGGAACAACACGGCGCAAACGGTCACTCCGGCCACGGGTATGAATGTTAGCTGGAACACAGTTCAGTACAACGGTAATCATGGCATTCAGCTTGTTGGGTATACTACAAACTCTCTAATCTCTTACAACACCGTGACTAGCAATGGGATGATCCCCATTGCTGCCTACGGATGGCAGGGGATTAGTATGTTCGGGCAAAGTGCCGGAGCCGCGCCAAACGGAATCACCATTACCCACAACACCGTAACCCTCCAACAGGGTGCTCCGGGAGTTGGGGACTACCAGGGTCAAGGCATTACGTGCGACGACAACACACTGAATGTGACGATCTCTTACAACACTGTTGCCAACAATCAAGGCAACGGTATTATGTCACACATCAACGATGGAATCAACATTTACTACAACGTCCTGTATGGGAACGGCACGGCTGGCGTGGACATATATAACGATGGAATCACTGTTTCAGCCGGGAGTAACGTCCACGTCTATCAAAATACGATCTACGGTTCCAACGGGGCCGGGATTCGAATTATGGGAGCAGGTTCAACCGGAGCTAACATCAGGAATAATATCTTAATGAACAACGGCGTAGAGATACTAACCGCGGCTGGAACACCTGCTCTGACCAGCGACTACAACTACATCTATCACGCGGCTGGTGGCAACTACATGACGTATGGAGGTACGGCGGTGTCTTGGGCGACGTGGAAAACAGATATCCGCGGGGACGCAAACTCGCTGACAACTGATCCGACGTTCACCAACGCAGGCGCGGGCGATTTCACCCTACAGGGCGGAAGCCCAGCTCTTGCATCGGGCGTTTACATCGCAGGTGTGAGCACGGCGAACCCGGCGAACATTGGAGCGAAGTGAGGCACTCATGAAACCATCAACCTACTTGCAATCGCGCTGGCACCGACGGCGCAGACGATTCCCACTGGGGCGAGAATCCCGGCGACCCGCCAGGACTGCGACTAGCCAGATGCTGCCTCTTTGGAGTAATTTCGTTGGCATCAGCGGGCCCAGAGTGCTGCCGTGTTCGGCAAACTACTGTGCGGCGACTGCTTTGGCTCTGGGCGCGGCCGTGACGGCAGTCTTGGGAAGTTGAACGGCGCGGCGCAGAAGCTCGGCGCTGGGGTTGTAGTCGCGAATCAGGTCTTTGAGAGTGAGCACGAGCCCTGGCACGTCGCGGCGCTTGCAGATGCCGCGCAGCGCTTCGAGATAGGGTTCCATGCCGGCTGATGGCAGGCCGTTGCCGGTGAAGATCTGGATCTTTTCGGAGGGGGTGGGAAGCGTGTCTTCCTCCATGGAGTTGAGTTCTTCGTAGAGCTTCTCACCGGGGCGGATACCAGTGAACTCGATCTTGATATCTTCATCTGGCCGGAGACCGGAGAGCAGGATCAGGTTTCTGGCGAGATCGACGATCTTCACCGGCGCCCCCATGTCGAGCACAAAAATCTCACCGCCGCGGCCCATCGTCGAGGCTTGGAGGACCAGTTGCGAGGCTTCCGGGATGGTCATGAAATATCGTCGCATCTCAGGGTGAGTAACAGTGACGGGACCGCCGGCGGCGATCTGCCGTTTGAAGATGGGAATGACGCTGCCGTTGGAGCCGAGGACGTTACCGAAGCGGACGGATACAAACTTCGTGCCGCCGTTTTGAAGATCGAGGATCAGAAGTTCGGCTACGCGCTTGGTGGCGCCCATGATATTGGTGGGGCGGACGGCTTTGTCGGAAGAGATCATGACGAAGTCTTCGACGCCGTGGTGGGCGGCGGCGAGGGCGACGTTCCAGGTGCCGAGGACATTGTTTTCGACGGCCTCGAAAACGTGGGCCTCCATCATGGGGACGTGCTTGTAGGCGGCCGCGTGGTAGAGGATTGATGGGCGGTGTTGTTCCAGGACTTCGGCCAGGCGCTGCTTGTTCTGGATGCTTCCGATCTCCGGGTAGAAGGGGATCTTGGGGAAGGACTGGCGCATTTCGCGGTCAATTTCGAACAGTGGGGATTCTGCGATTTCGAATCCCACAATTCCGGCGGGGTTGAAGCGCGCAATCTGGCGGCACAGTTCGGAGCCGATGGAGCCCGCGGCGCCGGTGACGAGAACCGTGTTGCCGGTGAGTTTCGCGGAGATTCGGTCGTGATCGAGCCGGACAGGGGTACGGCCGAGTAGGTCTTCGACGGCTACATCGCGGATCTGGGTGGCGAGCCCGTTGCCTTCGATGACTTCGGCGAGGCCGGGCACGGTCTTGTAGGAGACGCCGGCTTCGTGGCAATGATTGAGGACTATCGTCATCTGCGCACCGGTGACGGACGGCAGCGCAATGAGAACCGTTTCGACGGCCTGAGACGCGACAATATAGGGCAGCGCGACGCCGTTGCCCAAAACCTTCGCACCGTGAATGAACCGGCCGGCCTTCGCCGGATCGTCGTCGATGAAGCCGGCGATCTCGTAAGCCAGCGCCGGATTCTGGTGGATCTCGCGTAGTAGAGTGACTCCGGCATCACCCGCTCCGTAGATAAGAGTACGTTTCTTCGCGCCCAAACTTGGCAATCGTGAGAATTCGAATGCCAGTCTCACGGTCATACGGGCTCCCGCCGTCATCCCGAGGCAGATCAGGAAATCCAGGACGTAGATCGAGCGAGGGAACCCCTTCGGAGCGAAGCCTAGGAGTGCGAGGCAACCGAGAACGGACCCTACCAGATTCGCTGCTGCAAGGCGGACGACATCGCGAACGGAAACATATCGCCACCATCCGCGATCCAATCGGAGGAAATGGAAGACGAGGACTTTGATCGGTATCCAGGCGCAGAGGGCAACGAGCAAGTGGGGCCAGTACTGCGAAGGCACACTGAGGTCAAATCGCAAGAGGAAAGCGAGGACACCGGCGACGGCGAATATACCGAGCTGGACTGCGTGCATCACCCATCGAGTGTGATGGGTAAGCTGGCGGGCGGCGCGTTGGATATCAAATCGTGACATGGCGATGAGAGTCCTGAGATGATGGCGACGGGTTCCTGTTGGAGTTCCGAGAGTGATCCAAACCTGCCGCGAGTCGGCGCCCGGTCCGACTGGGCGGGTGGCCACCAGGGGCGGCGTCGAAGATCAACCGGTGGTCGACGTGGCGGTCCGGGTAGGGCATCAGCACGATGTCCGGCTCGACGCGCCGCACCACGTCGGCGTTGCTCTTGTTGAAATCGGGCGCCGGAATCTCTCCCAGCAGGACCGCGGGATTGTCGAAAAACACCGATTCCTTCACTCCAGTCAGCGCGTGAGCCCTCCAGGCCTCGGACACGGTGGTCAGGTGGACCTGCTCGGGGTAGAGCGGCGGCCTATGCGCGGCGACGGTGAGAACCGTCACTTCCCCGCCGGCGCGGGCGAAGCCCGCCATCGTCCCGCCCGTACCCAGGATCTTGTCGTCCGGGTGCGGTGCGATGACCAGCATCCTGCTCGCGCGGCTCATGCTGTCTCCAGGTCCGGCTTGCGGATCAGAAAATCGCCGGCGGCCAGGACCTCCATGCCGGTGGACCAGAACGTGCGCAGCGCGTCGTGGATCGTTGCCACAATCGGCTCGCCTTTCACGTTGAACGACGTGTTCAACAGAACCGGAACGCCAGTGCGCTTCTCGAACGCCGTGAGCAGCCGGTGATAGCGTGGCAGCACGTCCGGCTCGACAAACTGCACTCTGGAGGTTCCGTCGACGTGCACGATCGCTGGCGCATCGCGCCGGAGCGCATCGTTGGCACGGAACGCCAGAATCATGAATGGCGCATAGGTCGACTTGTCAAAATAACGGTTGGCGGCCTCGACGGTAATCGACGGGCAAAATGGGCGCCAGTATTCGCGGAACTTGATAATCGCGTTCACCCGGTCGCGGTTTTCCACCATCCGGGGGTCGGCCAGAATGCTGCGCTGTCCCAAAGACCGGGGTCCGGCCTCCATACGGCTCTGGACCCATCCGACCACGCGCCCGCGCGACAACTCAGCGGCGACAGCGTCGCAGATGTCCGCTGGTCTTTCGAACTTCAACCGGGACAGCCGGAGCACCGTTTCGATCGTTTCGTTCGATTCCTCCAGCCCGAGCGCAAGCGTCCGCAGTTTCTCCGGACGCTGGCCGGCGAGATGGAACGCAGTCGCCAGGGCGCTGCCCTGGGCCGCTCCGCCGTCGCTGCACAACGGGTGCGCGAAAACGTCTTCGACCCCGTCGAGGTGGAACAGACGGCTGTTCATCTTGACGTTCAGCCCGACGCCTCCGCCGATGCACACCTTGCGCACGCCGGTTTCCTCTATCGCCCAGCGGATGAGGCGCTCGACGTGCTCCTCAAGCGATTGCTGCACAGCATAGGCAACGTCCTGGTGCCAATCCGTGATCGGCTCCTGGCGCAGCCGGGGCTTGGCGCCGAACAACTCGACCAGCTTGTCGGTGAAACGCTCAGAGTAACTCCGAGGCCCGTAATGGATATATGTCGGATCGATTCTGTACTCGACGCCGTCCTCGGCCGCGTGTACGATTCGGCTCATCTTGGCGTAAAGCTCCGGGCGCGGCGATCCATAGGCCGCCAGGCCCATGACCTTGTACTCGCCGTCGTAGGCTTCAAATCCCAGATACTCGGTGAAGGCCGCGTACACCCAGCCGAGCGAATGCGGCATCACGATGCGGCGGATCGGGCGGATGGAATCTCCTTCGCACAACCACACCACCGTGCAGTCCTCATCGCCCGAGCCGTCGATGGTGAGCGTGATCGCCCGGTCATAGGGGGACTGCATATAGGTTTGGAACGCGTGCACGTAGTGATGGCCGAGCGCGTAGAGCGGCGGGAAGCCGATGTCACCGTACTGCCGCCGCCAATGACCCTCGTGATATTCGCGCATCGCCTCGGGATTGAAGCGCCGCAGCATGCCTTTTTGCCAGCCGATGGTCTTTGCATCCACCGGGTAACGGCCGTCCATGTCGTCGTAGAAGGCCTGCATGCGGCCGTTCCCGTAAGCCGGCATATCCCAGTTGATGCCCACGGCCTCGACGTCCTCGAGCCTCGCCCCGGCCGCATCCAGGCAATACTGCAGCGCGCGATCCGGGTAAATCCGTGGGGCGTGTTTGAACCGGATATGCCGCTCCTCCTCCGAGTAGGCGAGGACTTTGCCGTCGTGCACGATGGCCACGGCCGGATCCCAGTGCCCCTCGAAGATTCCCAGGAAAAGACCGGTCTTGTGGGTGCTCCGCGGAAATTCGTGAGTCATAAGAGTGTGCAGGCGAACCGGCGCGCGGTTACCGCGACAGTTGCGTGAATACGTTCTCCTTACGGGCGGGAGCCGAACGCCGCCAGCGCAGCAGGCCCGCCAGAAAGCCTGGCCCGTACGCGCCGTGATAGACGGCGAAGACGACCGGCAGCAGCACCCAGCCGTGCCGGCGCGCCATGTGGACCGAGGCGGCGAGCGTCGCCAGCGCATACAAGCCGGCCAGGCACCCCGAGTCCCGGATGCACATATGGTGACTTCACTCTTGGTAATTGGGGGGCGCGCGCTCGTCCCTTCGGAAGCAGGGTCGGATGCATGCCGAGAGCTCCCTGGCGCAGGAGCTGCAGCACTTCCCGGCTGGCGATCTGAGACCAGCCGATGATAAACAGCCAGTCCAGTGCTGCCTCTCGAAGGACAGCGAGTGCGTCTGGATCGTCGTTGTGCCGGATCTTGACCAGATCGATCCCATGCGTACGGCAGACGTCGTCCACGTAGACGCGACCTGCCCTCTTCCTGGCGAGATCGTCTTTCAATGTGACAACCAGGTCCAGGCGCCCGCCGACTCGATAGATCTTTTCCATACAACTCAAGCCGAGCTGAACGCAAGTAACGAATCCGAAGCGCATATCAATACACTGGCGGCCTCTTCAGCAAGTAGCCGAAGGTTCGCACGACGATGCCAGCATCGGTCAAAACGGAGACGCTCGAGGCGTACCGGCCATCCCATTCTGCCTTCTCACACTCTGGCATGGCGTCGTACGCGTTGATCTGAGCAAGGCCCGTTAGCCCCGGCTGACAGGCCAAGGCGCCATTCTGCGCGCGGTATTCGCAAAGCTGGCGCTGCGCTGGCAGGGCAGGGCGCGGACCAACCAGGCTCATGTCTCCCTTCACGACATTGAACAGTTGCGGGAGCTCATCGATGTTAGTCCGCCGAATGAACCTCCCCACCTTAGTCACCTCCGCAGATCGAGCTTCGGCGGAAGGCATATCCCCAGTATTCAGCGGCATGCTGCGGAACTTGAAAATAGTGAACAGGGAGCCGTTACGGCCGACTCGACACTGCCGAAACAAGGCAGGGCCCCCGTCCTCGAGTCTTGTGGCCAGAGCTGTAACCAAGAGAAGAGGAGACAACACGATCAGGGCGGCGCCGGCAATGACAATGTCGCAGGCTCGTTTCAGGTACAACCGGTACATGCTACTTGCCCAGCTCGTCGATCGTCAGGGTGCGATGCGCCGTTTGGAAGGCTTCCGCGTAGTACAGGTTTGCCTGCCCGCCGCGGTAGGCCGCCTGCGCCCGGACGCCTTCTTCACTCCGCGGGTGAGGATACGACCTCATCACGCCCCGGTAAGCCCGCAACGCTTTGATCTTCCGGTCGAGCAAATCGGTCCCGACCTCGAAGAAGGTGTCAGCCCGGAAGGTCTCGCCATAGCCGGGGAAGGACCAGTCGGTGGACGAGAGGATCTCCATGTAGTAGAGCGCGCGAAGCCGCTGAATGCCCGGTTGGCGCTGATAGAGCCGGGCGGCCGCCTGGCAGGCCAGCGACGTGTGCCGATGGTCATCGTTCAAGTCGCATGGATGGTGTGTGAAAATAATATCGCTGTTAGCTTGCGCAATGGCAGACTCGATGAACTGGACCAGATGACGGTGCGGAACGGTGTTCATCTCCAGGTTGGGAAAATCCCCGAAGATCGGTTCCTGCAGTTCCAGTATCCGCTGTGCCGTCCGGATGTCCTCCATGAAATCCGGCGGGTCCGGTCGATGCTGTCGGGCGGCAGCGTCCGCGGAAAGAAAACACGTGCGCACCTCCATCGAGGAGGCTAGGGCAGCGGCAGTGGCGCCGCAGCCCAGCACCTCGTCATCGGGATGAGCGACTACGATCAGTACTGGCATGCCGCTTAGGCTGAGATTCCCTCTCGTCCTGCAAATGCACTCAAATACCAGACGGCTGTCCGGCGGAGTTCCTCGTTCACGCTGACCGGCCGATTCCAGCCGAGTTGCCGCACGGCTTTGCTCGAGTCCACCTGAAGCGAGCCGCACAATCGTTCGACAGCGTCCAGTCGCCCCAGGACTCGGGCGGCGAAGCGCATCCCCGGCACCGGAAAAGGAAACAGCCGTGCCGGACGGCCGAGTGCGGCGGCAATTCGCCGGATCCACCCTTCCGTGGAGTCGTCCTCGCCGTCTGAGGCGAGAAAGGTCTCTCCGGCGGCAGCCGGGTGCTGGACTGTGCATACCAGCAGATGGGTCAGATTCCGCAACGCGACCATGCTTCGCCGGTTCTCAACACTAGCCAATGGCAGTGGAATGCCGCGGTAAACGAAATTCAGCAGGCTTAGGAAATTCCCTCGAACCCGAGGTCCGTAGACGAGCACGGGGCGAACCACGACCGCTTCGATGCCCGTGTCCGCGGCGATCCGCCACAGTGCCCTCTCCGCTTCCCACTTAGAGAGGCCGTAAGCATCACGCGGATCTGGGAGATCATCTTCGGTGAAAGCGCGACCATGGGTGAGCTCGCCGTTGACTTTGACGGAACTGACGTAAACCAGGCGGCGGACGCGGCACCGGGCCGCCTGCCTAACCAAGCCCGTGGTGCCGCCCACGTTGACGGTTCGGAAGTCCGCAAGCGGATCCGGGGATCTGTCTGTGGTGATGTGAGCGCGACCGGCGAGGTGGAGGATCAAATCGACTCCTTGAAGCGCCGCAGTCCAGTCGGTCCCGGCGCTGATGTCGCCGACCGCAACGGTCTCGCTGCCGAGCGCCTCCGGTGAAGGATCAAGCCGCCGGACAGCGGCCCGGACCTCGTAGCCTGCTTGGCACAGTGCGGCCGTCGCCTCCCGACCTACAAAACCGTCCGCGCCCGTGATAAGAACCTTGGCCATCTTTTCACTGGACCGCGAGGCCCGTTCGCGCGCCGTGCAGTCGTGCGGAGCTTGTGCTCGGCGCGTGCTACAAGTACTTCGATCGACTCTCAGAAGCGGCCGGACTTTTCCGCCGTAGTATGTCGTGAGCCATAATTGCCAGGAATCGCGGTATGTAGCACACGTTCCTACGCCAGAGACGCTTGGGTTCTTGCAGCAGGCGAAAGATCCACGTAAGGCCAAGACACTGGAACCACCTTGGAGGCATATGCTTTACGCCTGCATAGAAGTCGAATGCCGCCCCAACACCCAACATCACGGCATGCACCTTGTTCCGGTGCATTGACATCCACTTCTCCTGTTTGGGAGACCCTAAGCCCACAAACAGCAATTGAACTCCGGACCCCTCGATGTCGCGAACAATTTCCTCGTCCTCCCCACGATCCAGCTCTCTAAAAGGGGGCGAGACTGCGTACGTTATTCTGATCCGCCGGTGACGCTGTTTCGCCAGCTTCACAACCCTCTCCAAGACCTCCGATCGTCCGCCCAGAAACCCGACGGCGAGGCCCTGCTCTTCCGCCATCGACAAAATCAACGGCATCATCAGGGGCCCGTCGAGAATGTCGACGCGCGACTTGCTCAGAAGGCGGGCACCCCATGCGACAGGTGTGCCATCTGCCGTTCTCAGATCCGCTCCGGAAAGCGCTGAGAACACCTCGCCGTCCTCGCCAGCCAGTGCAACCATGTGCGCGGTCACGAAACAAACGTATGCAGATCGGTGGACACACGCCCAGCCTGCTAGTCGACTTAGGACCTCCTGTTTGTGCTCGGTCAAGATCGCTATGCCGCCAACGCTGACCTCGCTTGGGCGGTCCTCAGCAGTTCTCACTGCACCAGACGTTGTCATGTCAGCACCTCACGAGTTGCTCAATTGAAATCCACCGGCTAAGGCGATAGATTCCTTTGCGACTGAAAGTCGGGGTGCGGCTGGCTAACAGCCGGCCGCAGGCAGAATTGCCTGCCCCACAACGGGGCTTGGACTGTTGGCTAGCGGCGATCATCTCGCAGTCGCGACGGCACATCAGGATACTGTGCGGATTCGTGACGATAATACATCTTCGTTCCCCAGTCGCCCGCCACCGCATTATTCGCCTAACGACTTCGTCGAAACCGATAACGTCAACGCCGACCCCTAAAATGCTCCCACGAGCTGGCATGATCTCGCCCCCATAATCGTCCCCAACCTGATGCGATCAGCAAACTCCCCATTGCTCTCGGGCGAGCTGCAGCTCTACTTATGTACGCCCATCGACACAGCCTGTTGATAGACGCTCAGCAAGATCTGCGCGTTCCTCTCGGGGCTGTAGAGCGAGCGGTGCCTGCGCAAGGCATTCTCTCCCATTGACTCAAGACCATCGCAATTCTGGGAGAATCTGAGAATCGCGTTGCACCACGCCTCCACGTCGCCCGGGCTCACCAGTTCGCCTACTAATCCCCCAACTACGATCTCCGGGATGCCGCCAATCCGGCTCGCAATCACGGGCACGCCACAACTGAACGCCTCCACGATGGTGAGCGGGAAGCCCTCGAAACAGATAGACGGGAACACCAGGACCCGCGCTCGCCACATTTGCCTTAGCACCTCATCGTGTGGGAGCTGGCCGAGAAACTCAACGCTTTCAGGGCAACCCCTCTGCATCTCGCGACGGAGCGGTCCGTCTCCAATGACAGTGAGCTTCCCCGCTACGCCACCCAAGCGTTTCCATATATCTATGAGCAACCGGATGCCCTTTTCGGGCGACAACCTTCCAACGAAAAGGAAGCCAAGGTCCCGATTACCCCACCCCAGGGGTGCGCTTGCCGCCTTAACAAAATTCGGTTTTACCACCACCTTATCCGCGGGTACGCCGCTTCCGACTAGCCGCGCTTTCTGAAACTCCGTAAGCGCGATGATGCCCGAGAGCCGACGAAGCCACAACGCCCGCGCCCGATTGAAAGCGATTGTGGCTGCCACGGGGAGTGTGGCTCGCAGGCTTCCCCGGTAACACCGATATCGCACTCCGGGCAACACGCTTCCTGCGTTCAGGCACTCCTCGCAGGGCTGCCCGTCCCTGAGCAAAAGGCCGTTTGCGCAGACGAATCGGTAATTATGTATCGTCGCGACGCAAGGAACGCCTGCGTCGTGACACGCGTCGACAACAGAATACGAGATCAGGGGAAAGGTGTTGTGAACGTGGACAACATCCGGCTTGTATCGCGCCAGGAATCTCCTCATGTCGCGATACGTGGATACGGACCATGGCGCCTGCAAAGCAGCGAGCGCCAGTTTCCAAAACGTCGCGCCCTTCAGCTCGTCGTTGCACCGCGAGTATCGATACACCACCAAACCGTGTGCCTGTAGGAACTGGCACTCCTCTTCCACGACCACATCCTCACCCGAGGGGGAATCGGACACATACGAGTTCTGAACGACCGCCACGCTGCGAATGAGGTGCTTCCCGGATTGGTCTATCTCGCCAGGCTCCATTAATGATCCGTGCCCGATGCTACGCCAAACGACTGAACGCCCTGGTCGGCGTTTCGAATGCCCTTCTTATTGCGCGCGATGTCGTGACACACTTACGCTGCGTGATAAGTAACCCGAGCCGGTCAATAAATACGCGTATAGGCTATGGCGCCTTTACAGCTTCAAGAAACAGCGACTCCTCGCGAACTTCGATCAGTTGAAGATCGGGACAGAGCCCTTCTCGGAACTTTCGCCTTTCTACGTGCGCGAAACCGTTGCGCTCAAGCAGGGTGGCGAGGGAGACTTCGTTGTACATCCAGTGATGCTGATTCTTGCTTCCCTTCGATCTACTTTCAAAAATTCGCCCGGCAAAATTGTCTGAGGCTTTCGCGTCATATCCAGCCACTAATACATCCAAGTCCGGAACGGCAATCCGTAGGATTCCCCCCGGCCTCAACACCCGATAAATCTCTGCGAGGCAGTGGGCCGCCTCCTGCGGATAGAGGTGCTCGATCAGGTGAGAAGAGTATACATAATCAATTGCCTCTGCCGGGAAGCGAAATCTCTTCCGGACGTCCAAGTACCGCACGTCATGGAATATCCGCGCCCTATGCTGGTCGTAACGAGTTCGTGGGAGAAGGCTGAGGATGAAAAGAAGCCTTGCCAGCCCAGGGACTTTCGCTATCAGTATATGAGGTGTGATATCGGTATTAATCCAGCCCTTAACAGACTGATCGAAGCATCCGATGTGGAGCTTCGTGGCCGTGCGTGACATTATATTAGTGCAAGTCATTCGCTCATTCCGGGCTGTCGCACCCTTCAACTCGTCGCTGGACCGGAATATCGATACACTGCCAAGCCGTGGGCCTGTAGGAGGCGGCATTCCTGCCCCGCGACCACATCTTCACCCGAAAGGAAATCAGACATATACGAGTTGTGAACAACCGCGAGTTTCGGCATGATCGTTTGTTCAGCGCGTACCCCCCTTGCACAGGAGGTGCCGAGGGCCGTCCGGAGGCGGCTTTCAGGCATGTCTCACGTCGTCGGTCCTCATCAATGTCTCGACAGTTTCGCGAAGAGTCTCCGCGAATCTCTCCGGACCGAAGTCCGCAGCAACGTCCACGCTTACTCGCCGACACCGGTCGAGTTCGGCGTTCTTAAGAGAAAGCGCGAACCTCATCGCGCAGGCTAGTGACGCCGAGTCTCTAACCTTGCACAGAAACCCATTCTCGGCCGTTAGCAGATCGTGGCGGCTGCCGATGGCGTCCGAGAGGATCAACCCACAGCCGGATAGGGCCGCTTCGTGAACCACCACGCCCCAGTGCTCTTCGTAACTCGGGAGAACCAGAAACTTGGTTTTCCGCATCTCTTCCGCAACGAGATCAGGTGGGCAGAAGCCCAGGACTGGGATGCCTGCTGACCGTACTGCAGCCTCCATCGGCCCACTGCCAAGCGCTGCCAAACCGCAGTTGATCGATTCGGCCCGAAGCTTTTCCACCGCCTGGAGCAGGGTTACGATGCCTTTTCGCTCTATTAACTGGCCAACGAATAGGAAGTCCCTCGGCCTCTGGTCGAGCGGCGGACCTGGGCGGAAGATCTCAGGATCTGCGCCATAGAGGCCCTTGCGTATTTTTCGCTCGGAGAACCCGAACTGTCCCATCAGACGACCGCCGTCAATGCCCGGCACGAACACTGCGTCAATGTTTCGGTGTTCCCGCAGAACGAACCTGAATACCGCACCCCCGACTGCCTGCCTAACGGTCCGCTTGCGGTTGTTGTCAATCATGCAGATCGTTTTGCCACCCTTCTCCCTGACCGCTTTAGCAAGGGCGCTGAATCCAGATGCAACGGTATCCCGACGCCACCAGCGCCGCACTGGATCGAAGTCGCCTGTATAACAGAACACTTTTGGCACTGGAACACCCAGTGTTTCCCATGTGCATGAGCAGTCGCCGCGGACCCATCGAATTGGCGCCGGTATGGCTCTTTCGACGTCCTCTTCGTTACAGGGACCTGGCGTCGCGATCAGCGCTGTCGACCATCGCGCTTCCTCGATCACTCGGCGTATGCAACGAATGGCGTAAAAGGGGAGTTGCGGCCACGCAATGACGACGTCACAATTCACTGCAGTGAAAGCCCTCGTGGGTAACGGGAGCGGCGCATCCTTATCGATGAGGAGATTTCGCATCGGCTTTTCGACTTTTGCAATGCTCCAACAGAAAGCGCGGGTAATCGCACTTTCCATGTCAGCTTTTCATATCTTTCCGGTCACACGCTTGAGCCAATGCCACGGTCCGGGCAGGGACACCCGGAGATACAGTTTCAGCAAGTCCACAGGCCACCCAAGCCTGTGGTGACGCCTGCAGAAGGTGTAGCGCTCGCGCAAAGGCAGCCCTTTCGGCCCCTGGAGGCTGCGCCAACGCGAGCAGAAGGGGACCGATGGATCCGTCCATGATGAGGGGGGATTCTGGCGGCAAAAACCGAGAAAACCCGGAGCCACCCAGATCTTGAAACCGGCCTTCTGAGCCCTGAGGCCGTAGTCGATATCTGCGCCGTTGTGGCGAAACTCCGAGCACAAATTCCCGACGACCTGGAAGACAGCGCGGGGCACAAGAACGATGTTACCATTCATCGTGTCGCAGAGTTGCATTTGCCAAGATGGCTCGACCAGTGTGACCCGGCCGCTATAGCCCCCATAAGTGAGCCGCGCGTTATCTGGATCGCAGGTTGACCCTACGATAATGCCAGGACGTCCAATGGACGCAGCCCTCTGCCAGGACGCCACTAGCGTAGGTATCGCCGTTGGAACAAGCGTGGTATCATCATTGAGCCAAAGATAGGCATCGTAGCTAGCTTCTGCTGCCGCTACCGACCACGCCAGGCGCATGCCGCCGCCCCAGTAAAGGTCGCCGTCGCCAGCAATAAGTCGGACCCGCGGGAAACGCTGCGTGACTGCAGCGGCGGTTCCATCTGTGCACCCGTCGTCCACGACGTAGATCGTGAGCCCGGTATCCTCGGGCAGACAGTGCATGGAAAGCGCCTCAAGACAGGCGACGGTGGTGTCCCGACGGTTGTGACACGTGAGTAGGGCCGCAATTTGCATAAGTACAGCGCGGGTGCGTGCAGCTAAGAACGACGACACACCGGCTCAGGGGAACCGATCATCGCCAAACACTGGTTCGCAACGCTAAATTGGCACTGCGTTCACCCTGCAACACCCCGGAAGCGTCCTGTAAACAGTCCACTTCGCGAGGATCACGTTACGGGGTGGGTCGTCATCCCTGCCGGAAAAGCGCTTTGGCGCATAACTCGGATGTAAACAAACTCGCCACAATTAACCCGATGTACCGATCGTAATGGTACTTATCGACATGAGCCTTCCTTGCTCGCGCTGCCATCAGCCTCCGAAGGGTACCGTTGCACTCAAGAGTCCGGACCGCTCCGAGGAGCGCCGCCCGGGCTGTACTTTCGGCATGCCTCCAGAATCGTGAGCTGCGATTTACAGTTGATATCGAGATCCGTTTCGGGAACGTTCATTGAATCAAGGTGACTCGTCTGGCCAGCAAGATTGAATAGCAACTCCTGGCCTTGAACCAGGTATCGCATACTGTGTGGGTCCCGAACGTCTGATATATTCACCCGGAGCTCATTTTCGTATCCAGCCACATTGAAAAGGCTACCGCCATATTCTGGGATTAGACTGTCGATTATGGTGACGTGGGCGCCGTCGTCGGCGAGCCGTCGCGCGAGAGTGGACCCGATGAAGCCCAGCCCTCCGGTAATCAGAATGTGTTTTCCAGAGACATTTGTCACGGGTTGGCTCCATCTCCGAGTGGTTTCGCGGCGACCGCCACGTTGTCCAAATACATGCTCTTTCCACTCTTTTCCTTCGGCAGGACAAATAGCGCTGCCATAGCGCCCAATACGTTGAACGGCACAGTTATGACCGCGCGCCACGGTAGACTTAGTAGGCCGGAAGAACTCACGACATTGACGAACCGGGCGCACGCCAACTGGGTTAGCATGCCGCCGCCACGTACCGAGGTACACACCGTCTGGCCGCTGAACCCGCCGTTCGCTAGGAGCCGCCTAATTCCGAAAGTTGTGAAGCGCCAGTAGTCCTCCTGCGTTTCGTGTTCGCCCCACATTAAAGCGGAAAAACCCTTTTGCGGGGTCAAAATCGACTTACTAAGGTCTGCCAGTTGGTGATTCCACATTCGAGCACAGCTGGTTTTAGGCCCTTTTCGACCCTCCAGAACCCTTTTCCGCAACCTGCTAGTGATCACGCCAACGATGATCAGAGCGCAGCGGCGATTTGTCTGGGACAAACACAAGGTCAATTTGCGCCAGTGCACCATCGAGCGGTCGCCGTCTGAGCGAGATGATGTCGTAGATTTTGAAATCCATGCCGTCCAACATTGCAATAACTTCCGCCGCCTCGGGTCCACCGACTACTGTCGCTATAACGCTGATCTCCACGACTAAGATGTCTATCTTGCCGATTGCTCCCTCCATCCCTCGGATGATCACAGCCTCAGCACCCTGGGCATCGATTTTGCAGAGGCTCGGCCTCATAAACTCTCGAAATAAGGTATCAAATCTCTTGACCTTAACAACGTAACGTCCGGTAACGTCAGAAGCGCCGCCCTGTTCTTCAAAGAAAGAGGCCCCGAAGATATCTTGTCGTGTGATAATCACTTGCTCCGTCTCTGCGTCGCCGAGTGCAAGGTTGTATATTCGCGCATTTATTCTTCTTGAGATTGCTTCCATGTAGGGAAGCGATTCTTTTGTGGGATCAATCAGGTGGAACTCTGCTTCGGGATACGCGGCATACAGTTCGGGCGTTCCTTCTGCCACGCCTATGTCGAATACCGTTTGAGGGTGGAAATTCTGCCGAGTGAGCACACCGAAAAGGGATTCCCACGACGGGACTTGCGAGGTCCTTGTCAGATGAAGGCCGAGATATCCCAGTAAGCGATTGATTACCGCTTTCGCGGCTGCGTTTACCATCTTCATCCTCCGTGACTATGTGTCATATTCCGTGCGAGCGGTTGGGCCGCGTGTCTAATCTCGCTGGTGCTGCCGCTACCGACCACGCCAGGCGCATGCCCCTTCGCGAGGATCACATTACAGGGTGGGCCGGCATCGCTGCCGGAACCGCGCTTTGGCGCATAACTCAGGTGTAAACAAACTCGCCAAAATTGGCCCGATGTACCGATCGTAATGGTACTTATCAGCATACGCCTTCCTTGCTCGTGCTGCCATCAGCCTCCGAAGGGTACCGTTGCACTCAAGAGTCCGGACCGCTCCGAGGAGCGCCGTACTGTCGGTCATATCGATGCAAAGACCACAGCCGACTTCCTCCGCAACGGCCTCGATCGACGGACGACGGGACCCAATAAACGGGATTCCGCACGCAACATAGTCAAACACCTTTTGTGGTGCGCAATAGCGGACGTTACTATCGCGCTCGTCCTCGTATGGTAAAAGACCAATATCAGCATCCGCAATCCAACTATACAGCTCGGCCGTTCCGACAGAAGGGACAATAATAGCCCTGTTCTGAGACGCCCGCACCGCGCTACATAGCTCGTCCGGATAGGAGCCCGTTAACATCAACACCAGGCAAGTTCCTGAAGGCCACGCAGCAGAATATTTTACAATGTCCTCAAGGCGGGAATACGACTGATAGGAACCCGAGTAAAGGACGATAGTGGGATCGTTCTGATGGAAGCGCATCCCAACATAGTCTCTCAGCTTGCCCTGCCTTACCACATCAGTCCTAAGATGGGGAACGTTCGGCACGATATGTATACTGCAACGACCCTCAAGACGCGCTTCTAGCAATCGCGCGCGATTCTCCTCCGGAACCAGCACGATCGCTGACAGTCGCCGGCAAACACTCGTCTCAATCGCAATATCCATTTTGTCCTTGACCATCTCCAGGCAATAATAGATCACCTTCGGACGTCGGAGTAGGGCCAGCGGAGCTCCGGCCAGAAGCGCAGCGTAGTTTACGCACACCAACACGTCGCTGGCTGGAAGTCCCACTCTGCGGGCAAAATCACAAGCCCGACCGAGGCCCCTGCCATGGGGAAGCCAGGACAGAAGCCGCTCGGCGATACCACAGCGTTGTTTACGTTCGTCTGAACAGTCCCATGATGTATGGGTTCGCACTATGGCACCGCGCTTTGCGAACGCGACGCAAATATCGTCAGCCTGGCGATTTCTAGCAGGGCAAGCCTGGGCGATTGTCACCCGACACGGCATTCTCTTTCTTTCCTTCACAACCTTCATCGCTAAAGGCTTCATGTTCCAACTAAACCAATACCAAGTTATCCAGTCGGGCAAATAGCGTGTGACAGCACAAGCGCTACACGGTCCTGGACCGTGAGGCGTGAGGCCTCACGGTGCCGGGTTTGCGATTTGGTCTGTCAACATGTTCAGACCGCCACTTTCGCCGCCCGGCGGCTGCGATAACGGCCGCTCCGTCTGCAATGGCCACCATGATGGGTCCGGTCCTCGTGGCCCTTGAATTAGTGCAGGCACGTATCTCCTCCTGCAGATGCGACGGGCCGTTCGATTCTATGAAACCAACGAATAGAAGCATTGGCAACATATCTCTAACTTGAGTAAACTGTTGCGAAAAACTCATGATTGCTACACAAAACATGTACGCGAGGCTAATTACTGCCGCGATCGACTCGTCGCCGGCGCCTGCTCGAAACAGAATTAGCCGACCTCGTTTGCCGCACCGCCACGCAGCAGCCAGAACCAAGAATAGGAGAGGCAGTCCTCCCAATACTGCGACCGAAAGAAGCGGATGCACATCCAGTCCTAAAGACTGCCGGCCTTCTTCCTGCGCCAAGTCCTGGACGTCGAAGGCCCCCGTTCCAGCCAAAGGTGATTTCAAAGTCGCTTTGAGCGCAAGCCAATCATCGTGCACTCTGTACTGCTGTTCGAATATATTCTCGTTTCGAAAGCGGTTGCCAAAGTCATCCAAGAAACTCGCTCCCGTTGCATTTTGGTAGACTAGCACAGCTATCGTTCCAGCCACAGCGATACTGACCACTCTTAAGGCAGGTCGAAGACGTCGGTTACCGGCCCGGGTACTCTTCAAAAAGAGGAACAGGGCGACAGCCAGAGCTATCACGCCAGACCGTTGGCGAAGTGAAACGAAGAACAGGCCATAAAGACAGAATAGCGTTGCCATCGGCCAGTTCGACCATTTCGGTCGGTGCGACAGCATGTAGTTCACCAGGGCAAACACCATGAGTGATTGGACCAGTAATGCACCGGAAGGATATAGTCTGGGAAAAGCGTTATTAAGGAACTCGCGCCGGGCGTCGGTGTCTGGTCTGTTGTAGGCGGGCGAGTCTTGGAATTGGAAGTACATCCTGGTAGCAAAAGATGGGTCATGCTTCGCATAGGTATAGGCCTGAATTCCAGTCACAAGCAGGCCGCATGCGAGCATTCCGAGCAGGAGAGTGCGGCGTTTTGCAGGAGCGAGCTCGGCCACTATTATTGGGATTAGCCACATCAGGCCATAACGTACAGCCAAATCATAGGCGGTCTTCAGGCCGTCTGCTCGGCTGATGCTGTGAATTAGTGCAATTCCAAGTACCCAGAGCACAATCAGTAACCAAATTCCATATTTATGGTCACGCCATGGGCGCGGATGAAAAAGAAGGTTGGCTGTAAGGCCGAGTATCGCAAAGTCTGATAACTGTAATGATCCTAGGCCAGCTATTGAGGTGCGAGCCCATTGTGCACCGACGCTTGCAAGGGCAAACGTGAGGATAATGAGCCCAAGCTCCGGCCGGGCAACAGCTAAACAGAATGTCACCAAGTACTGCAATAACATCATGTCAAAGGCACGTCTGGCTGATGGTCAAACGACTGTTGCAAGCCGAATGCGACACTGTCGACACTGTTCATGTGGTTGCGGAAGGCCTCAGGGAATCTTAGAGAGTGTGTGCGCGCGCACCATTTAGCAGGAGGTTGGAGATGAAGGTCGTCAATGGTTCGCATTGCTCCTACAAACGGGAGAGGCGATGGCGGAGGTACACCGCCTGCCACGCTGTATGGGCGATGTACGCGCCGAGCATTGAGCCGGCCAAGCCGAGAGCGAGGCTCGTGGGAATGAAGCAGTAACAACCGGCAAGGAGCGCGGCAGCCCACATGCCATTGAACGCACAGCCGACCCAAACGGATCCGGCGCTGAGGATGGCTGTTCCCACGACGCCATTGGTGCAACTTATGACGGCTGTGGCGGCTGAGAGAACCAGCACCAACCAGCCTTGTTGGAAGCCGCGCCCATACAGCCTCATAATCTGTGGGGCGCCCAGCGCGACCGGTACGGCAACGGCCGTCGCGGCCGCAGCGGTGAGGATTAGGTTCCACCGAAGAGCCTTCCCGTACCGCAACACATCCCGCTCTCCGTTGAGGTTAGACAGGAGTGGTAGCGCAAGCTGCGCCAGGACGCCCGGTACGAACGCAATGGCGTTCCTCCACTGGCTCGCAGCGGTAAACACGCCCATCTCGGCGTAACCGCGTGGTTGATTCACAAGCATGGAGTTCGCCGCCCAAGTTACTGGACCGACCAACACTCCGCTGAGGAATGCTGGCGTTGAAAAGCTCCAAAGGACCCGCCGTTCCCTCCAGGCAGAGGAGAACTGCGGACGGATGCCCATGCCTGCGCAGTGCTGTTGCAGCGAGACTTGGCTCAACAGACATGTGACGGCCGCCGTGACGGCCAATGCCCAGATGGCGCCGGGAAGTCGCCAAAGAAGCACGGCGGCGACGGTGACGGGAAATGCTATCAGACCCCGCACCAAGTTGATGCGGGCAATGGCCCGGAAGGCTTCAAACCCCGAAAGGGCACCAGTCTGTGCGCCGTTGAGCGCGTTGAAGAACAGAAGTGCGCTGGCAATGCGCAGTTCGTTGGCCAACGCGGGCGCATTCAGCGTCTTGGCAGCGAGCACTGGCGCGTAAGCGAGGAGGCAGAGCGCCAGCAACCCTCCCGAGACGATGGCAACAGCGCAACCGAGCGCAATGATTCTACCGGCGCGTTCTGGATCGAGAGTCCGGAACTCGGCGACATATTTCGTTGCCGTGAGACCGAGTCCTAGGCCCGCGAAAACGCCGAGCATCCCGACCGTGCTTTGGATCATGCCGTACTCGCCAAACTGCTCCCGGCCCAATAGCCTGGCTGTAATGACAGATGCCGCCAGATTGGAGCCCTGCGAGATGACGGCGCCGACAAGAGACCAAACGGCACCCCTTGCAAATCGACCACGAAGCGAATCGGCCGCCCATATGCCGCTGATCGCTTTGGCAGCGCCGTCCCACGATCTGACCTCAGTAGGTATCAAGAGCAACTTGCCTGCCTCTGAATTTCTACTGGAACAAGGTCACCCAGTCGAATCCTGGCGAATTCAGCCGTCCCGCCTGCGAGTACTTCCGCAATCCTTTTGCTGGCCTTGCCATCTCCATACGGATTATGCCGGCGAGCCATCCGCTGGTAGATGTGCGGGTCCTCCAGTAAGTGCTCCGCCTCTTCGACGATCCGGCGCTCGTTGGTGGCGACGAGCCGGGCTGTTCCAGCTGAGACAGCCTCGGGGCGGGTACCGAACACGAAGAGAGCTATTATTGGCATAGAAGATGGATCACTGGTGGAACTTTGTCAGGCGGGCATGCCCAAATTGGCAATTAGCAGGCCATGACGTAGATGTTATCAAATATCCTTGTTCCCCTCGCACTCACTGTTCCACCAATTCCCCTGCGAGAGTCATCTGGGGGACATTGCGATCGGTGTTCATCGGAACTCTGATGCCAGCAAGTATAAGATCTTTTTGATAGAACCTTACTCATGGCCCCCAAATTACACTTTTGGGACACGAGCCTTCCGGGCTCCGGGAAAAGACGCAAAGATATAGCTTCAGTCAAGGCCGAACTGCGTTGAATAGTTTCGCCTGAGACTCGGATCCTGATCTCTCTTATGGAGAAAGCAGTTTCCTATGGCAAGCGCTTCGATTTCTGTACCCATGAAGCAATGGAACGCATCTTCGGGTGTACAGACAATGGGTTCACCACGCACATTGAAGCTGGTGTTGACGATGACAGGACATCCGGAGCGATCGGAAAAAACGGATAGGAGTGCATGGTACCGGAGATTCGTCTCCCGGTGCACAGTCTGGACTCGAGCCGAATAGTCCACGTGAGTGACCGCCGGAATGTCGGAGCGGGGCACATTCAATTTTGCGATGCCGAATAGCGACTGTTCCTCGGGAGACATTACTCGGCGTCTGGCGGGCACGACGTCTGCTACGAGAAGCATGTACGGGCTCTCGGTCGAGAGTTCAAACCACTCGGCGAGATTCTCACTGAGGACGGAAGGTGCGAAAGGGCGAAACGATTCGCGATACTTCACTTTCAGGTTCAGCAACGACTGCATCTTGGGCGAGCGGGCGTCACCCAGAATGGATCGGGCGCCCAACGCCCGCGGCCCGAACTCCATCCTTCCCTGGAACCAGCCTAAGGCCTCACCACGAACCAGGGCATCAACCGACGTGCCGAGCAGTGAGTCGTCGTCCAACACGGCGAACTTGGCGCCAGCGGCCGTGAGGCGCTGCTCTATCTCCACTTGTGAGAACGATGGCCCAAGGTAGGCACCCTTCATGGCATCGCAGCCGTTGACGCTCCGTTGCTGACCCGAGTACAGGTAATAGGCCGCCAACGCTGCCCCAAGCGCTCCACCAGCATCGCCGGACGCGGGCTGGATCCAGATGCGTTCGAAACGGCCATCGCGGAGAACTTTACCGTTCGCGACGCAATTCAGGGCTACACCTCCCGCTAGACAGAGATTCTTGGCACCGGTCTCTATAGCCAGTGACCGCGTAAGACGAAGCACAACCTCTTCTAACACCGTCTGAATCGAGGCTGCGATATCCATATGAAACTGAGTGAGTTCTTCCTCTGGCTTACGCGGGGCGGCGCCAAACAGCCGGTCGAACTTCGCGTTGGTCATCTTTTGACCGACACAGTAATCGAAGTATTCCAAGTTCAAGCAAAACGAACCATCGTTCTTGATGTCGATCAGTTGTCGGCGAATGAGTTCCGCGTATTTGGGTTGCCCGTATGGGGCTAGGCCCATCAGTTTATACTCGCCAGAGTTGACCTTGAACCCAGTGTAATAGGTAAACGCCGAGTAGAGCAAACCGAGGGAGTGGGGAAACAAAATCTCCTTAATGATATCCAACCGGTTCCCACATCCCAACGCAGCAGAGGTGGTGGCCCACTCTCCGACACCGTCCATAGTCAGGACAACCGCCTCCTCAAACGGCGAGGGAAAGAACGCACTCGCAGCGTGGCTCAAATGATGTTCAGTGAACAGAAGCCTATTGTCCCAGTCGTAGTCGGAGCAGAAAGACCTCAGTGCCCGCGCCAGAAGCGATTTTTGAAACAGCTTCTCGTGTACCCAGAGCGGGATTGCCATCCGGAACGAACGGAAGCCGCGGGGCGCGAACGCCAAATAACTCTCGATCAAACGGTCGAATTTCAAAAGTGGCTTGTCATAAAAGACGACGTAATCGAGGTCTCGCAACCTCACGCCCCCCTCTGCCAGGCAGAATGCCACAGCATTCTTCGGGAAACGAGCGTCGTGTTTCCTGCGACTGAATCGCTCTTCTTGGGCCGCTGCAACGATTTCCCCATCGCGCACGAGTGCAGCCGCGCTATCGTGATAGAATGCCGAGAGTCCGAGAATCTGCATTTGGACCGGTGGCCTCTTAGAACAGTGTGTAGATGAAAGGCGCAACTGCGCTCTGGGCAAGTAACAAAAGAGATCCAAAGAGCAACATCATCAGAATGATAGGCAACAGCCAGAGCTTCTTTCTTACGCGTAAGAACTTCCACATCTGTTTGATCATTGGCAACCTCCACCTAACTCAAAATTGGTTACGCATCGATTCCGCTGGCGGCCCTGGGGGGTGTTTGGATACCCAATAAGTTTTCGCATCCGGGTCGCTCTTCAGATGAAGTGCAACTTTCCCAAGGGCACGCGCGACGAGAGCCGCAGGCGTGAAAACGCCATAGAACATCAGTCCCGTGATTAGGGGATTTGTGACCTTGCTGATCAGCAATCCAAACTGCATCCAGAGCAGGTTTAACGGATGAAGGATTGACGGAACGAGCAGTGCCGATATCAGGAAGCCCGAGCCCACGACCAGAGCCCACACCCGGATTGGTTTGCCGTGCAACCCTGGAAACACAGCGAGAATCGCAAAGGCGAGGCTGAAGACCAAACCCAACACGCGGTCCGATGACCCCAGTGTTGAGGTTTCTTCGCTAGACGTTTCGTGAGTCACCTTATTTCTCCAAAACGCTTCCGTGTAGTGCGACATCCTCGCCGATCATCGAAGTCAGGAGCTGTGCAGCTTTCCGATGAGCGGGTGGTTTCCAGTGTCCGTCCCGCGCGTAATAGTCGTTCGTGTCGATGAAATCACGGCCATCGGCGACCGCCATCCCACGTGTTTGCCACTCGACCCTCGTAAACGGGAAGTTAGATGTGACCGTACTATTGTCCGGAATGATCACAACAATAAACTTGGCGCCATCACTCTCCACTTCGCGTTGCAACTGCAGCAGTAAAGCCCGCGTCAGGGCGATACCATACGAAGTTCCCTCGTTATAGTCTTTCAAACCAGCTTTATGTAAGAGATGCTGCTGGACAAGCCCTGACAATCGATTACGAGCAAGGTTCCAGGCTTGTGAGTGTACAAAGAGCCATCGCACCGGAGGGATGGCGTACATCCACTGCCGTGCTGCAACCCCGGGCAGGTAGCTCTTTCCCGTTGGTTCAGTGCTGCCGTCCCGGCCGAGAGCAAAGGTATCTGCAACCACGTTATTACCTATGTCGTTTTCGAAGTAGAATAAGACGACGAAATCTGGTCTATAGCGCCTGGTTCTGTTGCGATAGAGCAGTAATTCCTCGGACTGCCCATAGCCGGATACTCCGAAATTTAGTACTTCCCATTTACTCCCGCCCACGAGCCTGTCATTCAGGTATTTATCGAGAGCCGCACTAACTACCTGATCATCATTGCATCCGTAGCCGAAGGCAAATGAATCTCCGAGGATCGCGACGCGGCGCGTGCCTGCGGGTGTCGTGAAGTTGTACTCATTGGTGCCTCTCAATCCGTCAGAATTGGTAGAAATGGCGACTTGATATTCGCCAGGAGATGAATGATGCGTACGAATGTTCGGCTGGTTAACTCGGATGCCAAAACCGCTGTCGCGAACGAAGCGGGGATTGATCGGCCCGGGGAAGAAGACGCGAACTATGACCTCGCAAAAGAAAAAACTCAGCACCAGGCTCATTGCGATGAGGCAGGTGTTCTCGATGAGATTAGTGTGACTAGAGTGAGGTTTGAACATTGCTACGTCCCGTCGGGGCAACAAAGAGCTCAAGGCTCGGTTTGGTATTCGCGGCATTTGCCTTCTGTCACCGCGTTTTGCCGCGCCGCGGCGTAGGCGGTGAGCAACAACTTGGAATTGCGTTCCGGCGTGTAACACTGCTCATAGGACTCTCGTGCATGGCTTCGCATGGCCCGCAGCGCCGACGGGTTCTCGAAGGCCCAAGCCACTTTTGCGGCGAGGTCTTCGGGGTTGCCCGGTGTGAACTGGAGTCCATTGACATTGTCTCGAACGATCTCGGCGAGTCCTCCGACCCTGGAGGCGATCACGGGTAGCGCACAAGCAAATGCCTCCGCGGCAACGCGACCGAACGCTTCATGGCATTCGGAGGGCACTATGAGAACGTGAGCTCGCTTCATTAACGTATAAACTGCAGTGGGCGGCAACCGGCCCAGCAGTTCAACCGTTGTACGGCCGAGAGCGCCCGCCACGTTATGCTGTAAGGGACCGGAGCCGACGAGTTTGAGTGGAATGCCCCGCAACAGTAACCACGCACGGATGAGAGTTTGAATACCTTTCTCCCCCGTAAGGCGTCCGACAAAGAGAGCATAGCCGCCCTCCCCGTCGCCGGGTTCTGGGTCGGGGAACACGCAATTCGGCTTTACGCAGATGCGGTGACGAGGAAATCCGGATGCCATCAATTTGCGGCGAACGAACTCAGATGTCGCTATGAACAGGTCAACGGCTCTGTGCCAGGTTCCCAGCCGCCTATGCACCCCTATCAAAGTTGCCGCCACCGCGGTCTCCACCCTCGAGTGTCGGTAACAGGCGTGCACGACACCGTGCCAAAGAGATCCGGTAGCTGGGCACAGCTCGCACGTTTCGCCATTACGCGACAAGAGGCCATTGGGGCAGATCATCCGGTAGTTACGAACTGCCTGGACGACCGGAACGCCAGCGGCGCGACATGCATAGTAAGCCGCCGGTGAGATCAATGGGAAAATGTTCTGAAAGTGCGCCACGTCAGGTCTGTGTCGCTGAATCAGACTTGTGATCGTACGGTATGTATTTGTCGCCCACACGGTCCGCCACGACATGGCGCCCTTCTCCAAAAAAGAGAAATCGCGAATCTCATCGTTGTGCCTCGTATATCTAATCACCTGATGGCCCGCTCGCTCGAGAAGGGCCGCCTCAGACTCGAACGACACGTCCTCGCCGCTTGGACTGGTACTTTGGTAATAGTTATGCACCATAAAGATTCTCATAGCAATCCAAACCGGTTTTCGCTGCGCCACGCAAACAATACAAACATGAGTGGAAGGAACAAGCGGCCGCCGTCTTTAATGACAGGGCGTTGCTGGGCCGTGTGGGAATCGAAGCACAGATGTTAGGTGTCGGAAATTGTGAAATGCTACTATTCCACTCGAAGCCGTGTCAGGCAGTCGCCCGCGAAGCCCAAGCAGGCACTCGACGTGAGGGATCTAAAGGGCCTCAAGTACCGTTACACTTTTCGGATACGCGCCCTTTTTCAAGTGGCTTCAAAAACTAAAAGTGACTAATTTTGGTACATTTATTCGTAACGAGTGGTGGCATTGCCGTCATTGAGCGCTCGACAGGGGCTCACCATTAGCCTCTGTAGAACTCACAGCGAGAACACGGCTCCGCAGGACCTGACGGTCGTTGCGAGTGAGAAAGACGCCGCCCGTATCGGGATCTCGTTTGGCCCACTGCGCACTGCCGCTGCTGAAAGGGACGAATAAGGGTTTGATAATTATCTGGTCGCCGTCCCCCCAATTCCGTTTGGCGGACCTTCAGCTAACTTGGCGGGTTGCCAACCCGCCGCAGGATGCCATCCTGCCCCACAGGCAAGGAGCATGTTCACCCGGCTACAGACCTAGTTCCCGCCCGGCCGGCTATACGACTGGTACCCATATCCGTAACCGGTATGGCTCGCATTCCTTGGATCCCACTCGTTCAGCACCGTTCCAAGGACCCGCGTTCCGTCTTCCGCCAGCCGCTGGCCGGCAGTCGCCACGGTCTCCTTCGCCGTCCGGGCCGAACGCACTACCAGAATTACCCCATCCGCCAGCCGTCCCAGGACGCGCGCGTCCGGCATCTGGAGCATAGGGGGGGTGTCGATGATCACCATGTCGAACTGCTGCCGCATTCGTTGCAGAAGCTCCACCACGCGTGGCGAGTGGAGCAGGTTTGAGATGCTGGAAGCCACCGTACCGGCGGGCAACAGGTAGAGGTCCCGGTAATCCGTCTTGACCACCATGGCTTCCAATCCCTCGGGTGGCTTGGTTCCATCCAGAAGATCGCTCAGGCCCCATTCGTTTGCGACGTGAAAGATTTCGTGTAACCGCGGCTTGCGCAGGTCGCCATCGATCAGGAGGACTCGGCGGCCGATCTCCGCCAGGGCCAGCGCCAGGTTGCTGGCCACGGTGGTCTTGCCTTCCTGGGGGCCGGCGCTGGTGAGCGCGATGACGCGCGGCCGGTTGCCGTTCTCGCCGGTGTAGAGAATGGAGGCGAGGGTGGAGCGGAAGGAATCGGCAAGAGCGGAAGGCCGCTTCTGCCAGGTGACCAGCTCGACCGGGCTCTTCCCATTCTCTTTTTCGGTTTTCTTCGTCACTGCGCCCCGGGCCTGGCGATAGTAGCCGTAGCTCCGGCTGAGCGCCGCATCGGCCGAGGGGATGACGCCCAATTCGGGGACGTCGAGATAGAGCGAGGCCTCGCCGGGGGACTGGATGCTGCGGTCGGCGCGCTGGCGCATGACGATGAAGACGATGCCGAAAAAGCCGCCGGCGAAGAGGCCGAGTATGGAGTTGAGGAGGAGGCTCGGCTTATAGGGCCGGGTGGGCGGCCGGGCGGGATCGACGACGCGCACATTGCTGGCGTGGAGGGCGGAGGCGATGCCGGCCTCCTTGACGTGCTGGAGCATGGAGTCGTAAAGCTGGCTGTTGTTATCGACCTCACGCTTGAGGATGTTGTAGTGCGCCACTTTGGCGGCCTGCTCGGTGATGACACGGGCCTGGGCGTCGTAGCTGACGGCGAGCAGT